>ENA-OUOG01001904-OUOG01001904.1-marine-metagenome-genome-assembly--contig:-NODE-1904-length-22916-cov-12.832742_pt1 | contig 22916 bp, 22 predicted proteins | sample MGYA00248635_ERZ508505 | MGnify/ENA primary metagenome ERZ508505 (study PRJEB26176, sample SAMN06267871) | marine metagenome | isolation source: Saanich Inlet, British Columbia, Canada | place: Pacific...
GTAGCAACAGCCAGGGCGAGACGGCGCTGTGCTCCCCCGCTCAGGCTCAGCGGGTGAGAATCCAGGAAGTCCTCTAACCCCCACTGCGCTGCACGCTCACGAGCTCGGTCCTTCCCCAGTTCCGCGCGCACCGTGGGATGAACAAAAGAATGTGCAGGGTTTTGGGGAACGACACCAATGAGGTCGACAAGCTCCTTCGAGGAGAGCGTGGAGGGATCACGTCCTGCCACGGTGAGCGTTCCGGATAGCGCAGGGAGAAGGCCCGCAATGGTCATCGCAAGGGTTGTTTTGCCCGCCCCGTTGGGCCCTCGAAGGGCAACAATTTCGCCGGATCGAACCTCGAAACTCTCGGGGTGCCCCACTGCGGTTGCGCCATCTCTCGAGATCACGAGCGAATCGGCGCGCGCAATGACCTCCCCCGCCTCAGACGCCGGTTTCGTGGCTCGCACGGAGAATCCGGGCGGCTTCCCCGAGACCACTCGGTCCTCCACACAGACACCCTGTTCCAGAGTGATGACGCGATCGACTATCCCCCACCAGCGCTCTGGGCGGTGATCGATCACAATCAGCGTGAGTATGCGAGAGCTCACAAGGCGCTCCACAGAACCCACGACTGCGTCTACACCGCGGGGGTCCAGGGCGCTGGTGGGCTCATCGAGAATCAGGAGACCGGGCTCCATCGCGAGGGCGCCCGCCAGTGCCAGACGTTGGCGCTGTCCCCCCGATAGCGCGCGTGTGGGATGACCGGCTGGCAGGGTCAGACCCACATCCGAGAGGGCACGCTCAATTGCGGGTCGCATCGCGGGCTGCTCCACACCTGTGTTTTCCAGCCCAAAGGCAACATCGTCGTGAAGGCGCGCCATCACCGTTTGGTCATCTGGTTGTTGCAGCACAAAACCGGTCGTCGTCAGTCCGCTGGTCTCCATTCGCCCGGTCATGGTGCCATCATCAGGATCGCGCAGGACACCGGCGAGAACAGCCGCAAGGGTGGACTTCCCGGATCCAGAAGGACCCGTGATGAGAACCCGCTCACCGGGCTCCACCGTGATATCGAGATCTCTGAGCGCAGGGCGAGACTGCCCGGGAAAAATCCAGCTCATGCTGGATAACTCCACCCGGGCAGCCGCCTGATGCAGTGTTACTGGCGTAGCGCACCCGCCCTGACGAGTCCCCGGGTAATGGCCCAGCTACCGAGTCCGGCGAGCAGGGCGCCCGAGGCTACCGACGAGATGCCATAAATCGTCATGAATGCAGTTCCTGCTCCCGCGTAATACAGCGCAAGATCGAGTGCCCCCATGGCCACCCCCGAGCCGGCTCCCGCGACCAGCGCCGCAATCCAGCCCCACGCCCGGTAGGCAAAAAGCGCAAAAATGAGCTCCGCGCCAAGCCCCTGGACCGCTCCGTAGACAAGTGTGATCACGCCCCACTGGTTTCCCACCAATGCTGAGACGGTTGAGGCCAGAATTTCCCCGTAGAGTGCTGCGCCGGGTTTCCTGACCACCAGAGCGGTCAGAAGTCCACCGACGAGCCATACTCCGTGACCGAGCGCCTGAAATCCGGGAAGGACTGCGCCGAGGGGCTCCAAGAGCGGAACATTGGCAATGTTCCAGAGGACAAAGAGCCCCCCGGACACAACTCCGACCACACTCGCGAGCACAATGTCTCGGGGTCGCCAACTGAATCGATTAGCTGCAGTGTTCATATCGTGCCTTCCATCAACGTGTGTTTGATAGGGCACGGGATAGAGATGTCCTCCCTTCGCTGGCATGACCCAGATCAGGTTCGACGGTCGAAACCTTGCGGTTTCCTCTCAGTCCAGAAATCGGACTCCCGTGTACAGAAGGGAGTCTAGCGCTTGAGAGATTCCCGAAGCTGCATCGTCCAGCGCAAGCTCTTGGCCACCGGGTAAATACCGAGATATGCCCACTGCGGAATACGGAGAGAGGCCTGGGTCAGACCGTGGTGGTCGTACGTCTTGTCGAAGCGGCGAACGTAGGCGAGGAAGTCACTGGGTGAATCATCGGCGCGACGGCTGGACATCCCCGCAACCATCGTGGGTGCGTAGACAATTTTGAAACCCTCATCGACGATATGGACGGACAGGTCAATATCTTCAAACATTTCTCGATCCGCATCGAGGCATATCTCGCTGCGGACGGTCTCCCAGACATGACGCCGGAGAGCCATATTGGTACCAAAAAGAAATTGGTACTGCTTGACCAGTTTGGAAATAGCCCGCCTGGCCGAATCATCCGCCCGCGCCATGTAGCGACGCAGAGGCATGTCGTAGTAAATCACCGGGCCAGTCGCCGCGTGCACATCTTCGTCCAGGAAAACCTTCTTCGTTTCCTCCACCCAGTTGGGCTCCAGAACGGAATCTGAGTCGATCCTGCCAATGACGTCCGAGGTCACAGCGTCAAACCCCATATTGCGAGCAGGCGTAATCCCCTGAGCTTCGTTTTGTTGCAACACGATGAGGGGGGCGTGGGGAAACTCTTCAGCAAGCTCGCGCAGAATTTCGGCCGTCATGTCCGTGGATTTGTTATCCACCACGATGATTTCGTCGGCTGGAACGGTCTGATCGAGCGCAGCCAACACACACGCCCGGATGGTGTCTTCCTCGTTATAGGCGGGGATGACAATACCCACAGTGGGGGCTTGAGACGCTAAATGCACCGAACTCTCCTAAACCAGGGGTGACTGAAGTAATTGGACCACAACCGTGCCACCTTTGGTGGCTTGGGTATCAACATCTTCGAAACCGAATCTGCGATGAAACCGCAAGCTTCCCGGGTTGGGCGGGTCCAGGTTCACTTCACACGTGACGGTGGCGCGACCCTGGGCTTTCGCGAATTCAAACAGGTGGTCATAGAGCATCGTCCCAGCCCCCAGGCCCCGAGCAGAATCGGCCAACACAACGCGGTCGATGTAGAGATGATTCTCAAATCGACTATCGAAAAAGACGTAGTTTTCGCTGGCGTAAGGCGATCCCGGGTCTATGGCGAGAGCAAAACCGACCAGGTTCCCCTCACCATCCACAACGCCCATGCGATAGCTGCAGAGATCGAACAGGTCGCGCATCTCCTCGGAGTCCGCCAGCGGAACCGCAGGGTATCCAGCGTTATTGATGTCCACCAGGGAATCAATGTCTCCGATGGTGAGCTCGCGCAACGTTGTCATAAAAGCATTCTCGCAGGCTTACCAGCCCAGCGTGCCCGGCGCTCCCTTGAAGGGTCCGCTCACGCGTGAGGTAATCCAGCCACCATAAAAATCGCCCTCTTGAGCATCCACAACTTCACCCTCCACGGTTGCCTGCTCCACCCGACCGGGGTAGAGCGCAAGATGGTCCTTCAGACTCTCGAAACCTGGGCTTGGGTTCTCGTACCACCATGCAGCACGGGGAATGCGATCGCCGTCCACAACGATGTCCGCATAGGAGGCAGCACCTTTGAATTCGCACCACGTCGACCCCTCGACCGGCACGAAAAAGGCCCAGTCGACGTCCGCGAACGGGATGTAGTAGGTCGGCGGGTGCGATGTTTCCAACACACGCAGGGAATGTGTCGTGTCCAGCAGGGTGTGTCCGCGGTGGCTAACAATCACGCGTTCGGTGGAACTTTCCACTCGAGGCGGCCTCGGATAGTCCCAGACTGACTCCACGTCGATACCCATACGCCCACGCTAGTGGTGACGCCTCGAAAGAAACTGAAGGGTTGGGCTAGTAGACCAGCACTATTCCCGCTACGCTGAGACTGTCGTTTGTTTTCCGACGACTCTGTACCTGACAGTTTCTGGTGGGTGTGCTCTTTCGAGAGCGGGAGTTAGAGGTAGTTTCGACCGTTAGTTTCGAGCGTCGAAGCTACGCACCACAGCACCACAGAAAAGAGAAACACGTATGACAACCGGAATCGTTAAATGGTTCAACGGTGAAAAAGGCTATGGCTTCATCACTCCTGATGACGGCACAGCCGACGTATTCGCCCACTTCTCCGCAATCCAGTCCAGCGGTTACCGCTCACTGGAGGAGAACCAGCGCGTCGAGTTCGACGTCACCACGGGCCAGAAAGGCCCTCAGGCGGAGAACATCCGTCCCCTCTAGTCTTCAGAATTAAGACTCACCAGTGTGGGGCTGCCAGTTTCTGGCAGCCCCACACTCATGTCCAGCCCCAAATTGCCAGCATGTTTAGGATGATGGAGTGCGCCCGGTAACCGTTGATCAGATTCGATCGTCGATGATCAACATGAGCGAATCTGAGCTCGAGGTGATGAACCTCCCCGGCCTCCACGAAACCCTGTGGGAGGAAAGAGAATTCCTCGGGTGGCGCGATGTCAACCACAACACGAAGGGTTACCTGGTCTTTTGGGTGGGCGATACCCCCCGGGGCCTCATGGTTCGCTCTGCAGAAACCCAGATGCCTTCCGGTAGGAGCGCGATCTGTGCGCTGTGCCACACCCAACAACCCGCCCCACAGGTGAGCCTCTTCGTTGCCCCGAAAGCCGGCGACGCAGGTCGACGGGGAAACACCATCGGCACCTACATGTGTGCCGACCTATCGTGCTCCACCCTGATTCGCATCACTCCACCTGAATCCGACGCTCAGCCAGAGCCTGAGAAAATCGTCAAACACAAGTCCCTCGGGATGCGTGAGCGTTTAGAGAACTTCTCGCAGAGGGTTCTCGAGGCGGATGCTTAGCTTCGGCGCCCGGCGAAGACCATCGGAATGGCGAAGGCCAGACACGCAGTCAACACTCCGGCTCCAAAAAGCCAGGGTGCGAACACCTCAGGAACTACGAAAGAGTATGTGAACATCGGAAACGATGCCAAAAAAATCGCCGAAGAAATAACAACGAGGAAAATGTTCATGATTGCTCCAGTATTCCATAACGAGATGAGCGTCTCATGACACCACACGAGCGAGGTCGGCGCTTACGCATCCGTCGAATCCGAATCACCGGGTGGACCGCTCTGACGTCGCTGGTGGTAACCCTGGTTGGATTCGTGACCTATTTCCACATTGTGTTTCCCGCTGATCGAGCAGCAACCCTGGAGGTCTTCCGGGACTCCCGCGTCCAGGTCGAAGCCTCCGAGGGCCGCGTGGTTATGGAACCCACCGGCGAGAGCACCGGCAGGGGAATTCTGTATTTCCCCGGGGCGCGTGTTGACCCCTACAGCTACCTGTACCCGTTTGCCGACCTCGTGGCGGCAGGAAACACCCTGGTCGTTGTCGACCCGCTGATGAACATGGCGCTGTTCGACCCCCGAGGCTTTGGGGAACTCACCGCAGATTTCTCCGACATCTCTAAATGGGTTGTCGCTGGACACTCTCTCGGTGGGGTGAAAGCTTGCCTCGAAGTCGATAACCCGGCGGTCAGCGACCTTGTATTGATGGGAAGCTTCTGCGCCAATGACATTTCCGCGCTCGACATTGGCGTTATTCAAATCGTTGCCGATCGCGATGGACTCATCGATGAAAGCAGCCGACGAGATGCTGAGAAGTTCTTGCCAGCTGATTCACGTCGCACCATAACGCTCGAGGGGGCAAACCACGCGTCCTTTGGGACTTATGGACCACAGCCTGGCGACGGGACGAGCGCGCTGAGTGCCGCAGAGGTCAGGGGCTCGCTCACAGACATCCTGAACGCCACGGTGTTCGTGGACTAGGCAGTTGCGCCTGCGCGCTCGATGATGAGCTCGCGAACTCGAGCGGCGTCGGCTTGGCCCTTCATCGCTTTCATGACCGCGCCGATAATTGCCCCGGCGGCCTGCATTTTGCCTTCTCGAATTTTGTCTAACACATCGGGATCGGCAGCAAGCGCCTCGTCAATTGCCGCGAGCAACGCGCCGTCGTCCGAGACGACCTCGAGTCCTCTCGCAGCCACAATCTCGGTGGGTGAACCCTCACCATCGATCATTCCCTGAAGCACGCCGCGAGCGAGCTTGTCCGTCAGGGTGCCCGCGTCAATCAGGGCCTGCAAATCTTTGATGGCACCGGGCGTGACGAGGCTTGCCGGTTCAGCGCCACGGTCATTGGCAATCCGGGAAATCTCGCCCATCCACCACTTGCGTGCCGCGACGGGCTCCACACCGGCCTCGATTGTCGCCTGGATTTCAGGAACCAATCCCGCGTTCACGACCGCCTGGAAGTCCACATCGCTAAAGCCCCACTCCGCTCTCAATCTGCGACGCAAGTGAACAGGGCTTTCCGGCAGTGCGTCTTTGAGTCTCTGCACCCACTCGGCACTGGCTTCTACGGGAAGCAGATCGGGCTCCGGGAAGTAGCGATAATCATCGGCATCTGATTTGGGTCTCCCCGGAGAGGTGACGCCGGTGTCTTCGTGCCAGTGGCGGGTTTCTTGAATGATCACGCCACCCGCGTCCAAAATTGCGGCTTGGCGACGAATTTCATAGAGCACCGCGCGCTCGATAGACCTGAACGAGTTGACGTTCTTTGTTTCGGTTCGCGTCCCATAGGGCACGGTTCCCCGGGGGCGAAGCGACACATTCGCGTCACAGCGCAAGTTACCCCGTTCCATGCGAGCGTTCGAAATCCCCAGGTTGCGCACAATGTCACGAATGGTTGACACATAGGCTCGACCAAGCTCACCAGCGCGGTGTTCCATTCCCTCGATCGGTTTGGTCACAATTTCGACCAGGGGAACGCCAGCGCGGTTGTAGTCCACGAGGGAGTACTCAGCGCCTTGAATACGGCCCGTTGCGCCACCCACGTGGGTGAGCTTGCCGGCGTCTTCTTCCATATGAGCGCGCTCAATGGGAACATCCACCAGCGTGCCATCATCCATTTCGACGGCCACCGAGCCTTCGAAGGCAATGGGCTCGTCGTATTGACTGATTTGGTAGTTCTTGGCCAGGTCGGGGTAGAAGTAGTTTTTGCGGGCAAATCGCGACACCGGAGCAATGTCGCATCCCAACGCAAGGCCCAAGCTGATGCTGTATTCCACGGCTTTCTCGTTGACTACGGGCAGGCTGCCGGGAAGCCCCAAACACAGTGGGGTGATGCACGTATTGGGATCCACGTTCGCTTCGTCCATCGCCGCGGGGTTGGGTGCGGCGGAGAACATCTTCGTGTCCGTGGAGAGCTCCACGTGCACCTCAAAGCCCAAAACGGGCTCAAAAAGCTCGAGGGCTTTCTCGAGATCCATCAACTGGTCTTTCGCCATGGCTAGACCACCTCCGGGGTGCGCTCGGATACGAGGTATCCATCGCGCTGGGCAAAGAGTCTCTCCAGGGTTGCTCCGGCCTGATAGAGCCTGGCGTCCTGGTAGGCAGGCGCCATGAGCTGCAATCCCACAGGCAGTCCGTCTTCAGGAGCTAATCCCATCGGAATGGACATGCCGGGGATACCCGCCAAGTTCACCGGGATGGTGGTCAAGTCACCGGCCCACATGGCCAGAGGATCATCGAGTTTTTCTCCGAGCCGGAACGCTGTGGTCGGGGCCGAGGGTGATATCAGGATATCGACGGCCTCAAATGCCTGGGCAAAATCTCGTTGGATCAGGGTTCGGACCTTCTGGGCACTGCCGTAGTAGGCGTCGTAGTATCCCGCGCTCAGCGCATAGGTGCCCAGGATGATGCGTCGCTTTACCTCATCACCAAAGCCGTGCTCGCGGGTTGCCGACATGACATCCTCCACCGTGGGGCTTCCCTCCGGCGTTACGCGCAACCCAAAGCGGACAGAATCAAACTTTGCCAGGTTGCTCGAAGCCTCCGCGGGCAAGACCAGGTAGTACGCGGCCACCGCATACTCGCAGTGAGGAGCATCAATCTCGACAATCTCGGCGCCATTGCGACTCATCAGCTCGATCGCCTCGTCGAAACGTTGCGTGACGCCAGACTGAATGCCCTCGCCCACGAGTTGTTTGACAACACCCACCCGGAGCCCCGCGAGACTTTCTGAGCGCGCGCCGGCATCAGCGGCTTCGGTCATCGATGCCCAGGGTGTGGGAATACTGGTGGAGTCGTGCGGGTCATGCCCACCGATCACATCGTGTACGAGCGCGGCGTCACGAACGGTCCGAGACACTGGCCCGACCTGGTCGAGGGAGGACGCAAGGGCAATGACGCCGTATCGGCTCACACCGCCGTAGGTGGGCTTGACGCCCACTGTGCCGGTAAACGCCGCTGGTTGACGAATGGAACCGCCCGTGTCGCTTCCGATGGCCACAGGAGCCTGCCTGGCCGCCACAGCAGCCGCTGAGCCGCCTCCAGACCCACCGGGAGCCCGGGTGATATCCCAGGGATTCTTGGTGACGTGATACCCCGAGTGCTCGGTGGAGGAGCCCATGGCAAATTCGTCCATGTTGGTTTTCCCCAGCGCCACAAGACCCGCCTCGCGAAGCTTGCGCACAACTGTCGCGTCGTAGGGGGGAATCCACCCCTCCAGAATCCTGGACCCCGCTGTGGTGACCATGTCCGTAGTGCACAGCACGTCCTTGATTGCCACTGGAATCCCCTCCAGTGGCGACCGCGAGTCACCCGAAGCTCTGCGGGCATCGCTGTGCTCGGCATGGGAAAGAGCGTCCGTGGATCGAGCAAGAAATGAGCCCAGGGCGCCCTCGGTTGTCTCGATGCGCTCAAGATGGGCTCGGGTGATCTCCACGCTGGAGAGTTCCCCCTTCGCGAGAGCGTCACTCAAGCTACTGGCGGAGAGCGCCGTGATGTCGCTCACTGCTCGTCTCCCAGAATTGCCGTGACACGAAAGCGCGTGCCGTCATGATCCGGTGCTCCCGCAAGTGCTTCGTCGGTTGTCAGGGTGTCTCCGACAATGTCATTGCGAAATACGTTGCCCAAGGGAATCGGGTGGGACGTGGGTGGGACATCCTCCCCGGCCACACTCTGAACGGTCTCGACCGCGCTGACGATGGCGCCGAGTTCACCAGCGAGCTTCGTTATCTCCTCATCGCTGAGTGCGATGCGGGCAAGCCCCGCCAAATGGCGAACGGCATCGGGGGTCATTTCTGACATGAATCTCCTTGGTCGACACCCCAGTCTAAAGTGCGATCGAGCCTGGCCCGTTCTGAATCAAGTCAGCGAACGCGTCGGCCTCCACAATCGTGATGCCCAGTCGCTCTGCCGCACTCCGTTTGCTGCCCGCGCCGGCACCGGCAACCACGAGGGACGTGTTCTTGCTCACACTCGAGGTGGGTTTGCCTCCCGCCCGGCGGACCGCGTCTTCCGCACCGTCCCTGCTGAACCCGGGGATGGTTCCTGTCACCACAATGGTCAATCCGGCCAGGGGCTGGCTCTCCCCCGCTTCCTCGGCAGCAGCATCCTCAAAGCTCACCCCTGCGCGCCGCCACGAGGTGATGATTTCCTGATGCCAGTCCACCTCAAACCACTCTCGCAGCGATTGCGCAATGGTCTCCCCCACACCATCGACACCGGCGAGCTGATCGGCGGATGCCTCCGCCATGGCCTGCAGCGTGCGGAACTCACCGGCGAGTGCTCTGGCCGCCACGGGTCCCACGTGACGGATGTTCAAGCTCACTAAGAACCGCCACAGGGGTTGGCTTTTTGCCTTGTCCAACTGCTCGACGAGCTCGTACGCGGCTTTGGAGGGGACCCAGGTTTCATCCCCGGCAAAAGCCGCGGAATCCGGGTCATAGGGTTCATCGCTTTTCTGCCGCTTACGGCGAAACGGGGTCTGAATCACCGGTTCACCGGTCGCTGCATCCCTCTTGGGCTCTCCGGTGTCGGCGTCTCTCACGAGCACCCGAATGGGAAAGAGCTCCTGCACGCTGAGATCGAACAGTCTCGCTTCGCTCTGCAGGGGCGGGACGGCCGGTTCGAGAGGCTGGGTCAAGGCCGCAGCGCTCACCTCGCCCAATCCTTCAATATCAAGCCCACCTCGCGAGCCAATGTGTTCCACACGCCCCCTGACTTGAGCGGGGCAATTCTGTGCGTTGGGGCAGCGCAGGTCGACATCGCCCTCTTTGGCGGGCGCCAAGTGGGCGCCACAGTCTGGACAGTGCTGTGGCATCACGAATTCGCGTTCGCTCCCCTCGCGACGCTCGATAACAGGTCCCAAGATTTCGGGAATGACATCGCCGGCTTTTCGCACCACGACGGTGTCTCCGATGAGCACACCCTTGTGACGCACCACGTCCTGGTTGTGCAGTGTGGCACGTTCTACTTCGCTGCCGGCCACCGTGACCGGCGCCAAGACGGCATAGGGGGTTGCGCGCCCAGTCCTGCCCACGCTCACCACGATGTCGAGCAGGGTTGTGGTGACCTGCTCGGGCGGATACTTATACGCAATCGCCCACCGAGGAGCGCGGGAGGTTGCTCCCAGCTCACGCTGGACGTCGAACTGGTCGACCTTGACCACGACACCGTCAATTTCGTGGGACAGGCTGTGGCGAGTGTCGGCAAACGTGCGGATGTACTCGAGCACAGCGTCCGTACCGGCCATAACCGTGACGTGTTCGGAAACTGGGAGACCCCACGACTCGAGAACCCCGTAGACCCCGCTTTGGGTCGCCACTGGGGGGTCATTCCAGGCTCCCATACCGTGAACGGTCATCGACAACGCTGCCAGGCGCTGCGCCACCACATCTTTCTTCGCCTCGCTCTTTCCTTCACTCTTTTGCCGCAAACTTCCCGAGGCGGCGTTGCGAGGGTTGGCAAACACTTTGTCTCCCGCGAGTGTCTGCTTGTGGTTGAGCACGTCAAAAGCCGCCAGCGTGAAGAAGACTTCGCCACGAATCTCCACCAGCTCGGGGTGGCCATCGCCTGCAAGCTGGCGCGGTATCGAGGGAACCAACAGGGCGTTTTCTGTCACATCTTCCCCGGTGACACCGTCCCCCCGGGTTGCTGCAGACACCAGTGTTCCCCGCCGGTACTGGAGGTTAATGGCGAGACCGTCGATCTTAAGCTCACAGAGGTAGGACGCATGGGGGTGGGTGGAGTGGATTTTGTCCATCCAGGCATTCATTTCGTCATCGCTAAAAACGTTGTCCAGGCTGAACATGCGTTCGGCATGAGTGACGGGCGAAAATAATTCCCCGGATCCAAATCCCACGGTTCGGGTTGGAGAATCCTCGCCTGACAGCTCGGGATAGCGAGTCTCTAGGTCCTGAAGTTGGGCAATCAGAGCGTCATACTCAGCGTCGGAAGCGAGCAGGGCATCCTTGGCGTAATACGCGTCCTGAAGCTCGACAATGCGCTGTGTGAGGCGGCTCGCCTCGCGTCGCGCCTCCTCAAATTCCACGTTCCTAGTCTAGGCAGGAGGGCTGACCCCTGCCCGCTCTACACAGGGTGGTTATCGGGCAGGCCCGTGCGCAGAGCAGCGGGCAGGTGGCCGAGGTCATTGTGGGTGAGGAGGACTGGTGGTTTGGCCGAGCGCACGCGAATGATCGTCAATCCGCAGTTGGCCTGGTTGATACCAATCCAGCGCCATGCGCTGGCGCCAAAGACTTCTCGCACAAACCACGCGATCACAAAGTTGTGGGTGATCAGAAGCTCATGCCGGTCCTCCCTGGAGGGGGTAAACCACTCCCCGAGAGCATCCGTCATCTGGGCTTGGCCCGCAGCGATTTCTTCCTCCGTCACACCGCCAAAGAACGCTTCAAAAGCTGGGGGCATATCGGGCTCTGGACCCGAGGGAATGCAATCCATCAGCAATGCACTGGGGGTCGCAGGTTGCACACCCAGGCGCTTCGTGATGACCTCTGCCGTCTCAATCGCCCGCTGCAGTGGCGAAGTGTAGGCAGCATCAAACGAGATGGACCCCAGCCGATCCGCGATGCGGTCCGCTTGCTCTCGACCCCGATCGCTCAGCGGACCATCCGGGAGACCAAATTCCGCGTCGACCTGCTCTCCGTGGCGCACGAGGTAGAGGTAGCGAGACATAGAAAAATCCTTTATTGGGTTCGATAAGCGGTGGGTTCGCTGGCGACATCGTGTCTACGCCTGAGGCAGACACCGTGCGGTCATGGCCCAGAGGCACCATTCGGCTGTACGACGTCGTCCACTATGCCATCTTTCACGGCACCTACGACAACCGCGGACAGTGGTGTGGATAACAGCTCTTGGGCCAGGGTTTGGACATGGCTCACCTCAACGCGGGAGAGGCGCTCGAGTCCGGCGTCTCGATCGACAAACTCTCCAGTGGAGAGCTCCGAGCGTCCCAATCGCATCATCCGAGCATCAGAGCTTTCCAGAGCGAGAGCCGATGCGCCCGCAATGTTGCCCCGGGTGCGAGAGAGTTCATCTGCTGTAATTCCCTGGGAGGCAATTGAGCTCAGTTCGTCTTTCATCAGGCCCGCGACAACCCGCGCGTTCGAGGGTGATGTTCCCGCTGCCATTCCAAACATGCCGGCGTCTGCATAGGAACTTGCGAAGCTGTAGACGGAATATGCCAGGCCTCGCCGTTCCCGAATTTCTTGGAATAGTCGAGACGACATCCCACCCCCGAGCACCGAGCTCAGCACTCCCAGTGCGGGTCGTCTCTCATCTGTTGCGTGGAGACCATGCGTCGCCAGTGCAACGACGGCCTGTTCAAGCGGACGCTCAATCACAAGGCTCCCAGGAACTCGCTCCATGGGAGCAAATTCTCTCGACCGCCGAGGAGCGGGAGGCGCACTGGTTCCCAGATCCCACCCCGCGTCGCTCAGGGCAGAGGTGACCCACTCGACAAGCTGTGCGTGATCAATGGCTCCTGCAGCGCTCACCACAAGCTCGTGGGGTCGGTAGTAGCGCTGATAGTGCGCCATCACCGAATCACGCGTCGAGGCGCGAATAGTGTCCGGGTTTCCCCCGATGGGTCGGCCGAGAGCGTGATTACGCAGCACCGTTTCGGTGATCCGCTCGTGCGCGACGTCGCTGGGGTCATCATCCGCCATCGCAAGCTCTTCCAGAATGACCTGCCGCTCGACCTCAAACTCTTCAGGGTCAAGGACCGAGGCTGCGACCATGTCAGCGAGCACCTCGATGGCCATAGCGACATCCTGGTCTTGAACCTTGGCGTAGTAGCAGGTGTGCTCTTTGGCTGTCAGGGCGTTGTGCTCACCACCGACCTGGTCAAAAGCAATCGCAATATCCAGTGCACTTCTGCGCGGCGTGCCCTTGAACAAGAGGTGCTCAAGAAAGTGGGTGGATCCATAGGCCACCGAGTCTTCATCTCGTGACCCCACCGCAATCCAGAAACCAATGGAGGTGCTCAGCGCACCGGGAACCGACTCACTGAGAATCCGCAGCCCGCTGGGGTGAATCGTTCGCGAGACCGTGGCCTCCCCGCTGGCCTGGAAAGAGATTTCTGGAGTGAGCAGATCGAATTCGATACCGGGCGACATAGCGACCCCACACTAGCGGGTTAGTGCTTGGAAAAAAGTCCGCTTAACGCCTGTGGGGCCAGGCACAAGGCCTGACCCCACAGTGTGCGTAGAAGGACTAGGCCTTCTTCGCTGCGTTTACTGCGACCATTCCGAAACCAACCTTGTTGAGCACGTCAGCAATGACGTACACAATTGCGGCGATGGCAACGGCGGAGGACACATCAGCGCCGGAGAGCTTCATGAACTCTTCGGTCGCGGTGCCGATTGGGTAAATTGCCCAACCGAGCATCACGAAGTTACGCATGATCTTCACTGCCTTGGCAGCGTAGTCCGGCATTCCGTCGGTCTTGACCTGGAACACTGCGTAGACAATGTAGAGCCACGCAAGGCTGGAGATGACGAACCACACGATGGTGGACATTTCACCTTCCATGCCGACCTCACCGAGGTAACCGGTGACGATCATGACGATGTCGGCGATCACGATGCGGGTAACGAAACCCTTGGTGACGGCGCCGGCAATTGCCACAATCAGACCAAACTCAACGAGCAGCAGAGGCGTCGTGAGCAGCCAGTCAATGTAGCGGTAGGGCATGGTGCCCTGAACTGCATCTGCAGAACCTGCGGCCTGGTCAAAGAAGCCGACGATGTCGGTCATGATCCAGTACATGATTGCTGCGATGAAGGTAATTGCTCCTGCATAGGTTGCAGTGATGCGGTGCTCAGGCTTCAGGTCGCCTCTCTCCAGAACGAAGTAGAGGGTTCCCGCTGCCATAGCAACGAATCCGAGCATGAAGAATGCTTGCGTAATGCTAAGCAGATCCATGATTCTCCCTTGAAATGTGGTTCTAATGTGCACCGCCCGCCGCCGCGACGGACCCGTCGGCGGGTGGACGAGGAAGATTCCTCTCACCAGCTGTGTCACCACGGGGGTTCCACAACTCGCGTCCGTCACGCTACTCCGGTCGGGTCAGACTTGCTACATAAACACTCAATTTAAGCTGGAAGTTTCCTGAGAGCGGGGAGTTTCGGGGCCGGAATTTGTCCTGCAAAAAACTACTTGAATACCGATAAAAAGCTATTTCCGTGAGGTTTGTGCCCCCGTGCTCCCAGGGCGTTAGTTAAACCCGTTTTATTTATTCCGCAACGACAGAGGCCCGGCTACAGATACGCAGCCGGGCCTCTGTGCAGAGTGTCTACTCGTCGTCAGATGAGCTTCCCTCTTCGCCTTCGGCGAGAACAGGAGACAGAGACAACTTGCCGCGGTCATCGATCTTGGAAATTTCGACCAAGACCTTCTGTCCCACGGAGAGAACGTCCTCGACATCTTCGACCCGCTTGCCACCGGCAAGCTTGCGAACCTCGGAGATGTGCAGCAGACCGTCCTTGCCAGGAACCAGGGAGATGAAGGCGCCGAAGGCGGCAATCTTCACCACAGTTCCGAGGTACTGCTCGCCAACCTCAGGGTTCACGGGGTTGGCAATGGCGTTCACGCGAGCCCGTGCGGCCTCAGCGCTCTCACCATCGACAGCACCGATGTAGACGGTTCCGTCATCATCAATGGAGATGTCGGCACCGGTCTCGTCCTGAATCGAGTTGATGGTCTTGCCCTTGGGCCCGATCAGTTCACCGATCTTGTCGGAAGGAATCTGAACCGTGATTACCCGAGGAGCGGTAGGAGCCATCTCATCGGGAGAGTCAATGGCCTGGTTCATCACACCGAGGATGTGGAGGCGAGCCTCTTTAGCCTGGGCGAGAGCACCGGTGAGGACACTGGCGGGGATTCCATCGAGCTTCGTGTCCAGCTGAATAGCCGTCACAAACTCACTGGTACCAGCGACCTTGAAGTCCATGTCTCCCAGAGCATCTTCTGCACCGAGGATGTCGGTCAATGCGGCGTAGCGCATCTCACCGTCCACCTGGTCGGAGATGAGGCCCATGGCGATACCGGCGACGGGGGCCTTGAGGGGCACACCGGCGTTCAGCATCGACAGAGTCGACGCACAGACGGAACCCATCGAGGTAGACCCGTTGGATCCCAGAGCCTCGGAGACCTGGCGAATGGCGTAGGGGAATTCCTCGCGGCTGGGCAAGACGGGCACGAGTGCGCGCTCTGCCAGGAAACCGTGACCGATTTCACGACGCTTGGGAGTTCCCACGCGGCCTGTTTCACCAGTCGAGTAGGGCGGGAAGTTGTAGTGGTGCATGTAGCGCTTGGACTTCACCGGGTTCAGTGAGTCAATCTGCTGCTCCATCTTCAACATGTTCAAGGTGGTGACACCCATAATCTGGGTCTCGCCGCGCTGGAAGAGTGCCGAACCGTGAACGCGAGGAATCACATCAACCTCGGCGTCAATGACGCGAAGGTCTGAGGTTCCACGACCATCGATGCGGATGCCTTCGGCCAGCACACGGGTGCGCATTACGCGCTTCGTGACCGACTTATAGGCAGCCGAGACCATGGAGTTCGAGTTCTCGGGCAGTTCTCCAGCCTCAACCTGTGCCGCAACAGCGTCCTTGACGCGTGCCTTGAGCTCGTCATCGGCGCTCTGGCGCTCCTGCTTGTCTGCGATCTGGTAGACCGTCGCGAGTTCCTTCGCAGCGACTGCCTCGACAGCGGCCAGAACCTCATCGGAATAATCAGAGAAGACCGGGTAGTTCTCGATCTCCTTGGCGGACTGGTCAGCAAGCTTCTGCTGAGCCTCCACCAGAGACTTCAGGAACGGCTTAGCGGCCTCGAGTCCAGCGGACACAACATCTTCACTGGGCTTGGTCGCACCAGCTTGGATGAGCTCCCAGCTACCCTCGGTTGCTTCTGCCTCCACCATCATGATGGCGACGTCCTCGTTACCCTTGGCGTCGGTGACGACGCGGCCAGCAACGACAATGTCGAACACGGCCTCAGCAAGCTGAGAGTGCTTGGGGAAGGCCACCCACTGGTCGCCGATCAACGCCAAGCGAACAGCAGCAATCGGGCCGCTGAAGGGCAGGCCTGAAATCTGAGTCGACGCACTTGCGGCGTTGATGGCCAGAGCGTCGTAGAACTCGTCGGGTGCAATCGAGAGCACCGTGATGACGATCTGGACCTCGTTGCGCAGTCCATCCACAAAGGAGGGGCGCAGCGGCCGGTCAATCAGACGGCAGACGAGGATGGCCTCGGTCGAGGGACGACCTTCGCGGCGGAAGAAGGATCCGGGGATCTTTCCTGCTGCATAGGCGCGCTCTTCGACGTCAACGGTCAGGGGGAAGAAGTCAAAACCCTCACGAGGGTTCTTTGACGCACTCGTTGCCGAGAGCAACATGGTTTCTTCATCCAGGTATGCAGCAACCGCACCCTGGGCTTGCTGGGCCAAACGGCCCGTTTCAAAGCGCACAGTGCGCTTTCCGTACTTGCCGTTATCCAAAACGGCTTCAGCGAATTTGATTTCTGGACCTTCCATTAAGGTCACATCTCCTTATTTATCTCTTCGAACATGACAGACCAACAGATCTGGCATGGCGGCACGCCACGACGAGAGAGGAAAGGATGAGTCCACCACACATGTGGGGGCTGTTTCTGGCCAACAGTAGAAGTGCACTGTCCGAGACAGTAGACCACCACCGGTGACCAGCTCCTGACCCACCTACTCCCGTAGAGAGCCATATTCAGTTAGCGCAGATGAGATTCATCTACTCCTTGAGGGTAGCGTGATTACGGCCCAAAAGCGATACCCCGCACCATCGGCGCGGGGTATCGCTGACACTGAGGGGGTTATCGACGCAAACCGAGCTTCTCGATCAACGCACGGTAGCGAGCAATATCGACGCGCTGCAGGTAACCCAGGAGGCGACGACGACGGCCGACCATGAGCAAGAGACCACGGCGTGAGTGGTGGTCGTGCTTGTGCTCCTTGAGGTGCTCGGTCAGTTCGTTAATCCGGTGCGACATCAGCGCAATCTGGACCTCGGGAGAGCCAGTGTCACCTTTGTGAGTGGCGTATGTCTCGATGATGCTCTGTTTCGTATCTGGCGCAATAGCCATGTCAGCTCTCCTTCGTCTCGCTGCGCGGCGCTTCATCCGGTGATGGAGCTCTACGTTCCGCGGCCGTTACACGGCACAGCCGCCCACTCTAGCATCGAGGGCCCCAGATCACGACCCACTTTTCCGTTATCAACCCGTAATCTTTCAGGGATTGACCGATTCGCAGCCCTTTGGCACCCTTGTCACAAGTTACTCGCCGCTCAGACGTGCCGGAGGCCAAGCCCCGCCCTGGGCGGCGAGGTTCTTAATCAGAGTCTTCTGGTAGCTCAGGCAAGGTAATGACGCCGGTGGGCAGAATAAGACCACTCAGGCGCTCGGGCGAAAGGACGCGTTCGAGCTCGTCGGCGTCCATGAGTCCCTGAGCGATCACGAGTTCCCGGACGGTCCCTCCCCCGGCCAACGCTTCGTGGGCAATGGTCGCCGCCTGCATATATCCGATGTAGGGGGTCAACGCTGTCACCACACCCACGCTGGCTTCCACCTGCTGGTGCAACCGGTCTTTATTGGCCGTGATCCCGTCCACACAGTTCACGCGTAGCGTGCGACACGCATTGGTCAGCCACACCACTGACTGCATGATGGATGACGCAATGATGGGCTCGAAGGCGTTCAACTGCAACTGACCAGCCTCGGATGCTGCCGTGACGGTGGCGTCTGAGCCAATAATGGCGAAGGCCACCTGGTTCACTACTTCGGGAATGACCGGGTTGACCTTGCCCGGCATAATCGACGATCCCGCTTGGCGCGCCGGCAAGGAAATTTCCCCCAGGCCCGCTTGCGGTCCACTCGACAGCAATCGAAGGTCGTTGCAAATTTTGGACAGCTTCACTGCCGCACGCTTGAGAGTCCCGGAGAGCGTCATAAAGACACCGGCATCGCTGGTTGCTTCAATCAGGTCGGGTGCAGTTCTGATGTCCAAACCGGTGAGCTCTGCCAAATGCGCGCGCACCGATTCTGAATACCGGGGGTCCGCCGTGATTCCGGTTCCGATAGCTGTGGCACCGAGGTTGATTTCACAGAGGAATGGGATGGTTTCTTTGATTCGTTCGTGGTCTTCTCGAAGAGTGGTCGCAAACCCGCCAAATTCTTGGCCCAGAGTCATCGGGACCGCATCCTGAAGCTGGGTGCGCCCCACCTTCAAGATCGACTGGAATTCCCGACCCTTCTCAGCAAAGGCGGTGGCCAAGAGTTTGTGTTCCTCATACAGGCGCTGGACACCCAGCACCATGCCGAGCTTGATGGCAGTGGGGTAGACGTCATTGGTTGATTGGGACCGATTGACATCGTCGATGGGGTGGAGGAATTCATACTCCCCTTTGGCGTGACCCATGATTTCGAGTCCACGGTTTGCAATGACCTCGTTGGCGCACATATTTGTGGACGTTCCCGCTCCGCCCTGCACCGCACCCAAGACAAATTGGTCGTGAAGCGCGCCCGCCCACATCTCTTCACAGACGCGATCGATTACGTCGGCTTTCTCGGCAGAAAGGACGCCAATGTCTTTGTTTGCCCTGGCGGCAGCCTGCTTGACCCGGGCAATCCCTCGAATCATGTCGGGATAGTTCGAAATGGCCCGCCTCGTGATGGGAAAGTTCACCAGTGCGCGGGCCGTGTGAATGCCCCAGTATGCGTCAGCGGGAACTTCGAGCTCCCCGAGGGAATCCTTCTCGAGGCGCATCGTCAGCGCAGCGGGGTCTTCCCCTGGAGCGAGTCGATACTGGGCTTCGCCATTGGGACCCTCGTGCACGGAGGGACCCGGACCTGTGGTGTGGACCACACCAACACCCCCTTCGGTGATGAGGGCAGAAAACCCTTCACCAGCGAGTGTAGGAGGTGCCAGCCGACTTCGTGAATCATTAGGCTTAGAGCCCGAGAAAAAGGAGTGCCATGACCGAGACCACTCAGTCCATCGAATTCTATGGAGCTGCCTGGTGCGGCGATTGTGTGCGCGCCAGTGCGCTCCTGGAGCACTATGGAGTGGAATTCACCTACCACGACGTCGACGCCAGCGACGAGGATAAAGCCGCCGCGATTAAGCTCAGCGGTCGACCCAATATCCCGGTCCTGCTCTTCCCCGATGGCTCCGTACTGACCGAGCCCAGTAACCCGCTGTTGAACAGCAAGCTCACCGAACTGGGCATGCTGTAGCAGCGGCGTCACCGCTCTAACATAGGCTTCTGCCCATGCAGCGGCTTGGGGATGGTTCGTGGGTTATCTCGGCCAGCGACCTCGCGGTTTTTGCCTCGTGTCCGTGGCGTCTGGGAAGAAGTGTCGATGAAAAGCTCGGCAAGGGCGTGAGTGTCCCCGCCCTGCACGACCCCATGATGGATCTGGTCGCTCGATTAGGACTCGAGCACGAAGCTCGTGAGCTATCCAAACTCAAGACCGAGATGAGTGTCCTCGAGCTGAGCTACGACCCCCACGATCCACGCGATGCGCCCGGGTGGCGAGCGACCATAGAGAGCGCGCTGGATGAAACCCTCGACGCACTCGCGTCTCCCATTGGCGCAATTTTTCAGGCCACGCTCTACGAAGAGCGCCTTCCCGACGCACCCCTGCCTATTGGTTTCCAAGGATTTGCCGATTTCATCGTCCAATCCGAGGGCGTCTGGGAAGTGTGGGATTCCAAACTGGCTAGGAAAGCCAAAGACCAGGCGTTAATCCAATTGGCCGCCTACGTCGACCAACTCCAGCGTCGAGGGATCCCCGTGGCCTCGACCGTTCGGGTCATCTTGGGGGATGGCAAACACAGTATCCATCCGGTCGACGGGTTGCTTGCTCCCTATCGAGAGATGCGCTCTCAGGTCATGGGCGTCATAGCCCACCGCAGTGCCGACCCCAACCCGCTTGCCTGGGGCGATGACACCTATGCTCCCTGCGGTTCTAAAGGTTGTCCAGCGTGTAGCGAACAGATCGTGAGTCAGGATGACCTGTTCCAGGTTGCCGGAATCAAGAAAACTCAGCGGGAAAAAATTATGGTGGGCGGTTTTGCCACTCTTGAGGCCTTCGCGCACGCGTCCCGGGATACCGTGCGGGAGTCTGTTTCTGGAATCGGCTTGGACACGCTTGCCGGACTCCACCATCAAGCATCTCTCCAAGTCGCTACGAGGGAGCACCCGGAGAGTGGACCCGCCTGGGAAATTCTGTCTCGGCGCATGCTCGAAAACGTGCCCCCACCAAGCCTTGGCGACATTTTCTTCGACTTTGAGGGTGACCCCACCTATCAGGAGGGCCCGGGAGAGAGCGCCACAGCGCCGAGGGTGTCTCCCGATGATTCCACTGTGGACTTTGGGATTGAGTATCTCTTTGGCATGTGGGCTGACACCATCAACCCGTCAGGGGCAAACACGTCGTTCCTTCCACTATGGGCCGAAACCTTTGCGCAGGAGAAGAGAGTTTTCCAGGAGTTTCTCGATCTCGTCGAGGCCCGCATCGAACAATTCCCAGACATGCACGTCTATCACTACGCACCGTATGAGCGCACCCGGTTGAAAGCGATGGCGAGACGTCACGCCATTGACTCTCCAGTTCTGAGCGAACTACTCAACACCCGGCTGATCGACCTTTTTCCGGTAGTGAAAAAGGGTCTTGTCGTGGGTTTGCCCAGTTACTCCTTGAAATCCCTGGAAGCGTTATATTTCAGCCCCGAGACGAGAACGGGCATAGCGGGGGGTAGTGAATCCGTCGTCGCTTTCGCCGATTACCTCATGGCTTGTAGCGAGGGCGAAACCCAGCTGGCAGCAGACATCAAAGACAGCATCCTGCACTACAACCGCATCGACTGCTTCTCGACTCAGGCGCTCCGAGATTGGATGCTCACGACGGCGCTGGGGGCTCCCGGTCAGCCCGCTCGGTCCACTCCATAGTGGACGAGAGCACTTCATCCTCGAGTCCGATACCAAATCTCGCTTCAAGGTGCTCGCCGGCGAGAACCCTCGGTAGCCACAGCGTTGCATCCGACCACATTCTCTCCAGCGGAAGTTCCCCCACCGGCCACCACCGTGGAGCGAGTTCGGCAGTTCCCACAGGGTCCCCCGTCCACTCGCGGGTCGCAAACGCGTGCGAGCGCTGAGACAAGTGGGGCCTGTCGTGAAAGGGGTATTCGATTCTTGCCAGGGAAATTAGCGCTGCAGGATCCACGCGGAGGCCCACTTCCTCCCAGACCTCTCGCACAGCCGTCTCCCGTGGGCTCTCCCCCGGTTCCGCTTTTCCCCCCGGTCCCACGATCTTGCCAATTCCCAGCCCCGTGAGCTTTTCGCCCAGAAGCACCTGGTCTCCTGTGGGCCCCGATCGGAGCAGATAGACGACGGAGACGTCAAACATGGGCTCAGGCTATCGGGTGTCGGTGGTGGATGGGATGGTCTCCCCACGGGAGTTCCCCGGCCGGAGGCCTCATGACCACACTCTTTGATGATGCACCACCCGATTGTTCCCAGTGCGGCAGCCCTGGAGCGCGGGCCATCATTTATGGCGACCCGAGCGAGGAAATGATTGTTGCCGCCCGGCTCGGCGACATCGTTCTTGGCGGAGTTCCGAGGGAGGGACATACCCCGCAGTGGCTGTGTGCCTGTGGCGCGCGGTACTAGGCCTGGCGCTTCTCGAGCTCCGCGGTAAGAAGCGCAATGAGGGCCGCTGCCTGCATCGTTCCCTCGACCCCAGCGTCAGATTCCTCGCCATCCAGCGCGCGAGCTGCGAGCCCCGATTTCTGGTCAATCAGTTCGGCGATGCGTTGGTCCACCGTTTGTGCGGCAACAATACGCCACGCGGTAACGGGGAGTTCTTGGCCAATACGGTGAACCCGATCGATGGCCTGAGTCTGCTCTGCGCTGGTCCAGGAGAGCTCGGCAAGAACGACGTTGGAGGCTGCCTGCAGGTTCACTCCCACACCGGCAGCAAGCAACGAACACACAATGACTTTGACGTCGTCGTCATGCGTGAAGGCGTCGATAGCGGCCTGGCGTTGCGTGGTGTTCTGGTCTCCCCTGATGGAGGTGGTCGTGATGCCCACTCCAGCAAAGTGTTTCTCGGCCTGGTTGAGCACGTCGATGTGCTTGGCGAAGAACACCACCTTGCCCACGTTCCTGGCCAGTTGAGCGGTGTAATCCGCAGCCATAACGGCCTTGGCAGATCCGATTTTGCGCACAAGGGTGAAGACGTTGTCCCCGGTGTCATCCTGCTTGGTTTCCTCAATTTCTGAGGCACACACCAAGCGCACCAAATCACTATCAATAACACTGCGGTCGGAATCTCCTCGAGCAGCAATCACGCGGTCATAGCGCTCCACCAGTCGAGATACCAAAGCGCGCTCCGCGTCAATGATCGACCGCGCCGCCTCGGTGTCGAGCTCGATGGGGATATCGGCGATGCGTCGGGCCGGAATGTCCTTGGCGACATCCTGTTTGCGACGACGGACAATCCCCATCGATATCACGGCTTTTCGTGCAGCGGGGAAGAACCCTGGGTCCGCAGGGCTCAGGCCCGTGGCTTCCAGCTTGGCCATGAGATCGCCCCGGGGTTTCTTCTCATCAATCCAGCCGAGGAACTGCCAAATCATCCGGAAATCTTCGATTTGGTTGATCAACGGTGTTCCGGTGAGGGCCAC
>ENA-OUOG01001905-OUOG01001905.1-marine-metagenome-genome-assembly--contig:-NODE-1905-length-22915-cov-4.637928_pt1 | contig 22915 bp, 19 predicted proteins | sample MGYA00248635_ERZ508505 | MGnify/ENA primary metagenome ERZ508505 (study PRJEB26176, sample SAMN06267871) | marine metagenome | isolation source: Saanich Inlet, British Columbia, Canada | place: Pacific...
CACTTACGGTCGCTTAAGCAAGATTATGACCCCTATGATGGCATGGAGCTTAAGCTATCAAGAGGTTGGTTGAGAAATTGTCGCCGCGCTTTCCAGTCGGGCAGAAAAAGATCCATGAAACCATAAAAACGAGCATTGTGCCCGCGCTCAAATAAATGGGTAATCTCATGAACAAGTACATATTCTAGACATGACGGGTGGCGCTTGGCGAGTTCCGTGTTGAGACGAATATGTTTATCACTGATCATGCAACTGCCCCACCGTGACCGCATCGCACGATAAGACATTTTATGAACGGTTTTGCCTGTTTGCTGCTCCCAGTAAGGCAATATTTTAGTGACGGCTTGCTCTGTTTCAGTGCGATACCACTTATCTAAAATATGTGCACAACGCCCTTTGGATTGATCATCATCGCTTAGTGGGACATATAAATGTGTTAGGTCAAACGTCGCTTTGTCTTGACGGCTTCTCTTCTCGACTATTTGAAGAGTAAGCGGTCTTCCCCAAACAAAATGCGTTTCGCCATTTTTAAATTCTAATGGGATTTCGTTCACGGTGACCTGCATTTTAGTAAGATTTTTTTGAAGCCAAGATGATTTACTGACCACAAACGCTTCTATCTCTCGCATTGGGACACGGGCTGGAGCTGAAATATAGACGCTACTGCTTCCTGTGCGAAGCCGCATATTAATGTTACGAACGCGCTTGAAAACGATCTCAACGCAAAACCCATTAATCGTCTTGGTTTGGGGGGCACGCATAGATGGGCGCTGTGCGAACATGCAATCTCCTGAGCTTTGCCAAAACCTTAAGTGATTCGTGTTATCATTATAAATTGTCAAAAGCAAAGCATCGAAACAAAAGCACCTGCAATGATGTTTTTGTATTATTTAACCTGTGTCTGGTTTTTGCCTGCAACGTGTTCCGGTGCGCCTGCAAGAAATAGGATCAGACATGATAATACGCTGACGAAACCGATGAGAATATAGCCGATCATATAGCCACCAAGAAAATCATAACTTGCCCCTAATATGAGTGGGCCTGTCGCGACGCCGAACATGACGAAGAATTGATTTAGGCTTAAAAGCCTTGGAAACTCAGCAAGTCCAAACGCTTTTGCCAAAAGCAATGGTTGTACCATTAGGATTAAGCCGATTGAGGCTCCAAAAACGGCAGTAACGAAAAGCACTTGTGTTGTGCCAGTTGCGTAAGCAAAGCCAAACATTGTCATGGTTTGGACGATGTAAACGGCGAGCGCTGTAATGTGCAGCTGCGCATTATCCATAAACCGACCTACGATAAGGCGCACAGAAAAGCTAAAAAATGCCATGACGGATACCGTTATGGTTGCGGTTTCTAGGTCTGCGCGCTCTGTTGCCCACCTAAAGATATGAGCGATGCCGCCAACCTGAGCAATCATTGCGAAGACCGATGATACACATACCAAAATAAAAAACCGCGTTCTAATCGCGTCTTTTAGCGACATTCCTGTGTTCATGGGTTGGTCATTCGTAGGTATTGGCGTGTCACCATCAGGCGCTAACCCCATACTCTCTGGGCTCGGGCGAATAAGAAATAGTATAAGGGGTAAAGTCAATAAGGCGGGAAACATGATCTTCCCTGATTGGGTGGCGTTGATACCTATGTCTGAAAACGCAGTAACCATTATGGGGGTTAAAAGCATACCGCCCACAGATAGACCCGATTGAGTGATAGAGAGCATAAAGGCACGTTTTTTGACGAACCAGCGGGCAATGAGAGTTGTAACTGGTAAAATTGAGATACCGGAGAAGCCAATTCCGAGGCATGCAAAGAATATGTAAACCTTAGGTAAGGTATTGGCATAAGGCAGGCAATAAAGCGTTATGATAAAGATTAGGGCACCGATGCACATCACCCAACGAATGTCATAGCGTTGGATGAGGCTGGAGACGATAATACCGGTTATGCCAGACGAAAAGAAGAAAACGGTAGTACCTGCTGATATGTCGCTAACGCGAAACTCATGGCTACGCACGAAAGTATCGAGAAAAATAGCTTGTGCGTAAAAGGCTAAGCCAGAACTAATCATGAGTGAATAGAAAGCCGCAATGACGACAAACCATCCATAAAAAGGACGCGTAAGCTGCATACAATACCCTGTCTTAACTATAAGCCGAATTAGGCTTTTGGATATCCTAACTTAGCTAAGCTCACAGCAATGTCATCAAGAATAGTTGGGTCATCAATGGTTGCCGGCATATTCCATGGCTCACCATTCGCTATTTTTCGGATGGTGCCGCGTAAAATTTTGCCAGACCGTGTTTTGGGCAGGCGTTGAACCCGCGCGATGAGTTTAAATGATGCAACAGGGCCAATTTCAGCTCGCACCTTGGCAACACACTCTTCTAATACGGTAGCGTCGGGCTTGGTTATGCCATCATTGAGGACAATGAGCCCCAATGGTAACTCGCCTTTGAGTGTATCATTGACGCCCAATACGGCGCATTCGGCGACATCTTTATGACCTGCAATGACTTCTTCCATGCCACCCGTCGAAAGCCTGTGGCCTGCAACATTTATAATATCGTCTGTACGCGACATAACGAAAAGATAGCCGTCTTCGTCGATAAAACCTGCGTCACCGGTTTTATAATAACCAGGAAACTCCTCCAGATAAGCTGATTTAAAGCCGTCTTCGTTTTCCCATAGCGTCGGCAAGCATCCTGGGGGTAAGGGTTGTTTTATGACAATTGACCCGATTTCGCCGGGTGCTAATTGATGTTGAGCATCATCTAAAATATGAACGGAAAAGCCCGGCATTGGCTTTGCTGGTGAACCATATTTGATTGGCAATTGCTCGATACCCAGAGGATTCGCACAGATCGGCCACCCAGTTTCTGTTTGCCACCAGTTGTCAATAATCGGCACTTTTAAATGGGCTTCTGCCCATTGTATTGTTGCGGTATCGACACGCTCACCAGCCAGAAAAAGTGTTCGCAAACGGCTTAAGTCATAATTGCCAACTAAATATCCTGCTGGGTCCTCTTTTTTAATAGCGCGAAAAGCGGTTGGTGCCGTGAATAAGGCATTGACTTTATGGTCTTCAATGACGCGCCAGAACGCTCCCGCGTCTGGTGTGCCGATCGGCTTTCCTTCATAAATAATGGAGCAAGCCCCCATAGCGAGGGGCGCATAGAGTATGTATGAGTGGCCGACCACCCAACCCATATCTGAGGCAGCCCAAAACACATCATTTGGCCCGATATTGTAGATATTCTTCATGGACCAGATTAAGGCGACCAGATGCCCGCCATTATCGCGTATAACGCCTTTGGGAATGCCTGTTGTGCCGGATGTGTATAATATATATAGCGGGTCAAGAGCACTCACTTCCACACAGTCAGGCCTATAATCTGCTGCTTTAGCTGCTTGTTCCATCTGTTGCCAATCGAGATCACGCTCTGGAACCATGTAGGCATGTTCGGCATCACGTTGGAGAATTATACAGTTTTTGGGCTTGTGGGTTGCCATCGCGATCGCGTCGTCTAACAGTGGCTTATAGGCTATCACCCGTCCTGGCTCTATACCGCAGGAGGCAGCCATGATGAGTTTTGGTTTCGCATCGTCGATCCTAGTCGCTAATTCATTTGCAGCAAATCCGCCAAACACAATTGAGTGCACGGCCCCAATCCGGGCGCAAGCCAAGGTGGCAATCGCTGTTTCTAAAATCATTGGCATGTAAATGATGACTCGGTCACCTTTTTGAACGCCTGTCGCCTCAAGCATGGCGGCAACGCAGCAGACTTTCTCGAGTAAGTCAGAATATGATAAGGCGTCTTTTTGGCCGGTTAGGGGCGAGTCGTAAATAAGAGCAGGTGACGCGCCGCGGCCATTTTCGACATGACGGTCGACACAATTATAGCAGGTGTTCAAGGTGCCGTCTGTAAACCATCGGTTTAGTCCAGCTTGCTGTTCAAAAACAGTTTTGGGTGCCGTGGTCCAAGAAACTGCTTTCGATTGTTCAGCCCAAAACTTTTCTGGATCGTTCTGCCAATTGTCATACACTTCTTGAAAATTCATGCCGGCTACCTTTTTAGGCTCCTTAGAAGGCAGAGCCCTGGTGGTTATTGCTTGTGACTATAAGGGCTTCTTATGCTCTGGCCAAGAGGTCTTATCTTGAAACCTGGATCAAATGTTAGACACGAAGCGGGGCCTGAGACCCACAAATTGATGCTTTGTGCTCTCGTGATTTATTGCAGCTATGTGACAAGAGCTAGGTTTATGTTGCGTATCCGCAACAGTCGGCGTCGCCGAGAGCTATTTTTACATGGTTAATACGATGTTCTATTGACCTTTGCTAATGCAAACGATTACCAATAAGGCGAGCTGGTTATCAGGGCTCAGGTAAATCATGTGAAGTATTTTTTAGTGAGGTATTTATGAATAAGTTATTTGTAACAACAGCGGTTATTGCTTTGTTCGCAACCCCAGCATTAGCGAGTGACATTAAAGTCTCTGTTGGTGGTTATTACACGTCTATGTACTATAATGTTGATAGCGATAATACTGGCGTTAGCTACGTTGACACGTCCTTTCAAGAAGATGCAGAAATCATATTTAAAGGCAAAGGTATCTCAGATAGTGGTCTCGTTTTTGGTTTTGAGGTGCAGCTTGAAGCCGCATCAAATACCACCAGTGAGCAGGACCAAATTGACGAGCACTTTATTTATGTCAGTGGCGGTTTTGGTAAAGTGATAATGGGCGCAGAAAACTCTGCGGCCTTCTTAATGCAGGTCGCCGCGCCGAACTTCTTGGCCTATAAAACCTGGGATAATAATTTTGATACCTGGGGTGAGGTCGCTAAGTTTGAGAAACCGTTACATGATAATTTTTCAGCTGACGCGAATAAAATCACCTATATTTCGCCGAAATTAAACGGGATCCAGCTCGGTGTGTCCTATACACCAAGCAACACGTATTCAGGTGGTTCTGGTGTTTCATTGGCCAATAATTTGCTGCAGAACAGTTCTACAAAATATGAGGACGTTTATTCTTATGCCCTCACGTATGGCGGAAAACTAGGCGGCATTGGTGTAAAAGCCTCCTATACATACGAAGAGGGTGATAAAGGGGCAAACACAGATGACGAATATGCCGTCGGTTTGCAATTGACGTCAGGAAATTTCTCTGTTGGTGGACATTACTTCGAGTCGGATGAGACCAGTGGTAATGATTGGGAAATCTTTCATTACGGTGTTTCCTATAAAATGGGCCCCACGACGATTGGTCTAGCTTATCATGATCAGAAGGACGCCTCAGCAGCGAATACCAATAATGACACTAAAGTGTCAGTAATTGGTGGAAGCACAAAGCTTATGGACGGTGTGGCTGCGACCTATTCTTATGAAATGGTTGAAAGTGACAACCCTGCTAAGGGCGACTCGAACTTTCTTGGTCTCGGCCTTGCTTTAAAGTTCTAAGTTTATAGAGCTTGCGTTTGAATGGCGGGGCCTTTATCGGCTCCGTCATTTTTGTGCGCAGGGCTACAATCAGAAGTTGTTTGGTCCGACGTATATTCGTCTTGGTAGGTGGCGTTTACGGTACCCTCTTTTTAATATCCTATTGGCTGTGAACCATATAAGAACAATAATAAGGTGCGTCGCAGCCACTTTAATAAGTTCTATTTATTAAGTTCTACAGCCTCACGAAGGTACATTTCGGCTATACCTCGACAATATTAAAAACTAATTTCTCGCACCCGCGTGAGTCAAATGTCTAAATTAAATGGGTAAGTCAAACAATTCACTTCACAAAGTTAATGGGCGAGAGCGGATGAAACCCGATCGTGTCACACTCGGTTGTCAGGTCCTATAACGAGCGCTATGACGCCGGTTTTAACTATTTTTGGTTCTATTTCGGTGGCTTCTAAATAAACGAGCTTTGGGAATATAAAGCTATAAGAATTTCTTATACATTAATTGAATTCATAAAACTGCAACATTTATAAGCTAACGCTTCAAGTGCAAAACTACGAGATCAATTCTAACACCGAAGGAAAACACGAAAAAATATTACTGCCTACTGTTGATCTAATGAAACTCATGAGCCTTCAATAAGGAGGCTGCTAATAATAAAAAGAGGAAAATATGACTTTCAATTCAAAATCACTAAATACGTCGTCTCCAACTTCATTCGCGGTTAGCGTAGTCGTTCATTCTGGGTTACTTTGCACCCTGCTTGTTTTCTCAGGTCAAGCGCAGGCGGCATCCCCAATCAATGTCGATATTTCGGGGTTCTATTCTGGCAATCTTAGTGTCATCGATAGCAATAATGAAAACAATGATACTGGCATGTCCCAAGATGCAGAAATTTATTTTTCGGGGGCTACATATTTAGAAAATGGCCTGAAACTGGGCTTTAACGTTCAGTTAGAGGCAGGTGATAAACCGAGCGATCCAATTGATGAAAGTTATATTTATGTAGAAGGCGCCTTTGGCCGGTTCATGCTGGGTTCGGAAAACGGGGCATCTGTCTTGGGTAGTGTCCAAGCTCCAGCATTCATTGCAGGCCTTAAAATGTGGGATAATAATCTGACTGGTGAATTTATTGAAGATAACTTGAGTAGCACTGGGCACCAAATTGATGATGTCCATATGTCTACATTCGAGGAGCATTTCTCATCCGATGAGCAAAAAATCATTTACTTTACTCCTCGCGTGGCAGGCCTTAGGGCTGGAGTGAGCTATGCTCCAAATAACGCCAATAGGAATGGCGGCGAGAATAATTCAGCGGTCACGAGTGCTCAGGATAATATTACAAGCTATTCTCTCGATTATCGCAGACAAGTCTCAGATGCGTTCAGTTTTGATGTCTCATTTGGTAAAACAATGTCGGCTAATGCGGCTGGAGCCACTGCCTCGGGGGTTGGCGCACTTGGTGACCCCGAAACCGATGATATTGGTATAAAACTGTCTTATGGCGATATTGTCTTTGCCGCTCATCAGTCTTCATACGATAATTATGGCGGCGATCTTGGGCGTGACATTGAGACAACGAATTTTACGGTCGCGTATAATCAAAATAAAACAACACTGGGCTTTGGCTATACTGATAGTTCTGATGCCGGTGTTGTTTTGGTCTATGTGCCAGTGGACTATGAAGAATGGCTGATTGGTGGGAGCACTGAAGTCGCTGATGGTGTTGCTATTGGATACTATTATCAGGATGCACAAGCGGATTATGCAGATGGCAATTCCGTTGACGTTGCGATTGTTGGCGCCACTTTGGCTCTTAAGTTCTAATTTTATAGCCTTTAGAATAGTTAGAAAAGGCGGGGTTACCAGCCCTGCCTTTTTACCATCATCTAGTTATGCGTTTCGAGGTCAGCCCGTAATGTGCGCGCGGCCCAGAAATAGTGGAAGGCCCCCCATATGTTTAAGAGCGTCATGGCAGCAAGTGCATAGCGTAACGATTCTGTGCCATAGGTAGGGGCTAAATAGTCACTCATAATCCCGACTAAAAATGGTCCAAGTCCGAGGCCTATAATGTTGATGGTGAAGAGCAAAAGAGCAGATGACAAAGCGCGCATCTCGGGCGGCATGAGGCTTTGCGTCATGGCAAAGCTACTTGGCAAATAAAAGCCCCCGACAAAAGCTGTTACTGTCATTATAACCATAATCAGTGTTAAATTATCCGTCATGTAGAAGACGAGGACGGCCGGGATAATCGCAACTTTTACAAAGCCAGTTATCCATACGTAATAGCGCCTGTCTCTACGTGCCATTCGATCTTGAAGCCAGCCACCAAAGAATGTCCCTATGCCGCCAATGAGGCCGCCAATAAGAGCTAAAATGGTTCCAGCTTCACCAGGGCTGAGACCTAAGTTTCTTCTAAAATACACGCCGTTCCAATACAGGGTGCCATACCCAACAAATACGACAAGCGTGCAGCCAATGAGAATGTGTCTCTGGCTCGGGATAGAGAGCATAAGTTTATAGCAGCGCCACGCATGAGGCAAAAAGTTGAGGCTAACAGGTTTTGACGGTGTTTTTCGGAGTGGTTCTTTAACCGTTAAAAGCAAAATGATGCCTAACAATACGCCCGGCAAACCAACAATAAAGAAGGCAACTCGCCAGCCGTAAATTTGATCGACCCAGCCACCGATTAAGAAACCTACGAGGACCCCCAAGTTAATGCCGGAGGAGAAGATCCCCATTGCCGCACCACGTTCTTCGAGTGGAAAAAGATCTGCGATCATTGAGTGGCTAGGCGGCGTCGATCCGGCCTCACCGATACCGACACCAATACGTGCGAGTGCGAGTTGTGTATAGTTAGCAGCTAAACCACTTAAGGTGGTCATGAAAGACCACACGATAACGGAGACGGCGATGATATTTCGTCGGCTATACCGGTCTGCAAGTATTGCAATGGGTATCCCCAATGTAGCGTAGAAAAGTGCGAAGGATAAGCCGATCAGAAAGCCGAGTTGGCTATCTGATAGATCAAGATCTTGTTTTATGGACTCTGCGAGGATGGCGACTATCTGACGGTCTATATGACTAGATGCGTATATCAGAACCAACATAAAAAGAGTGTAATAGCGTGTTTTTTTATCTGACGCCTCTTGCCCCGACTCCACTTGTTCCGAACTCATTACATGCCCTCCAGCTTTCCAAAAAGTCTAGATAGAATGTTGCGAGTTGCAAGACCAAAAGCGCGTGGATTGAATAAAAAAAACGGGTAACCACTAAAAATATGTGGTTAGTTGAAGGCGAATGAAGTCTTCATCTTTTATGCTGGAAAGAATTTGGTCTGCAGGATCAATATTCGTCTGAAATCTTGCCTCAACAGATAAGCTCAAATTATTGGTTAAACGACGCTCAGCTTCTAGTGACACTCCCATACTTTGGTGGTCAAGGTCAATAATGGCGCCAGCGAGTAAGGTCGTTGACTGAACATCATTTGCCGTCCACCGAAAGCCGATACCAATATCATTTGCGAGTGGATGGGGCGCTATCTCTTGTCTTTCGTCCCACATATATTCAGCAACAAGCCCGAGGTCAGAGCTCGTGCCCAGCAGTCCATAGAAAGTATATTCAAATCCGATAACAGCACGAGCCGTTTGTTCATCCAATTGGTCTTGCTGAAGCGCTTCAAGCTTCAAGAGCCATGGCCCAAGCGTTGCTTGTGTATCGAGTGATATCTGTTTGAGCAAAGGATAGTAAGGCGTTATTTCTCCGCCGACACTATTAGCAGGATTTATGATTGGCTCACGGGCGGTGCCGTCGAAATATGCTAGCCCTATATCAAAAGCATCAAATGAATTCTCATATCTCAACGCAAACTCATTTTGTTCATTGGCATGATTGCTCTCATAGAGTTCGTGATCGTCACTTATAATAAGTCCTGAAGTAGGACGGCCTTGTTTGTCAAAGACTGTTCGTGGACGGTGAAGCGGCATGTAGAAGCCGGAAAAAGTACCGTACTCGCTTACATATGAAGAGCGCAGCATTGGTTGCCCAAGTTTTTGTTCGCCATCTACGCTTTCAGTGGCGTCGGTTTGATTGATTATATCAACGATATGCGCGAACTCGGTAACTCCCCAAAACACATGATCGATACCTACCGCTAATTCATAATTATCGCTCACAAAAATATATTTGGCCTCGCGTAAGTCTGCGTGAGAGCGGTTGTCATCCTCACTGTCCCCGCGAGCAAATCCTTTAAAAATAAAGGCATGTGTATTTGCGTCGTCGTATATCCCGAGCTCTAGGAGTGTCGAGACGCTACCGTAGTTTCTCTTGGCATGGAGAGATGTCGGCGCGTTGAGAAAGGATCTCGCTTCAAAGGTCAGTTCTCCTTCAAAGGAAAAATCGGCAGCGAGCGTAGGCACCAGTGCAGTCATACAGGCGCCAGCAGTGCTCGTAAGAAGCGCTGATAGGCGAAGCATTCGTTGATACTGCATTTATCGGGATCTTTTAAGGCTGTTCTTCGAAAAATCTGTTTCATTTAATCCAGTTTTAAACTGATAGTCTGTCCAGACGAGTTTAGTCGTTTTTTTTGAAACGTGGTTTATCATGTAAAGTTCATGGGCACGCCAGTGCTTATCTAAGTAGAGCCGGTAATCGGAGAAGGTGAGTGTTTTCAGAAGTTGGTTCTTGCGGTCATAGTAATCTATTTTTCGAGCAAGGAAGTCCTGTGTGTCGCTCCAACTTACCATGCGCGTATAACCAGAGTGCTCATAAAGCGGTTTGCGCTCGACGACATGACACATCATGTCGCCACAGGCCTCGTCTCGTAACCATGTATGGCTATATTTTGCATATTCTTGACTAGAGAGGTCTTCAAAGGCGAATTCAGACCCCATGAACGGACCAGATTTATTCACGGATGAAATACGTTTGACGCGCTTTAGGGCCGGTAAAAACATCCACTGATCATCTGCCTCGAGGATATGTGAGTAGGTCAGCATGGCTGTTCCGGCGACGTCACGCGGTTCGTCAAATATCATTAAGCTCTGATCGCCATCTGCTTCGCCAGGCACTTCAAGTGTTTTAAAACGCATTTTACGCGTGCTAATGTCGCCATTTGTATTGGTCAGCACCATCTCCATTTCACTAATAGAGTCATGAAAACCTTCATCGCGAATTTGACTTTCCTTGGCGATCGCCGCGCCGCGCGCCTCTGGCTGGCTTTCTGGCGGTAAATTTAAAGCAACCGCGGAAGTGCTAATAGCCGATACGCCTAAAAAAAGAGCTGTCGTTAGAGCTGTAAGTTTCATCATTTTAGTATTCTCTCCCTAGGCGGCTTTAAGTTTATTTTTTGCTTCAACGTCTTTATCGATTGCCATGAGTAGTGGTGGCAAAAGAAGAAAGTCGACAACAAGTGCGATAAAAATGGTGAAGGAAACGATTAGACCTAGCATTGCATTAATATAAAAAGGCGACTGGGCGAGCACCCAAAAACCACAAATTAGAATGAAGGATGCGACCCATAATGCGATACCAACGGTTTGGAAACTATAGCGAACGGCATCTTCTGCGCTATATTCAAACTCAACCCGCGCTGTCCGGTACTTGGTCAGAATGTGAACAGTCGCATCAACAATGAGGCCAATTGCTGTCGCCGTAATAAAGCTGGTCCACAGTCCAATTTCTGTTTGGAATAAACTAAAGATACCCATGGCAACAGCGGTTGGTGCGAGATTTGGGAGTAGGCTGATGAGACCGAGGCGCACACTTTTAAGCGCAATGAACAAACAGAATGAAATGAGGAGAAAGGCATATAATGTGCCTTCTGTCATGGCCGTTAAGTTACGCTCGCCTATATAAGCAAACATGACGGTTTGGCCTGCAGGCTCTACAATTCTTGCTTCGGTCCCATTAGCCGCCATCCAGTCGAGCGCACGTTGCCGTAAGCTGGTCAAATCCTTTGTGCCAATATCGGTTAGTGTTACGGTTACGCGGGTTTCCGATTTGTCGATATTAATCTGATCATTTAAGTCAAGTCCGTAAGGAAGCGACATTTCATAAAGCAGCAGATATTGCGCAGCCAAGTCGCGATCTTCAGGAATTTCATAATAGGCCTGCTGATCACCATTCATGCTTCGGTTTATGCGCTTAATGACGTCGGAAAAAGTACCAACGTGTCTTACCTCAGGTTGGGTACGCATCCATTTTGCAAACTTGTCTAGGTGGTTAAGGTATTCAGGATTTGAAATATCACCTTGCTCCCCTGCAGGAATTGAGAAGTTCAGAATGTAAACGCTGGTTAGGTTTTCAGCGGCCCAATCCGACGCGGTTCGAAAATCCATTGTTTCATCGAAATATTCTACAAAACGATCGTTGAAATGCAGGCGCGGCAGCATTGCAGTTGCGCCAACTACGACAAGGAGCATGGAAACCAATAATGCGCGTCGCTTGGCGATCACAAAATCAGCTACTTTACCCATGAAAACGCTCTGATTGTTTAGTGTTTTGTTGGCTTTTAGCGGTGTAATGCTCAAAAGTGCAGGGAAAAGTGTAATTGCGAATAGCCATGCTGCTACCGCCCCAAACCCAGCGATCGTGCCAAGGTCTTGGTATGGTGGTGCGTCAGAAAAATTGAGGCTGAAAAGGCCAATGGCTGTGGTAATTGACGTTAAAAAGACCGGCTGAAAATTGACATTTGCACTCTCGAGTAACGCTGTTTTTTTGTCCTTGCCATGCCCCATCGCCACGAGGGTCGAAATCAAAATATGGACACAGTCAGCAACGGCAACAGTCAAAATAATTGTGGGGGCACCAGATGCAGGAGGTGACAGGGGAATGCCGATCCATCCAGCCAAACCCATAGCTGTTGCAGCACTCAGAACAATCACCACCATGCTGGCCAATGTTGCCATTAATTGGCGAGTCATGAGCATCAAAACAACAGCAATAATCACAAACATGAGCGGGGTAAGTGTCGAGATATCGCGCACAGCCGACTCTGTAAATGAAATTGATAGCATTTGACTGCCAGTCAATTCCACACGGTAATTTGGATATTGAGCTTCAATGTCTGCTTTTATTTCCCGCGCTGCGTTTACAATCGAGGCTGTTGCAGGCGCATCATCTGTTGGCGGGCTAAGTAAAACGGCAACGGCCGTCGTTCGACCGTCCGCTGAGAGTAGCCGTTTGGCCAGTAGCGGCTCATTCATGACCACATCTTCGACATAGCGACTTAAATCTTCGCTCACTGCATTTGGCTCGGGGACTAAATCTCTAACTTCTAGATCGTCTTCAATGGCCCGCGTATTCTGAAAGTTGGTTACGGAGTCGACCCGCGTTGAAAAAGGAATTTGCCATGCCTTTTCAGTCATTTCGCCTATCAAAGCAAGCCCTTCTGGAGACAAGGCAGGCCCTTCAAATGGCTGGACAACAAACAATAGAGTATCTGGGCTTGCATAGGTATTTTCGAGCGTTTCAAAAGCTTGTAGATAGGGGTTATCATCGGTGAAGAAATACCGATAATCATTTGTAAACCTCAAATCCTTTAGACCTGCTATGGCTCCGATGGCAATTAAAAGTGATATTAAGATAACGCGGAGAGGGTGCGTAATGACATAATTGTTAAATTTTTGCGAGATTGACATTTGCGAGATTGACATAGGACCCTTTAGTGAACTTTTCGATACATAATTCCAGAGTATATCCTGAAATAATTCAAACATTAATTAAATCAAGCTCTAGTCTAGTCGTTATGCGCGTCATTATCCCGATCGTCATGCTTTCTATGATGATGGCGCCGCATGTGAAGGCTAATTTTGCGTCGCGCCTCGGGCGATAAACGCGTTGCTAAATCCCGCAGGGTACTGTGAAATGCGACATTAATTTCCCCCGCAGCGATTTGTGATCGGTCTAGAATGGAAACCAGCAATTCGGTTTGAGGGGTGTCGGCGCGCATGGCATCAGCAAAGTCACGGCGTGCACCGCGTAGATCATTCATGGCGTTTCTTAATTCGGTGCGATGTAGCTTGAAAATATCTTTCGCATGCTCGCGGTCTGCGCCATCTAGCTGTTTAAGAAAGAACTTTTCGCCACTATTTAGACGTTTTTCCACCCAGTCTTGGTTTTGCAGCTCTTTAAATTGATATGTGCCATAACCAAAAGCGCCGAGCACAAACAGGTTCACGGCCAATGAGATAAACAGTGCACCAAAAAGCCAATATTTTTGTTTCTTAGACATAGTGATCACCTATTTGTTGATGTCCAAATTTCAAGGCTTGTCATTGCCAAGCTTGTGTCATCGGTTAGAGCTTCGAGGGGGTAAAGCGTCATGTACGGTGCGAGAATGATTCCAGCTGTTAAGCATGCGACCAAAGTCGAAAACCCAAATATTTTTTGACGCGGTGTAAACACGATCTGTTGATCTTGCGCGATCATGTGAGAGATTGTGTCATTTATAAGATTTTCTGGAGCTCGCTCAAATTTTTGAGATAATTTCAAATCTAACGCTATTTCGCGCGCCTTTAGAGCTTGAAGCTCTGGTGTTTGAGCAATCAGGCTTCTTAGTGCGTCACGTTTTGACTCTGGCCAATTGGCTTCTGCTCCGCCATATGTTTCAAGAAGAATATAAGCTTCTTGAATGGTTATTTTCATATTTTGCATGACCTAAATTCCTAAATAGACGCTAGTAATGGACGTTGACGAGCAAGCTCAGTGTGAAGTGCTTGCCGTGCGCGGCGCAAAATTGACTCGAAAGCGGCGAGTGATAATGCCATTTCTTCTGCCGCATGTGATTGCTTTACACCTTCGAAATAGATCAAAGAGATCGCCTTTTGTTGCTGTGGTGAGAGACTATCGATCGCCGACGCGAGGAGGCGCTTATCATCGGCATAAAGCAACTCCTTGTCGGCATGAGGCTCATCGCTAGCTAGATTATGGTAATCATCAATATCAACCGTGTTTTTTGTGCGACGTAATATATCGATCGATTTATTGATGGCTATGCGATAGAGCCATGTTGTTACTTTAGCTTGATGGGCTTCCCAGCGGTCAGCGAATTTCCAAACGGCAATAAAAACATCCTGTGCGGCTTCCTCGGCTAGGCTCCTATCGCCCAGTTTTTGTTGACAGATGCGCAAAACATACGACATGTGACGCGTGACAAAGACTTTTGCAGCAAATTCATCGCCATTGGCCATGCAAACCATTAAGCTTTCATCGGTTGGCTGCTCACTTTTGGGCATATCCTCGCTCTTAGATGCATAGGCCAAATACGGCAATTCTCTAACTCCAAAACAAAAACCATCGTTTTGATGATCCAAAGCGTCTTACGTTACGTAAACCCAGTACCAGTCAAAAAAGACTGTTTGATGCGCCTCCCTCATACGCGCACTTTTGAATGCCCCGTCCCTCCCTCATGACGGGGCATTTTTTAAAAATGATGCGCAAGCCATGAAGTAATAGCGTCTGCAATTTCGTTAGGGCTATCTTCTTGAATAAAATGGGTGCCTTTTACCGTTACTTCGGTTTGGTTAGGCCAAGAACGACAGAAATCTCGCATTTTTCCGACAAGAATTGACCCTGGATCGGCATTGATAAATAATTTTGGTATTGGGCTGTGCTTCATAAATTCTGCATAGAATGACGCGCGTTCTACAACATTAGCTGGTGAACCCTCAATCGGTATCTGGCGGGGCCATGTCAGGGTTGGCCGGCGGTCTTCGCCCGGATTTAAAAAAGGTTTGCGGTAATGGTCCATTTCCGCCTCCGTTAGGTCGCGTATAATGGAGCTCGGCAACACCCGCTCGACAAATACATTCTTCTCTAGAACAACCGTCTCACCTGCTTCAGATCTAAAGGTTTGGAAAATGCCCCGCGCATCTTCAGGCCAATCGGCCCAGCTTTCAATTGGTTGCACAATTGCTTCCATATAAGCAATTCCGGCGACACGCGATGGGTTGCGTGCTGCAAAGTCAAAGCCGAGTGCAGAGCCCCAATCATGAATGACCAGAACCATCTCGTTGCTGACATTAAGAGCATCCAACGCCTTTTCAAAGAACTGGCTATGGCAGTCAAAGCTATAACGATCAGGATAATCTTCAGGGAGTTTTTGACTATCTCCCATACCAACCAGGTCAATCGCGATGCAGCGATTTGTTTTTGAGAATTTCGGCATAATGTTGCGCCACAGGTAGCTTGAGGTTGGGTTTCCGTGCTGAAAAACAATAGGTCTTCCGCTCGGATCGCCCATCTCGACATAAGCTAGATTAACGCCGTCAATCGTAAGTATTTTTTTATCGATTTCAGTCATTGGTTTCTCCTTCCACAGGACTTGTTTTTGCCAGCGCCTCGACCAGACTTCGAATGCGTCTTAATTCCGCGCGTTCTTGTTTTATCTCAGAGCGCTGTTGCGTAAGCCAATAGCTACCTTGTTCTTCATAGGCTGCGATCGTGGTTGCCGCCTCGGTCAATATCTTACGTTGTTGGCTATCAAATCTACCGAGTTCATCTAAAATTGATAATCGAGTCTTTTCCGCTTCGTCTTCCAATTTGTGAAGTTGGCTTTGAAGTTTCGTAATTAATTTATTTATTTGCGGTGCTCGCGATGTTTGTTGCGTTTTGGGTGGTTGCTGCAAAACCGCAGTTGGATTGCGCGTCGTGCTCGGTTGTCGGAGCTTTGCGAGAACGCCTTGCAGATGAAGTGAGAGTTGATCTAAGTCTGTTTGCACAACGTCAGTAGGTGCCGCTTTCTCGGGCTTATTTTCGCCGGTTAAGTTATCGCTCTCGGCTACTTTCTTTTCATTATCGGGTGTGTTGATTGGTAATGGGTGCGGGTCTTCTGTTTTATCGGCATCAATCAGGTTTTGCCGCGTGACAATGCGCGCACGACTAGGTTCGTCCGAGGCGACCTCTTGGTTTGATAATGCACGCTGCACTGTGCGTGCGATATTTTGAATGCGTTCTATTTCTGACTTTTCATCAACCATGCTGCATAGTGCCACTATTTTGTGGGCAATGAAAAGCTCATTTCGTCGTTGTTTTAGCGTCTATGCCAGCCTGTAGGATTTGCAGGGCACGCATAAAACTCGGTCCGGCGCAAAATAAAAGATTTTGCGGGATTCTAATCCTCTTTTCTTGGGGGAATGCTGTCAGAAAAGCAGGGTGGAACATTGCTTCTTGGCCTCTATCGTTACCGCCATCGTTACCGCCATCGTTTCCGATATTTGCTTTGCCTGGCGTCGGTGTATTACTGTTAGCAAGAATGATGAAGTCGGGTTTAAGCGAGATGAGGGTTTCAAGCGAGAGTGGTTGGCTTCCACCAAACATCGCTGCAGCGGGGTTTGTATGGCCAGAACGCTCGATCAGGTCATTTAGAATATGGCCGCGGCCGCTTACGACGCCCCCTCTATCATAGCTCATGATATTATATCTGTGCTTATTGCTTTTAATTGATTGAAGCGCAGCGTCTGTCTCAGATACCCAAACTTTTGCCGCCGCTTCGCGACCAATGGCTTTGCCAAGAGCAAGCGCTTCTTGCCGGCTATTTTCCCATGTTTGAGCGCCGTCCAAAGTAATGACATGTTTGCCGATATTCACTAGCGCGTCGCGTCGCGTTTTGCTCGTGTAGGCGCTGACAATAATGATATCGGCCGGCGACGTGATGGCGTGTTCGAGTGAGCCACTGAAGATTGGATAGTTTGCTGCCTTATCGGCCATGGGTGACAAGCTCTTGTCCTGAGCCATGGTGGACAGGGCCAGTATTTGGCTGGGCGCCGCAAAGGTCAAAAGATATTGGTCAGCGCATAAGCTCGCACTGATGATTGTGGGCAGTTCATCTGCGCGCGTTTGGCTACCGGAAGCAATTGCTACAATTGAGTGCCCAAACACGGCGATTAAAAAGCCTAGGCCTATTCGACGCGTCAATCGGCAAGGTAAATTTATTATCATAAGCATTTGGTCGCATAGGATGATGAAACTGTCTAGCCTCTTGGAGGCTGTGCAGTTGTCCGGATTCGGGTTACTATGCGTAACTGGTTCCCTTATTGGTTTGGCACAAATCTATGCAGTCTTTTTTTATGAAAAACAATGTGACGATTGTCTTAACACTATTGCTCATTTTATTGTCTGGCCTCTCTATGATTAGTGGGCAGGTCGCGATTTCTGTCTCTGATTTGTGGTCATCAAATGGCGACGCCGTATCGGAGGTCAGCCAGATTATATTATGGAAAATTCGACTACCGCGCGTCTTGCTGGCCATTATAATTGGTTGGGGGCTCGGATTAGCGGGGGCGGCTATTCAGGGTTTGCTGCAAAACCCATTGGCTGAACCGATGATTTTGGGTACGGGTAATGCCGCAGCTTTGGGCGCGGTTCTGGTAATCTATATCGGGTTACAATCTACTCTTAGCTGGGCCGTTCCTGCCGCCGCGAGCTTTTTAGCTGTTTTATCCGTCCTTTTCTTGCTGGCGCTGATGCGGCGGAGTACGTCGAGCGCGCGCCTCATTCTTGCCGGCTTTGCGCTTAGCGCTTTTTGCGGTGCGCTGATTTCCTTGGCTTTGAACCTGTCGCCAAATGTTTATGCAGCGTTAGAGATCGCTTATTGGTTACTGGGCTCGGTCGAGAACAGAAGTATGGGGCATGTTGTGCTCGCTCTCGCGCCTATTGGTATTGGCTCATTCCTCTTGTTTCTATGTGGTCGTGGTTATGGCGTCCTGTCCCTTGGCGCAGATACTGCGCAGAGCTTAGGTGTCTCGATACGCAAATTGCAAGGGCTGAGTATTTGTGGTGTCGCTTTAATTTGTGGGGGTGTTGTATCTGTTGCTGGTGTCATTGGATTTGTTGGGCTGGTTGTGCCCCACATTATTCGTCCTTTTTATGGGCATCACCCGCAACGTATTTTACTTCCATCCGCGATTTTAGGGGCATTTCTCGTGCTGAGCGCAGATACGCTTATTCGCTTTATTCAGACTCCGGTTGAGCTAAAACTTGGCGTCATTACAGCCCTGCTGGGGGTTCCCGTCTTTCTGATCATTATTTTTCGTAACCATAAACAAAATGATTAAGCATGTGCCCTTGCTTGCGTGATGAGGATCGAATAACTTGATAGGGTCTTTGGTGCTTCGCAAGAAGGTAATAGGGAATTTGGTGCGCCATAATGGTTAGTCCAAAACTGTACCCGCAACTGTAAGCAAGAAGTGTCGTTTCAATTTGCCACTCATTTTTTGGGGAAGGCGAGGCGGCGCAATGATCTGCAAGTCAGGAAACCTGCCATGGATGGTCGTTTGACCTCGCGCCGGGAAGAGCGTGCAGGTACGGAAAATTTTCCGCAATAACGACGTTTTCAGACCTTATGACATTCAGTCGTTGGGTTTTTTTGTTGTGGAGAACGAAAATGAATACATATTTAAAACAGAGCATTATGGTCGCTCTGGGTTTGGTGGCGGGCGTAGAATTAGCTTTTGCTGAAAGCGATAATGCCCACAATACGTATGATGAAATTGTTGTGAGCGCAGTAGGTTTTGAGACACCAAAGTCGCAAATCGGCAGCGCGCTTAGTGTTATAAATAAAGAAACGATTGAACGCTCACAAGCTGATTTCGTAAGTGACGTCTTGGTAAATTTGAGTGGCGTTACGTTTGATCAAGAGGGTGGTATGGGGGGTGTTGGTCATTTGCGCCTACGCGGTCTTGACCGCCAATATATCGCCGTATTGGTCGACGGTGTCGCGATGGGTGATCCATCTGACCCGCAGGGATCAGCGGAGCTGGCAAACCTTCAAACATCTGGCATAGATCGAATTGAGGTCCTGCGCGGTTCACAAAGTATTCTTTATGGATCAAACTCTGTAGCCGGTGCCATCCAAGTTTTTACGCGTAAAGGCGTGGGCCCACTTGCCGGTCAGGTTTTGCTGGAGACAGGAAGTCGTTCGACACGCCGTTTGGGCGCAACCAGCCAATTTGGTGCGCAAAATTTCTCAATGCGCGTCTCTTTGGATCAGATCACGAGTAAGCCAGAGTCTGAGTTTGATAAGCACGGATCCCAATATAATGAAGATGAGGATTACGAACATTTTGCTGTATCAGGCAGGTTTGATTTTGTTTTGGGAGAGGATACAGACTTAACGGTGACGTCGCGTGGCGGTCAAGCGAGCACCGAGTATGATGGTTATGATCCGATAAGTTATGCGCCTATTGACGGATGGTTTGGAGTTGATACCGACCTTTGGGCCGTCAATGCGCGTCTGACGCATCAAGCAATGGGTGATAAGGTAAAGATTGACGTCGAGGGTGGACGGTTCGAACGCCGGCGTGATAGTTTTCAAGAAATAGGACCAGATTATTGGAATGATGGTGGACGCGATACGATCGGGGCGCGTGCTACACTTCAGGCCAGTTCCGATATTACGCTATTGCTTGGTTTTGAACAAAAAGATGAGCGGTTTGCGCAAGCTGGACTATCTGAAAAAAAATCCGATACACGTTCCTATTATGGTGTCGGACAAGCAACAATAACTCCGAAGCTTCATGTATCGCTAGCGTGGAGAAGTGATACACATAGTTTATTTGGTAATCACAACAGCTGGCGCAATGCGATTGCCTATCAGGCCTATGACTGGCTTAAGCTCTACGCATCGCAGGGTACTGGGTTTCGCGCGCCCAGCCTTTACGAGCTCTATGGTGAGGATCCTCTCTATTGTGTAAACGGCGTCTGTGGCAACCTTAGTCTTTTGCCAGAAACAAGCCGGAGCTCAGATGTCGGCGCTGAAATGAGCTTGTTAAGCGGCCGGATGAGACTTGAGCTGACTGCTTTTCGTATTGATCTCAATGATCGAATTCTTTTTGATGATATTGGCCCGCCTACTTATTTAGGTAACTATCAAAATGACCCCGGTCGCGCGCGTAGCGAAGGTCTCGAGGTCAATGTTGATTTTAGTGTGACGGATAGCCTAAATATATCAGCGAATATGACGTTCACAGACCCTCAAAAAGCGGATGGCTCGATCGCCAATAAACAGCCACGGCAAATATTAAATGTTTCGGCAGATTATGAATTTGGTGAAGGTAGAGGTCTTCTAAGTGCGTCTTGGCGCCATGTGGGGCATCGCTATGTTTCATCCGTGCGGCAGGAAGATTACGGCTTATTATCATTACGTAGCCAATGGCAGTTGCAAGAAGGCGTACGTTTTTATGCTGGCATTGAGAATGCGCTCGATGATCATTATCAAACCAGCACTGGAAAATCGACGCCGGGGCGCCATTTCAAAATAGGATTAAGGGTGGGATTTTAACATGCTCGAGGTTAAAAATATCCAGTTTTGGCGTCACGACACTCTGATTATTAATGACTTGTCTATGACCATTCCCTCCGGGCAGATGACGGGTGTTATTGGTCCCAATGGGGCGGGGAAGTCTACTTTATTACAGCTAATTGCTGGCCTATTGGCGCCCAGTCATGGCTCTATCGGCTTTAACGGGCAAGATCTTATTCATTGCACTGCGATAGCCCGGGCGCGTTTTATTGGGTGGTTGGCGCAAAAAAACAACATAATCTGGCCGTTAAGCGTCCGTGATGTTTTGCGGCTTGGTACGGTCGATGGGAGTACTGTAGATGATGCGCGTATTATCTCTGTTCTTGAGCGCTTAGGTCTATCTCGTTTTTCTAATAGGTCGGTTCTCTCGTTATCGGGGGGTGAGCAGGGATTGGTAATGTTGGCCCGCCTATTGATAAGTGACGCGCCTTGTCTGTTGGTTGATGAACCTCTTCAGTCTCTTGATCCGGCTCATCAATTTCATGTGCTCAGTCTTTTAAAAGAAGAGGCTGCCGCGGGACGTTGTATTTTGATGGTTTGCCACGACTTGACCTTGGCAGCGCGTTATTGCGAGCGGCTTGTGTTAATTGATCAAGGGCGTGCGATGATGCATGATGATACGCAAAAAGTTATTGGAAGTGGTCTTATCGAGACAAGTTTTAACATAAATCTCCAACGTTTTAGTGCAAATGACGATGGCGAGACTTATTCTGCGCTGGTCGCTATGCGTTAAACGCGTTAAGGTTAGCCATGAATGAATGCGCTATAAATATTCAGAATCTGACCGTACAATTTGGTCAGAAAAAAGCTATCACAGACCTAACCTTTTCTGTTGGTAAGGGAGAGGTTGTGGGCATTATCGGCCCGACGGCAGCTGGTAAAACGGTTTTGCTGAAGACGCTTGCGGGCCTGTATCGACCCCATGCCGGAGCAATAGAAATTGGCGGCGAAGATATCAGCGCCCGGGGCGCTGGTGCAGCGGATCGTATTGGCATGTTGTTTCAACAAAACGCTTTGTTTGATAGTTTGACAATATGGGAGAACATCGCCTTTCGAGCAATTAATGAGGGGATGAACCGCAATGAAGCGCGCGACCAAGTCGCTGTCATTTTGCCGCGTGTTGGTTTACCTGCGAGTGCGGCTGATTTGACGCCTGCTGACCTTTCGGGTGGTATGCAAAAGCGTGTTGGGTTTGCACGCGCAATATTTTCAAAGCCCGACTTTTTATTACTTGATAACCCAACCGCTGGGTTGGATCCGATTTTGTCGGCGCGTATCGAGAAGATGATACAGTCTATGGCCCGTGAGAGCGGCGCAACAGTTCTAAGTGTAACTAGCAACATGACCCATATTCATGAGGCTTATGATCGAGTTGTTGTTCTACATGACGGTGTTTTGCGCTGGATTGGGCCGGCAGCACAAGCGCATAAAGATGAAAACTCTTATTTACGTCAACTCGTTGAAGGTCGCCGCGACGGACCCATACAAGTCAGCAGTGCAGTCGCATGAGGTATTCCTATGTTTGAATTATTTCGTGATAAATCACAAATGCCAACCGAGGCTTCAGCACTTAAAGGGCGCGCGCAAAGCATTTCTGTCGCGCCAACGCATTTTGTTTTGGGCACGCCAATGCGCGCGCCATGGCCGGATGGGCATGAAGAAGCGGTTTTTGGTATGGGTTGTTTTTGGGGAGCAGAACGTAAATTTTGGGAAAATGCTAAAGTCATAAGCACGCAAGCGGGTTATGCTGCGGGCTTTACCCCTAACCCGACTTATGAAGAGGTTTGCTCAGGTCAAACCGGGCATAATGAAGTTGTTAGAGTCATCTTTAACCCTAAAGAAACATCTTTCGAGGCTCTTTTAAAGATATTCTGGGAAAACCATGACCCTACTCAAGGTATGCAGCAGGGGAATGACCGAGGCACGCAATACCGTTCCGGTATTTATACTTCTTCAGAAGCTCAATACGAACTGGCGCTTGCTAGCAAGCAGGCATTTCAGGCGCTAATTAAAGATGCAGGATATCCAGAAATCACCACTGAAATCATGCAAGCATCAGAATTTTATTATGCCGAGGATTACCATCAGCAGTATCTTGGTAAAAATCCAAACGGCTATTGCAGATCGGAAGAGCGTCGTGTAGGGAAAGAGTGTAGAT
>ENA-OUOG01001907-OUOG01001907.1-marine-metagenome-genome-assembly--contig:-NODE-1907-length-22903-cov-6.279812_pt1 | contig 22903 bp, 26 predicted proteins | sample MGYA00248635_ERZ508505 | MGnify/ENA primary metagenome ERZ508505 (study PRJEB26176, sample SAMN06267871) | marine metagenome | isolation source: Saanich Inlet, British Columbia, Canada | place: Pacific...
CTTACATTTTTTATGGTAAGCTCACTTTTTGTCATTGCAGCAAGTCCAATCCAACTTCCAATTTCAATCATATCTGGAAGCATAGTGTGTTCTGTACCAACAAGTGAATCTACACCTTCAATGGTAAGAAGATTAGATCCAATACCGCTGATTTTTGCGCCCATTCTGTTCAACATTTTACAAAGTTGTTGCAAATAGGGCTCACAAGCTGCATTGTAAATTGTAGTTGTCCCATTCGCCAACACAGCAGCCATAACAATATTGGCTGTTCCTGTTACAGATGCTTCATCCAAAAGCATGTATGTTCCTTGAAGTTGGTCGGATTCTACGCCATAAAAATAATCTTCTTTGTTGTATCTAAACTTTGCGCCTAACTTAATGAATCCTTCAAAATGAGTGTCTAAACGTCTACGTCCAATTTTATCGCCTCCTGGTTTGGGTATATAGCCTTTACCAAATCGGGTAAGCATGGGTCCAACAATCATAATAGACCCTCTTAGCCCTGCTCCATCAACCTTAAACTCGTTAGATTCTAAGTATTCCAAATTGATATTATCGGCTTGAAAAGTGTATGTGCTTTCTGATAGTTGTTCTATATGTACACCTAATTTCCCCAACAAACGTATTAATTTATTGACATCAATAATATTTGGAATATTATGAATAGTGACTTTTTCAGGTGTTAGTAAGACGGCACACAAAATTTGTAGTGCTTCATTTTTTGCACCTTGTGGTTGGATTGATCCTTTGAGTTGATGACCGCCTTCAATTCTAAATGACTTCAATGGAAATAATTTTTGGTGGGTTAACGATTAAATTAGCTATGTTATTAGTAACGCTTACGATTTCGATTATTTTTTTTCGACTTATTCGATTTCTTATAATTATTGTTTTTGCGTTGCATTTTAATTAATGAGGCAGACTCTGCTAATTTTTCTTCTGTATTTCTAATATCAATAGTACCATTTGAAAGTTCAAATAGATGATTTAAAATAACAGTGTCCTCAACAGTGTCTTTATTCCAGTTAAGAAAAGATTTTTTCATATGATTGGCAATAGTAATCAAAAGAGCATTTTTCATATCTCCCTCTTCCCAAGAAGATGCGACGTCAATCATCGTTTTAATATTGTTCCCATAAAAACGGTACTTTGGAAAATTTTGTGGGTAGTGTAATGGGCTGGGTTTCGTGTTTAGGATTTCTTCTGATGGTTTTTCAAAAGGAGAATCAACATCTAATTTAAAACTAGACATAATAAAAAGTTGGTCCCATAATTTGTGTTGAAAATCAGGAACATCACGCAAATGGGGTTGCATATTTCCCATTACGGAAATGATTGCCTTAGCCAATCTGTTACGCTCTTCTTTTGAGTCTTGTGAGATAGCATGATTTATCATTTTTTGTATGTGGCGCCCATATTCTGGAATAATTAGATGTTCGCGCTCTGTATTATATTCAAGTTGGTCTGTTAAAGCTGTCATTAGATGAGTTTACATTATTGTTTTGCAAAGTACAAAAATTAAACAAAAAATTGAACTATATTCTGTAGGATTACAAAGAGATAACCCCTTCAACATTGTGGCTAATTTGCTTGTATTTTTCAATAATGCCTTCTGGATCTTTCATCTCAACATGAATTGAAATACTGACATAGTTTCCTTTTTTAGATGCAGTAGTGTTAAAAACTGCTCCAAGGTTGTCAAAAATAGATTTTATTTTCTCTACTTTTTGTTGGTCTGAAGTAACAATAAATTTAAAAAGATAGACCGTTGGCCAGGAAGATGTTTCGTATAGCTGTGTTTTTAGTTTTGTATAAAATTCTTCAGAATTATTTGAACCTTGCATAATCACTTAGTTATATTACAAATATACATCAACTCATATTTTTTATTTAACTTTAGATCACGAAATTTACACTACAAATACACAAAAATAGTATGCCAAAGAAAATAGTCCTTATTGGTGGTCCTGCAACAGGAAAAACAACAATAATCAATGCCTTGAAAGCGCGAGGGTATCAGTGTATGGAAGAAATTTCAAGACAAATAATCATTGAAGCACAAAAAAATGGTATAGATCAACTATTTTTAGAAGAGCCCATATGGTTTAGCAAACAACTTTTAGAGAACCGAAAGAAACAATATACTGAAGCTGAAAATTCTGATGAATCAATTGTGTTTTTTGATCGAGGTATTCCAGACATTGTCGCATATTTGGATTATATTGATATTGATTATGGGCAGGAATTTGTATCAGTTTGTAAAACCCACAAATATGATAAGATTTTTATATTACCGCCTTGGAAGGACATTTACAGCACCGATAATGAACGCTATGAATCGTTTGATGAACTATTGAAAATTCAAAAATATCTTAAAAAATGGTACAAAAAATTTGATTATGACATGATCGAAGTTAAAAAAGCTCCAGTCAAAGATCGACTAGAATTTATTCTCAATAGCATTTAGACCCAATGACCCTTCCCCTTCGAATATTAGAACGCTATTGGAAGTTTTCCAAATTTAGACCTCAGCAAGAAGAGATTATACAATCCGTTTTAAATCAACAAGATTGTATTGTTCTACTTCCTACGGGCGGTGGAAAATCGCTTTGCTTCCAGATTCCAGCCCTAATTAAGGACGGTATTTGTATTGTGATTTCGCCTCTAATTGCATTGATGCAAGATCAAGTGACTTCACTTAAACAAAAAGGGATAAAAGCTACTGCGCTAACGAATTTAGATCATCCCAACGATTTGGAGCGTATTCTAGATAATTGTATTTATGGCAATTATAAGTTTCTTTATTTATCCCCTGAACGGCTGCAAAATCAACAAATTCAAAATCGTATTAAAGGGATGAATGTCAATTTAATTGCGGTAGATGAAGCCCACTGCATAAGTCAATGGGGGCATGATTTCAGGCCAGCATATAGGGCAATTAATGTTTTGAAAACTATACACCCAAAAGTTACAACAATTGCGCTAACAGCATCAGCAACAAACCGCGTTGTGGAAGATATCAAAGACCAACTTAATCTTAAATCAGCTAAAATTTTCAAACTATCGTACTCAAGGAATAATTTAAGTTACAACACAGTGCTGGTTGAAGACAAATACTATATGATATTTAAACTTCTAAATTCAAGCAAGGGAAGTGCTATTATTTACGCTGGTAGTAGGGCTGAAACACTACAATTGTCTAAAACATTAAATAACAAAGGTATTTCTTGTGGATATTATCATGGGGGATTAAGTACGAAAGAAAAACAAGAACAACAAAAACTATGGATGACAAACAAAAACAAAGTCATTGTGGCTACAAATGCTTTTGGAATGGGAATCGACAAGGCCAATGTTACCTCCGTTATTCATCTTAATATTCCTGAAAGTATAGAGCATTATTTTCAAGAAGCTGGTCGTGCTGGTCGAGGTCAACAACAAGCTTATGCCCATCTAATAGTCGGTCTAAGTGACATTGAAACTTCTAAACAATGGTTCAAAGAGCAAATTCCTGATGTCAATTTTTTAAAGACAACCTATAAAAAATTATGTGCCTATTTTCAGGTTGCCTATGGGGAACTAAGCAAAGAGAAGCATGCTTTCAATTTCAACTCCTTTTGTGCTTTGTATAATTTTCCAAAACGAAAAACTCATAATGGGTTAAGAGTTTTGGATAGGTTTGGATTAATTGTGTTTGAAGAGCTATTTAAAAATAAAGCTTCTCTTCAAATTTTGGTTTCACACAATATTCTAGTTAATCATATAAAACACAACAAAAAACTTCAGCTAATTGTTACCACAATTTTAAGAACTTACGAAGGTGTTTACAGTGTTGAAACGTCGATAGACATAGAAAGAATTGCACAAATGCTTGACATTAAGGAAGCTCACATTATTGAAACTCTTAATACTTTAGATGCGAAAGAGATTGTAAAGTTTAAAAGTAAAAACACAGATGCACAAATTACATTTTCACAACCAAGAGAAGATGATAAAGCCATTCACCGAATTTCCAAAGCGATAAAAGCTCAAAACACAATTAAACAGAACAATATTGCTGCTGTTATCAATTACATTGAAAACAATACGACATGCAAAAGCATTCAACTATTGACCTATTTTGACGAATCCCAGTCAAAAGCATGTGGTGTTTGTAATGTTTGTTTAAAAAATAAATCTTCATTAGTACCTTTTAAAAAAGAAGCAGTAGATTTGATTTTAAAATCAATAGCAGATAAACCTATGAGTTCAAGAATGTTAGAATCGAGTTTGTCTTTACCAAACAAAAAAATTGTTGCGGTATTAAAACATTTACTGGAACTGGAAAAAATTGAAGAAACACCAACCAATCAATTTAAAATTAAATGTTAGTAGATAAAGAAAATTTGCGAATTATTTTCATGGGAACTCCAAATTTTGCAGTTGATATTCTCGACGGACTAATACAACAAAAATATAGTGTCATTGGTGTGATTACAGCGCCGGACCGACCTGCAGGACGAGGACAAAAAGTGAGGGAATCGGCAGTAAAAACATATGCCAAGAAACATCAATTAAATGTTCTTCAACCGAAAAATCTAAAAGACCCTGATTTTATTAGACAATTAAAATCCTTAAATCCTAACCTACAAGTGGTTGTAGCATTTCGAATGTTGCCAAAAATAGTTTGGCAATTACCAAAATATGGAACTTTTAACCTTCACGCGTCTTTATTACCTCAATACAGAGGCGCCGCACCCATTAATTGGGCCATTATTAATGGCGAAAAAGAAACAGGAGTTAGTACTTTTTTTATTGACGAAAATATTGATACAGGTGCTATAATTTTACAGCACAGCATTGCTATTTCAAATGATGATACAGCAGGGACACTTCATGATAAATTGATGATTGAAGGAAGATTACTAACTCTAAAAACAATTGAAAAAATATGTAACAATACTGTAAAAATCGTAGAACAACCTGAGTTTGAACTTAAAACCGCTCATAAACTTCATAAAGAGAATTGCAAAATCAACTGGCATAATAGTGGTGAGCAAATTAGAAATCATGTGCGAGGATTAAATCCATACCCTGGTGCATGGGCAACACTAAAAGATGGGGATGATATTTATAATATAAAGATTTATGAAGTTCAGTTTGAAGAGGCTACACATCGAAATTTTACTGGATCTTTAATTGCTGAAAAATCTTCAATTAAAATAGCAGTCAGTGATGGTTATATTGTACTCAATCAATTCCAATTTCCTGGAAAAAAGAAGATGGATGTAAAATCTTTTCTAAATGGATTTTCTTTTCAATCTAACTCGAAAATGATTTAATTCTACTAAAATTATTTTTTTTTCAAAACATTGATTTTCAATTAAATAACATATAGTTTATTGAATTTTTGTGAAATTTAATTTATAAATTTGCAAAAATTATCAATGCTACACTATGAAAATAAAATTAACCCTTTTTCTATTTAATTTTTACATTTTTTTATATTCACAAAATCCTGATTCAACTCCACAGGACGACATTTACATCAAAACCGTTTTTAATATACAAGATTATGCCTCTGGCAACAACACATATGATATAGCTTTTATTGCAATAGAAGCTAAAAACGACATTGATAGAAATAATTATAAATTTCGCTACACCGATGCCACTGGAAACACTCAAGATCGTTCGCTTTCTCAGACTAATAACCCAAATTTGCAAATGAAATATGTAACCAGTACTCCTCCAGACTACTCAACGCGTTTGGAATCTCCAGATTTGTTGTTTTCAGATACTGAAATGTATATTGTAAATGGTATTAGTTCAGAAGGTTATGATATTTTAAATGGGGTTGGTGGCTATGGCTACTCTATTGTACATGATATTCTTGGTGGACAAATAACAAACAAACACTTTTCGCGCTGTTGGTGGACCGATTTGCATGCCGACTTTGATAATTCAGCAATTACCAAAATAGAATTACTTTATAATTCAAATGGGACATGGACAAGATTTGATGTTTGAGAAGGCCCACTAAATCATGATAGGTTTGATCAACGGAACGTAACTGAACCAAATGCAATATTTACACCAAGTGAATGGAACAGAGATCAAGAAAGCTCATTGGCTGTTGGTACTTTAGGTACATATACTTCAGAGTTTGATGCTTCTATTTTTATTGCACCAAACCCTGTGGTGAATGATTTTAAAATATAAAATCTAAATAAAAAAACCACATACAAAATATTAAACACACAAGGCTCAGTTGTACAAACAGGTGAAGTTTCAATGAATAAATCTATACAGACCCATAATTTGAATTCAGGGTTTTATATTTTGAAACTTAAATCTAACCAATATTTCAAGTTTTTAAAAAAGTAACTAAAGCATTAATATTAAACGAATTAAAGCAACTCTTGAGTTGCTTTTTTTTTGAAAATAAAAAAAATAATGTCTGATGTGAGTAAAAATTATAATTAAATTAATTAAATTTATAATGAATTCATAACTTTATGGACCTAGAAAAAGGTAAAATATTAATTGCTGAACCATCAATAATTGGAGATGTCTCTTTCAATAGATCAATCATATTACTTGCAGATCATAACAAAGAAGGTTCGATTGGATTTATACTTAATAAGCCATTAGATTATAAACTAGGTGATCTTATCCCTGAAATTAGTTCAAATTTCAAGATATATAAAGGAGGTCCAGTCCAGCAGGATAATTTATTTTTTATTCATAAGGTTCCTGAGCTTATTCCTGAAAGTATTAAAATATCTCATGGACTATTTTGGAGTGGTGATTTTAAACATATTACTGATTTAATTACAACCAAAAAAATTGATGAAAATGATATTCAGTTTTTCTTAGGATACTCTGGTTGGGATGCCAATCAGTTAAATTCTGAATTAGATTCTAATACTTGGATACTCTCAGAGAATACGCATCAGAGCGATATTATTCGAAATATTGACTCATCGTTTTGGAAAGAAAAAATGTTGTCCTTGGGAGGAAAATATAGCATTTGGTCCAACGCACCAGAACATCCATCATACAATTAATTTAACCTCAATTTTGTATTAATCATCCCTAAAAGTATTTTTGATACTTTGGTAGTATATATTTTTTTACGGTATTTTGTAACTGGAACTATCCCTCGAATTACATTAGTAATAAAAATTTCGTCAGCCTTTTGAAGTTCAAATGGCGATATTGAAGATTCTTCAAGTTCATAAGTAGTTGATTTTGAAACAATTTCTATCAATTTTTCACGAATTATTCCTTTTAAACAACCATCTGCTAATGGCGCTGTTTTAATGATGTTTCCTTTTACAAGAAATACATTTCCATTGAGTGCTTCAATGATACTTTTGTTGGTATTTAAAAGTAAACAATTGTTGTAGCTGTTTTCTTTAGCAAAAATACTTCCAACTATATTAATTGCTTTGTTATTTGTTTTTAAGGTTGAAAGCAAATTTGGTGCAATAAAATAGTCTTTAAACAATTCTATTTGATAGTGTTGCTCTGAAATTTTATAAATATCAGAATCCAAATTGGAAGCTGAAATTGTAAAGGAAATAGCATTTGAATCTGGTGTATAGTAGCCTCCACTGTCACGAAAGACAGTGAGCTTTGCTCTGTACGATACTGCGTCAGATTCTAAAGCAGAAACAAGATTACTGAGTTGATCTTCTAAATATTCAGGAGTAAAATGCATAGGGATTTCCATTCGCATGATACGCATAGATGCCATTAAACGAAAATAATGTGCTTCCCAAAAAACAGGTTTCTTATTGTTGATTTTTAAGGTTTCAAAAACAGCATCTCCGTAGGCAAAACCTCTATTTAATGTGGAAATTTTAGCCTCAGATTCATTAAAAATGGTTCCATTGATGTTAATCATAAGAAATTAGAAAAGTTTGAAGCAAATATACACCAAAAAAAAGTTGTTTTCTAGCGAGAACCTAGGACTTGTTTTAAGCTAGAGATTTGATTTTCCCACAACATTTTGGCTTCATCAACTTCATCGTCGTCAGAAAAATCTGTAACAATCAAAGAGACATCTTTTGTAATGCCGTCAACTTGAATGCGAAGCTCAAAATAACAAATGTCATCATCACTTTCTAGCCATTTAAACTTGATACGTTCTGAGCTTTTTTTAGTTACCAATTTTGCTTGCTCTTCTGAGTCGTCCCAAATAAAAGTAAATAATTCGCCTCTTGAATTAACATTATCGGCAAACCATTCTGATAGTCCAGATGGTGTCGATATATAATTGTAAAGTAATTGAGGTGAAGCTTGTATTGGGAATTCAATTTCGAATTTAACTTTGGTTCTCATGGTTGTTGTTTATTATTTTTTCAATATATACATTAATTTGATAGTAATGAAAAAAAAAAAATATTTTTACAAAGGAATTTATTTGAAAGGCAATCTTTTTGTTTCTATATTTGCAGCCATTATTTATGGCGTGGTAGCTCAGTTGGTTAGAGCGTCGGATTCATAACCCGGAGGTCGGGAGTTCAAATCTCCCCCACGCTACATTCAAACCCTTGATTTTCAAGGGTTTTTTTATTTTTTAAGTTTAGATTGTAAAAGCTGAAAATCTACTGTTTCTTGATTCCCTGTTTTCATATCTTTTAGGGTATATGTATTGGCTGTCATTTCTTCCTCTCCAACTAAAACTACAAAAGAAATATTGCGTTTGTTGGCATAGGAAATTTGCTTTTTTAGTTTAACAGCTTCTGGATAAAGCTCTGCTACAACTCCGGCGGTTCTCAACGCCTGAACAGCTTTGTAGCAGTACATACTTTCTTTTGTGCCAAAGTTAGTAAAGAGTATTGAATTTTTTTGTTGACTTTTCTCTGGAAAAAGATTTAATTCTTCCATTACAAGTGCAATCCTATCGAGACCAAAACTAATACCTACTCCACTTATACCCTTTAGTCCAAAAATACTTGTCAAATCGTCATAACGACCACCACCACCAATTGAGCCCATATTAACTTCTTTTGGCGCAGATACCTCAAAAATTGCCCCTGTATAATAATTTAGTCCACGTGCTAAAGTCAAATCTAGCTCTAGTGTTGTTGTTTTAAGTCCTAAATCATTAGTAGCTTTTGAAATAAATTCCAATTCAGAAATTCCAATAGCACCAACTTTAGAAGTTGTCAAAAGTTGTTTTAAAGCTTCTAATTGTGTTTCAATAGTTCCTGACATACTGAACAAAGGTTCTAAGGTCTTGATGCCCTCCAACGGGATTCCTTTTTGAAGCATTTCTTCTTTAACTTTTTCAGAACCAATTTTATCTAATTTATCAAGAGCAACAGTAAAATCGATAAGTTTATCTTGTGCTCCAATACGCTCAGCTATTGCAGCCAAAATTTTTCTGTTGTTGATTTTTATCGTAACGCCTTTCAGTTTTAAATCTGAAAAAATAGAATCATACAATTGAATAAATTCAACTTCTTGCCACAAAGAATTTGATCCTACAACATCAGCATCACATTGATAAAATTCTTGAAAACGTCCTTTTTGAGGACGATCAGCACGCCAAACGGGTTGAATTTGGTAGCGTTTGAACGGAAAAGTGATATCATTTTGATATTGAACCACATACCGAGCAAAAGGGACAGTTAGGTCATATCGTAATGCTTTTTCAGAAATTGAATTAGAAAAACGAGCTAAGTTATTTTGTTCAAGCGCCTGAACATCAGCTTTTTTTACTTTGTCTCCTGAGTTTAAAATCTTAAAAATAAGTCGGTCGCCTTCGTCTCCATATTTTCCCAAAAGTGTTTCTGACAATTCAAAACTAGGGGTCTCTATTGGTGTAAAGCCAAAGTTGTTAAAGTGTGATTTTATGATTTTGAATATATATTCACGCTTTGCTATTTGCTGCGAATTAAAGTCCCTGGTCCCTTTTGCTATGCGTGGTTTTGTTGCCATAGTTTATTTATCTAAACAAATATCTAATTTTTTGTTATGCTATCCAATGAGTTGATCAAAATACTTAAACAAATCGCCTTTGGTAATACTTGCACCCTTTTCTATTAATTCAAAAATGTTAAGATTTTTATCACCTTCAATTTCTTTTTCTGCATTAAATAGTTCTACTTCATCTGTCATCAAATTTTCTCTGAGCCAAGCAAACCCTTCTTTTTTTGTCAAATCAATACTAGTTGAATTTAACTTCAGCCCTATAAGTGAAATCGTTTTTTCTTTAACTTTAAACAAATACATGTGCTGAGGCGCAATATTTTCTAAAAATTCTACTTTGTCCAACACCCCTTCCCACACTAGATCGCTAAAAATATCCATTTCTTCTTCGACCAAATGTGGCTTTTCAGACTTAATATTTGACCACTCCTCTGCTGTTATGGATTGAGTGGCTAAAAAATTTATGAACTCTTGATGTAGTTCATCAAACTGTTCTTTAGTTAGTCGTCTGTATTTCATGTTAAATATATTTAACAAAAAAGGTCTGTTATAGAAACAGACCTTTTGAAAATTAAACTTATTTTTTATTTATGCTTTTGCAGCGATAATTTCAAAAGGAAGCTCTACTTGTACATCTCTGTGTAATCGTACTTTTGCAGTATACTTACCTAAGCGTTTTACATTTCCGCCAGTAACAGAAATAAATTTCCTGTCTACAGTATGTCCAGCACTTTCTAAAGCTTCAGAAACATTGATGTTGTTTACAGAGCCAAACAATTTGTCTCCAGAACCAACTTTGGCTGCTATTTTAATCTCCAAAACTTTAATTGCTTCAGCGATTTTTTGTGCATCGTCAATAATTTTCTTTTCTTTAAAAGCGCGCTGTTTTAAGTTTTCAGCTAGTACTTTTTTTGCTGATATCGTTGCTAAAATTGCCTTTCCACCAGGTATTAAAAAGTTTCTACCATAACCATTTTTTACTGTTACAACGTCGTCTTTAAAACCTAATCCTTCTACGTCTTGTTTTAATATTAGTTCCATAGTTATGATAATTTTATTTTAATAAATCTGCAACGTATGGCATCAAAGCTAGGTGCCTAGCTCTTTTAACTGCAGTTGCAACTTTACGTTGGTATTTCAAAGATGTTCCAGTAAGTCTTCTTGGGAGCAGCTTACCTTGTTCATTAACGAATTTCAATAAAAAATCTGGGTCTTTGTAGTCAATGTATTTGATTCCTGATTTTTTGAAACGGCAATATTTCTTTGCTTTGTTGGTTTCTATGTTTAGAGGAGTCAAATATCTAATTTCACCGCCTTTTTTGCCTTTTGCTTGTTGTTCTATTGACATAATTACGCTTTTTCTTTTAGTTTAACTCTTCTTCGTTCTGCCCATGAAATGGCATGCTTGTCTAGTTTTACAGTGAGGTAACGCATAAATCGTTCATCTCGCCTAAACTCAACTTCAAGTGGTCCAATAGCCTCTCCAGCAACAGTAAATTCAAATAAGTGGTAGAACCCACTTTTTTTGTTTTGGATGGGATAAGCTAACTTTTTTAGACCCCAGTCTTCTTTGGATATCATCTTAGCTCCTTTAGAAATAAGAAAATCTTCGTACTTCTTTACTGTTTCCTTTACCTGATCTTCAGATAAAACGGGATTTAAGATGAAAACAGTTTCATAATGATTCATATCTATAATTTTAAAATGGATGCAAAAATAACTATTTTATATGGTTTAAACAATAATACCAGCCGTCTTTTTTATATTTTTTATTTATTCGTTTTAACGATGATTATTGGATTTTATCGATTTTATTTTTAAATTTGTGTGTGACGAATTTTGCCAAAACCAATTTACTATGAAAATAAACTGTATTGTTATTGATCCTAACGCCATTCAGCGCATAAACACTATTTCAAAAATTAACAGCAATAACTTTTTGCGTTTTACACATGAGTTTGGATCGTGTACTAGTGCGTTAAGTTATCTCAAAGAAAATATAACCGATCTTATTTTTCTTGAAATCGATTCTCCAGACTTAAATGGGTTTGAATTTTTAGACCTCATCAAGACAAACTTAAAGAAAATGCCAAAAGTAATCATAACATCAAAAAATATAGGTCATGCTTTTAGGTCATTCAGATATGATGTTGTAGATTTTCTAGCAAAACCATTAAATGACTCTTTATTTGAAGGAGCCATAAAGAAAGTAGTGAAAACATCAACTCAATACAGTAGAGATTTAGAACTAGACGCACAGCATATTTTTGTTAAAAGTAATCTTAAAAAAAGAAAAGTATACACTAAAGATATAAAATGGATAGAAGCACTTGGAGATTATGTAAAACTAATCACCAACAGCGGAAGCTATGTGATTTTATCTACAATGAAAGCGTTTGAAAATGAACTTCCTTCAAATAAATTTTTAAGAATTCACAAGTCATATATCGTCAATTTAAAAAAAGTGGAGCGCTACAATAGTAAATTTGTAGAAATAGAAAATACACAAATACCACTAAGTCGAAATAAAAAAACTATTCTTAGCAAAGCTTTAGAAGTAATATCATAATTTAGTAGTGATCTACATTGATAACCAGTCTTACTGGTCGAAATAGCTTGGTGCTCGAAAAACTGTTTTTTATACGATGAATTATTGTTTTTGTTTTTTGTAGAGATTGATCATTTGGGATTTTAATCAAAATATTTTTATGATATTGATTTCTGATTCTTGAAACTGGCGGAAATTCTGGACCCAAAACATTAGCACCAAATACTTGAGCTAAAGCTTTAGCCAGCCAAGCCGCACTTTCATTAACTCTATTGTAATCTTTGTGCTTAAGAGTTAGTTTAATAATTCTATAGTATGGTGGATATTTATAAATTTTGCGTTCGTATGTTTGTTCGTCAAACATTTTGGAGTAGTTATTTGTCGAGACTTGTTGCAAAATATTATGATACGGATTGTAAGACTGAATAATTACTTTACCTCTAACTTTCGTGCGCCCTGCCCTACCTGATACTTGTTGTAAAAGCTGAAAGCAACGCTCGTGGGCTCTAAAATCTGGGAAATTTATAAGTTGATCAGCACTAAGAACACCAACAAGTTTAACGTCTCTGAAATCCAGCCCTTTGGTGAGCATCTGAGTCCCTACCAATATATCTATTTGTTTTTGTTCAAATTGCTGAATAATACGCTCATAACTATACTTTCCACGGGTCGTGTCTAGATCCATTCTTGCAACTTTTGCTTCCGGAAAAAGCATCAAAGTTTCTTCCTGAATTTGTTCTGTTCCAAAACCTTTTGGGTCTAGGTCTACCCCATTACAGGCTACACATTGTTGTTGAGAAACAATATTATAACTGCAATAATGACAGCGCAATTGATTTGAATATTGATGATAGGTTAGACTAACATCACAATTTGGACATTCGGGACTATGACCACAAGTATTACAGGACATAATTGGAGCATAGCCTCGTCTGTTTTGAAAAAGTATGATTTGATAATTATTTTTCAATGCGTTCTTCATTTCAGAAATAAGACGATCGCTAAAATGTCCTGTCATTCGCTTACGCTTGTATTTATCTTTCAAATCCACCAATTCAATCTCTGGAAGGACAACATCATTATAACGTTTTGTTAGAGATACAAAGCCATATTTATGTTGTTTAGTGGCATTAAAATAACTTTCGATGCTTGGAGTTGCAGAGCCCAAAATAGTTTTTGCTTTGTGTAGACCTGCCAAAACAATAGCAGCATCTCTAGCGTGATAACGAGGTGCTGGATCAAATTGTTTGTACGAAGGTTCATGTTCCTCATCAACAATAACTAAGCCTAAATTTGAAAATGGCAAAAACAAAGATGAGCGTGCCCCTATTACCACTTTTGAACGTTCAGAATTTTGCAATACTCGATTCCAAATCTCTACCCGTTCATTTGGATTGAAGCGTGAATGATAAACTTCAACTTGATTACCAAAATAATGTTTCAGCCTGAGAACCAACTGTGAAGTTAGTGCGATTTCTGGTACTAAAAATAGTGCTTGTTGATGACTTTTAAGCGCTTCTTCAATCAATTTGACATAAATTTCAGTTTTTCCAGAAGAAGTTACTCCATGAAATAAACAAATATCCTTTTCTATAAGTTCTGTTTTGATTTCAGAAAGCGCTTTAGCCTGATCAGTACTCAGAACAATTGTTTTTTGTAAGGTCGACTCATCAAATTTTAATCGGTCTACTTCAATAAAATATTCCTTAAAAACACCTTTGTCAATCAAAGCTTTTATTTGAGCTGATGAACCACCACTCATCTTTTTGATGTCTACGAAGGAAACTTTTTTTGAACCTTTTGACAATGAGAAATAGGCAAGAACAATTTCCTTTTGCTTTTTGGATCTGTTTAGTTGCTTTAAGAGGTCTTCCAAATTATGGCTTCTTGCATAATTAGAATGAATAGAAACACATCGCAACAGTTTTGGTTTGTATTTCTGAACAAGCTCTTGATTTGTCGTGATCAAATGAGCATCAAATAAAGGTTTTAGAATTTTTAATACATTTTTTTTATTTAAAATTGAATGCACTTGATCCACAGTCAGTCGTGGTTCTTGTTGAAGTGCTTCAACAACGAGATATTGATCATCTGTAAGTTGTTGATTGTCTATTGAAACATCTGGATGCAGAGAAAGGACAGATTCACTTTGAAGTAAAAATGCACTAGGCAAAGCCGCAGATAAAACCTCACCTACAGAACACATATAATACTGAGAGACCCAAGACCAGTGACGTAGCTGAACAGGATTTACAATTGGTTCATCATCTATAATGCTATGAATAGATTTAACCTCGTATGCTGTTGGTGCTGTATGATGAAGTTTTAATACAAGAGCCGTGTAAATCTTGTTTTTACCAAAAGGAACAGCAATACGCATACCAGGTTGAATAAACTCATATTCTGCCTCTGTAACTGCATAAGAAAAATTTCGCTCTAAGGGAAGCGGTAATATGACATCAATGAAATAAGAATGATTTATTGTTTGCATTTTTGTTTGAGTCGTTGCAAAGATGCATTAAGCTCAAAACCGAGCAAAAGTATAATGGCATTTAACCATAAATAAAACATTAAAATTAATAATGCTCCAATTGAACCGTAAAGTTGATTGTAATTTGAAAAATTTTCAATATAATAACTAAATAAGTATGAGTTTAGAAGTATCAAAAGGGTTGTAAATAGCGCACCAATAGAAAAAAATCGTGAATATCTTCCTTCTTTTGTACCAAAAAAATAGAGTACTGCTACAATAAGATATATCATGACAATAGAGAATAAAAACTTTGAACTATCGAACCAAAATAATTCACTTCCTTTATCTTCAATGTTTAAAGAGTCATATAGCGGTTGTATTAAATAAATTTCAGAAAAACCAATTCCAATAATAGTAATAATTAGAATTACAACCAAAATAATTGAAATTCCAAAAGCATAAATATATTGATTGATGAAGTTTCGATTAAGTTGGTGATGATAAGAGTTTTCAAAGCTAGAAAATACAGCATTGACACCATTGGACATTAGAAACATTGAAATCAAAAATACAGATGAAATTAGCCCTCCTCCACTGTTCTTGTTGATATTTTCAAAAATATTTTGATTGAAGAAATCTGAAGTATTTGGCGGTAAGGACGCATCCAAAAAGTTTAGGAAATCATATTGAAACCCTTCAAAAGGGATATATGGAATCAGTATAATAATAAACAAAAGAAAAGGAAAAATTGCCATAAAAAAACTAAAAGCAACAGCACTAGCACGAATTGTTAATGCACCATGAATGATGCCTAAAATATACATTTCTAGAAGATCATAAACAGAAAGTCCTTCCAAACCAGGAAGTTTTATAGATTTTAAAAAACGAAAGACCCACTTTAAAACAGGAACTTTTTCTACTTTTTGTTTCATAGGTTTGATCATTCTACAGCTTTAAGGCTAAGATCCATGTTGTAAACAGAATGTGTTAGTGCTCCAGAAGATATAAAATTTACACCACATTCTGCATAATGTCGTAAAGTAACTTCATTGATACCACCTGACGATTCTGTTTGACATTTATTACCAATAAGCGCTACTGCTTCTTTGGTTTCTTGAATACTAAAGTTATCAATCAAAATACGATCTGCACCACCGTGTGCCAATATGGCTTTAATTTCATCCATATCACGAGCTTCAACAATAATTTTCAAATGAAGTTGATTTGATTTTACATAGGCTATTGTTAGCTCAAGTGCAGTAGTTACATCTCCAGCAAAATCTATATGATTGTCTTTAAGCATAATTTCATCATAAAGTGCAAAACGATGGTTTACTCCTCCACCAATGGTTACAGCCCATTTTTCCAAAGCACGAATCCCTGGTGTTGTTTTTCTTGTATCCAAGATTTTTGTGCCTGTTCCACTTAGTAATTTTACGTATTTATTTGTTTTTGTTGCAATGGCGCTCATGCGCTGCATCGCATTTAGGACTAGCCGTTCAGCTTTTAAAATTGATTGCTGAGACCCATTTACTTCAAAGGCGATATCGCCAAACTTAACAGCAGAACCGTCAGCAATAAAATTATTGATGTGTAATTTTGGATCAATATATTTAAAAACTTGATGTGCAAATTCTACGCCTGCCAATATCCCTTTGTCTTTTACTAAAAGATGAGCTTTCCCATAAGCATAATCAGGAATGCAGGCTAAAGAACTGTGGTCTCCATCTCCAACATCTTCTCGAATTGCATTGGCGATAATAATATTAATTTCGTTTTGAAAAGCTTCTGGAGTAATCATTAAAAAAGTTATTTATGGCTAAATTAAGAATTAGATAGCTTAAAAATAAAAAAATAACATCAATTTTATGTTTTAATATGAGGTATAGGTTTTACTTATTTTTTTTATACTTTTTGAGCAGTATTGCTCTCAATCTTTTATATGCGCTAGTAATATGACTTTCTACGGTTTTAGTTGAAATTTTAAGGTACTCTGCAATTTCAATATTAGAAAGCCCTTCTTTTTTACTCATTTGAAAATATTGATATGCTTCGACCATCAGAAAGTGAAGAAATTGATAAATATTTCAAAAGTCTTGGGATTTAGAATTTTAATTAGCTATTGTATTTTTAAACAAATCATTTAGAACTCATTAAGCAAAAAACAAAGGGTTGTAAGCAGCTCTTTGTTTTTTGTTTAACTTTGCCTAATGAAGATAAAACTTTTAGCTGTAGGTAAAACAGATAGTTTAGTATTGTTGCAATTGATACAAAAGTATGAGGCTCGTCTTCGCCACTATATTTCATTTTCGATTGAAATAATTCCAGATTTGAAAAACTCAAAAAATCTTTCAGAAAAAATTCAAAAAGAAAAAGAAGGGTTTTTAATTTTGAATAAAATTTCTAATACAGATCGCCTATTTCTTTTGGATGATAAAGGGAAATCTTTTGATTCTTTAGAGTTCTCAAAATTCATTCAAAAGCAAATGAATTCTGGACTAAAACAATTGGTTTTAATAATTGGAGGCCCCTATGGGTTTTCGCAGGAAGTATATCAAAAAGCTCACGGTAAAATATCACTTTCCAAAATGACATTTTCACATCAAATGGTTCGACTATTTGCAATCGAACAAATTTATAGAGCATTTACTATTCTAAAAAATGAACCCTATCATCACCAATAATTATGATTGAACTGGTATTTGCTACAAACAACGTCAATAAACTTAAAGAGGTTCAAGCTCAACTTCCAAAGGGTATAAAATTAATCAATCTAAAATCTATTGGTTGCACAGTAGATATCCCAGAAACCCAAGATACTATTGAAGGAAATGCCATTCAAAAGGCTAATTACATCAAAGAAAACTATGGTTATGATTGTTTTGCAGACGATACGGGTTTGGAAGTAGAAGCTTTAAATGGAGCTCCAGGGGTCTACTCTGCACGTTATGCAGGACCAAAAAAAAAGGCTGAAGATAATATTCAAAAACTACTTTCAGAACTGAAAAATGAACCCAATAGAAAAGCACAGTTTAAAACTGTTATTGCGTTGCACTACAACAACGAATTGCTTTTATTTAAAGGGATTTGTAAAGGTGAAATAACTCCAAAAAAAATAGGCTCTGGAGGCTTTGGCTACGACCCTATTTTTAAACCTACAGGAAAATTAAAAACCTTTGCAGAACTCTCCTTAGCAGAAAAAAACTCAATTGGTCATAGAGGTCGTGCTGTAAAACAATTGATTCAATATTTCAATAAAAATAGATAACTTAATAAATTAACTTACCTTTGCCCCAAAATCCTCAGGGTGAGGGTGTGTTACAAGAAGTATGGTAAAAATTGTTCAATACGCTTCTTAGGTAACACCTAATCGCATATCGAATATACATACGAATGAATACATTCCAACAACTTGGACTTGAAGAACATTTACTTCAAGCCATCACAGATCTTGGTTTTGAAACGCCTAGTGAAGTTCAACAAAAAGCAATTCCAACACTATTAGCTGACGAGACAGACCTTGTGGCACTCGCACAAACAGGCACTGGAAAAACAGCCGCATTTGGCTTTCCAATGCTGCAAAAAATTGATATTAATAGTAGAACAACACAAGGACTGATTTTATCTCCTACTAGAGAATTATGTTTACAAATTACCAATGAATTAAAACTCTATGGAAAATATTGCAAAGGGCTTAATGTTACCGCAATTTACGGAGGTGCCAGCATAACAGAACAAGCAAAAAATGTCAAACGAGGTGCACAAATCATAGTAGCTACACCTGGAAGAATGAAAGACATGATTAGCAGACGATTAGTCGATATTTCAAAAATTGATTATGCTGTTTTAGATGAGGCCGATGAAATGCTAAATATGGGCTTTTTTGAAGATATTAAAGCCATTCTTTCTCATACACCACAAGAGAAATCAACTTGGTTATTCTCGGCAACAATGCCAAAAGAAGTTTCCATAATTGCGAAAAAATTCATGCTAAGTCCAACAGAAATTACTGTTGGGCATAAAAATACAGGAAGCAAAAATGTGTCTCACGAATATTATTTAGTGGGTTCAAGAGATCGATATGCTGCACTGAAACGCTTGGCAGATGCAAACCCTCATATTTTTTCTGTTATTTTTTGCAGAACAAAACGAGACACACAAAAAGTTGCAGAAAAACTTATTGAAGACGGCTACAGCGCAGGTGCTTTACACGGCGATTTAAGTCAAAATCAGCGTGACTTAGTGATGAAATCTTTTAGAAATAAACAAATTCAAATGTTAGTAGCTACAGATGTTGCGGCGCGAGGAATTGATGTTGATGACATCACGCATGTCATAAATTATCAACTTCCAGATGAAATAGAAACCTATACCCACCGTAGTGGAAGAACAGGTCGCGCTGGAAAAACAGGCGTTTCAATGGTTATAATTACTAAAAGTGAACAGAGAAAAATTAAAACCATTGAAAAAATCATTCAAAAAAGCTTTGTAAAGAAAGACATCCCGAACGGCATGGAAATTTGTGAAGTTCAATTGAAGGCATTGGCACAAAAAATTCATGATACCGAAATCAATCATGAAATTGACCCATACCTAGAAGAAATTAATTTATTATTTGAAACAAGCGACAAAGAAGAACTAATCAAAAAGTTTTTCTCCGTAGAATTTACACGATTTTTCAATTATTATAAGAAAGCAAAAAATCTAAACGCTCCTAATGGCAATGATTCCTTCTCGGATGGAGGTAAAGAAGACCAATCGGCACGATTCTTTATAAACATTGGAAAGAAAGATGGGTACGATTGGATGAGTCTAAAAGATTTCTTGCGTGATGCTCTTAGTCTTGGTCAAGATGACGTGTTTAAAGTAGATGTTAAAGATAGTTTTTCGTTTTTCAATACAGAAACTGTAAACATGCCAAAAGTATTGGAATTTTTTACAGATTTCAAACAAAATGGACGCTATGTTAATGTTGAAATAACAGAGAAGAAAGAACGAAGAGGAAATCGAAAATTTGGAAATCAAAGAGGAGGACGCTCACGTCGAAAAGATGGATTTAGATCTGAAGATCGAGGAAGACGCAAAGATCGAAAAAAAGAAAATAGTGGACGATCGCCACGCAGATCCTCTGACTTCAAACCAAATGGAAGTGGAGCTTCAAGACCTAGAAGAAACCGAAGAAAATAATCCAATTGTTAATTTTAAAACAAAATTTAGACTGAAATTGGTCATATAATATGAGTTTAGTATTTTTAACCTAACTTATTTCTATGAAGTACTTGCTGTTTATTTTCCTTTTATTTTTAGCCTCTTTAAGTAGCTTTGGTCAAAATGACGCCGTCGTTAAAGGAAAAATAGTTAACGCTGCAAATGATCAACCCATGGAAAATGTGAACATCGTTAATTTAAATCAAGTCTATGGCACATCAACTAATATTGATGGAGAATTTGAAATAGTTGCAAAAGCAAACGACACGCTACATCTTTCTTTCTTGGGATTTAAATCTATTAAGGTCAGGGTGACCAACGATTGGATAAATTTTAAAAACCTCACAACAATTGAACTTACAGAACTTGCATTAGCTCTTGAGGAAGTTGTTGTCAACAAACTAAGACTAACAGGATATTTAGAAGTTGACATCAAGCAGGTTCCTATTCAAAAAAACATACGCTACAGCATATCTGGACTCAATACTGGGTACGAATCGAGTCCAAGATCGCCAAGTATGGTTACTAAAGTTTTGGGTGCAATATTTAATCCTGCAGATTTTCTTTACAATATTTTTGGAAAAAAACCACGCGAAATGAAAAAACTTCGCAAAATGAAAAAACAAGAAGAAATACGAAACATTCTTTCCTCTCGCTTTGATAGGGAAATGCTAACTGCATTGCTCCAAGTCGACAAAGTTGATTTAGACTTACTCATTAGTGAATGTAATTATTCTGATGATTTTATAAGGACTGCAAATGACCTTCAAATTCTTGATGCTATAAGTGAGTGCTACGAAGAATATAAAATCCTTAGTAAAGGGCGTTAATTTTAAAAAAACAAGTGTAGTTAAACCCACCACCAACTAGTACCTTTATGAATACACACATCCGTTATGTATATTAACAACCATATCTATTTTTTTTTAATTTTAAACAAAAATAATAACTATGCATCCTTTTTTGAAAAATGGACTGGCAGTGCTTGCTGGGATTATTATTGGTGCAATTGTCAATTTTGGTATATTACTTTTGAGCAATAGCATCGTTCCTCTGCCAGAAGGTGTAGATCTTTCAGAAATTGAGAGTATCAAAGCTAATATCCACCGCTACAAAACGCTTCACTTTTTATTTCCATTTCTAGCCCATTCATTTGGAACTTTTGCGGGTGCATTTGTGGCTATAAAAATTTCTAAACAAATAAAAATTGCATACATAATAGCACTTGTGTTTTTGTATGGTGGTATTTCTATGGTTTCTCAAGTTCCAGGACCACTATGGTTTTCTGTGCTAGACCTAATGGTTGCCTATTTGCCAATGGCTTGGATAGCAACAAAAATTTAAACTAAAGCTCTTTGTTTTTCGCTTCAATCCATTTTGAAAAGTATTTTGTGCTTTGCATGCTGTGATGTTGAAGTAAAATTCCAGTAAAATTTTGCAGCCTGTGTGTGTCCAAATTATTTTCCAAAAAATGAATTCTATCACTAAAAATCGAATAAAATTTATCTGCTAAAAATCTTTCATTTAGGACATCTAATCCTTTTTTTTGTAAAAGTGTCCAAACATTTGGATTCGTGTAAAGTTCAAAAGAATTTTCAATAAAATTTATATTATTATTTGAAACAAAACCATTGTGTTGATGTGGATTAAAAACCCCTTCGGCAGCGATTTCAGATAAAACACATGGTGTTCCGTTGCGCATTGCATCAATAACTTTTCCCTTTAAACCTGCACCAAATTCAAGCGGCGCAACCAAAACTCTTGATGATAACAATACTTTATCTATGTCTTTTACAAAACCATGAACAAGAAAATTTTCTTTTTTATTTTGAAAATTTAGATGGTGAGGTTTTGGATATGAACCGTATATATGAAGAGATGCGTCAGGTAGTTTTTTTCTAAGCTTTGGCCAAATTTGTGTTTTCAGGCGTACTACTGCGTCAACATTTGGTGGATGAACAAAACTTCCTACAAAAATAAAATCTTTACGATTTTCAAAACCAAGTAATTGATTTTGATTCGGAATTTGTTTGGAATCTAAAAGAAAGGGCAAATATAACAATAAGGCAGTGTCTATATTCAATTCATTTGATAAAATATCAAACTCAAATTCGGAAATAATTAAAGATAAATCTGATCTATAAATACTTGCCAATTCTCTTTTGGCAATATCATTTTTTAAAAATTTTTTTGAAAATTTAGTTTCATTCAAATCTGAAGCCTCTCGAGCTTTGCGTAAAAAATGAAGGTCTTCTGTATCCAGAATCCGAATAGCATTTGGGCAAGAATCTATAATACGCCAACCAAATTGTTCCTCAGTCATAAAACGGTCAAATACAACGCAATGAGGATTTAGATCCTTTACAAATTCATCAAAACTAGAAGCATTCAATTGAAGGTGAAATTCTTCTACACCAATAGATTTCAAATCAAATGAGTTTTGAGACTTTTTTGAAGCAGACCCAAAGACAACAATATATTCATGAATTTGAAAAAACCTTATCAATTGTAGTATTCTTGTGCCCGCAGCAGAGGATTTTGGTTCAGGAAATACAGATCCAATAAATAATACAATGGGTGGTTTGGACATCAATTTTTTGATTATAGATTTTATAAAAATTCAAAAATAAGAATTAATCTTATCATCTGCTCAACAAATTGAAATCTTAGAATGAAAAGTGATATCTTTGCATTTTTAAAACGCATTTTATGTCGCTCACACCACTAAACGCTATCTCCCCAATTGACGG
>ENA-OUOG01001909-OUOG01001909.1-marine-metagenome-genome-assembly--contig:-NODE-1909-length-22881-cov-5.012717_pt1 | contig 22881 bp, 19 predicted proteins | sample MGYA00248635_ERZ508505 | MGnify/ENA primary metagenome ERZ508505 (study PRJEB26176, sample SAMN06267871) | marine metagenome | isolation source: Saanich Inlet, British Columbia, Canada | place: Pacific...
CGCTCACGATCCTTTTCAGGAATTCCAACACCGTCATCCTCGACACAAATCTCTGTCTCGACCATCTGCTCACTGACAACCTGATGGTCGATCGAAACCCTGATAGCCGTGCCCTCACTATGCAGGATCGCGTTTTTAATGAGATTGGTCAGTATCTGCCGAACAGGTTTGGGATCCACGACTACAGAGATAGCTTGAGAATCGGCCTCCTGTTCAACCTTCACACGGATTTGATGGGTGTTAGCCAGATCAGAGAGACCGGACACGACACTTGAAATCGTGTCTGGGAGATCCACCGCTTGACGGCGATCTGCGCTAGTTTGGCGAAGGATCCGGTTCTCCTTAATCACACTGATGTCGTCGAGGAGCGAAACAATATGCGCCGCGAGCTGACCTAGCTCTGCGACATCAGCTCGACTGACTTCAGTGTGCGATAACATCTCGTCCGTCATCATTTTTAACGCAGCAGCCGGATTTCGGATTTCATGTCCCGCGACAGATAAGAGCGACATATTATCAGCACTAGTTTTTGTCGCTTTATCGCGCTCCTCCACTAGGTGTATGCGGTCGCGTATATCCCTGATCGTCGCAATCGTGTGGATTTTTTCACCGACTACGAAGTTAGAGAGCCGAACCTCGACCGGCACCTCTTCACCCTGTTTGGTGAGCGCAAATACACTTTGCTGGCGTGACGCCATCGCTTTGGTGTTGCGTGCCGATGAAGCGAATCCTTTGCGGTAGACTTTGTGATGGCCGCGATAGCGCATGGGGATCAACTCCTCCACACTCATCTGTGTCATCTCTGTTACATCGTATCCGAACAGAGACTCTGCCCTTCTGTTGGCGGTGACCACTCGTCCCAAATCGTTAACTTCGATAATGCCGTCATCTGCGGCTTGGAAGATACTCTGGTAACGGCCACTCGCCTGCTCTCTTTTTTGCTGAGCAATAACTCGCTGACTGATATCCGTGATTGAGACGAGTAAGAGGTTTTCATCCAGAGTTTGCATCTGCAGCAGGTGCCACTGAGGCGGAGTGACAGCAAAACGCAGCTCAAGCGCAGCCGGAGATCTGCTGCGAAGCCAACGGATCAGCGCACCCCGGCTTTCATCCTCAGCATAGAGGTAATCCAGACTAATTTTACGAGCATCCTTGTTATCAGAGACGTCTTCAATAAAGGTGGTATGAAGGTACTTCGCAGCGCTTAAAGAGCGCAATATGCTGCGATTGCGTTGGCTACTGGCCAAGATATCCAACGCCTTGATATTAACGCGCTGAATAACTAAGTCACTATTGAGCGTGAGATAGCCCACCGGAGCGTAGTTGAACAATTTGGCATTTAATACGGACTGCTCCTGGACCGCAGCCTGTGCCTGTTTTAACTCATCATTCTGCGCTTCGAGTTCACTTTGATAAATATTGAGGTTAGCGACAAGATCAATCAGTTCCACGCTAGCGGTCGAGGATAACTCCTCCATCTCTGGCGTATCGTTTTGGGCTTCTCCCTTTTGAGGAAGCGAGTTCGCGGGGTCGTTATTATTATCATTCATCCGAGATTTGCCGTTTGTGGGCTTGAGGGAGGCTGGCAGGGTAAGCCACTCTAGAGTATTAGTCCGCTTCGAGCAGATTATCAAGTTAAAAGGCAGGTTTTACAGAGCCTACTCTAGCCTTTGCGTTTATTAATAGAGACAAAAAAGCCGCTACCTAGTCAGGCAGCGGCTCTCTGAAAGGACTAACTTGCAGGCGCTTTATTCCAATTTAAGCGCTCTGCTTGAGCTCTTCTTCGTCTTGGTAGCTATCAATTGACGGGCAGGAGCAGACGAAGTTTCGATCACCGTAGACGTTATCAACGCGGTTTACCGTAGGCCAGTACTTCGCATCCAAACGCACTCCGGCAGGCGCCACAGCCACTTCGCGACTGTATGGGCGATTCCACTCAGCCAATAGATCAGACTGTGTGTGGGGAGCGTTCACTAGCGGATTGTTTTCCAGCGGCCAGATTCCCTGTTCTACCTGCGCGATCTCGGCGCGGATACTGATCATCGCGTCACAGAAACGATCGAGCTCCGCCAGGGACTCAGACTCAGTCGGCTCAATCATCAGCGTTCCCGGTACCGGGAACGACATCGTTGGCGCATGGAATCCGTAATCCATCAAGCGCTTCGCCACATCCTCTTCAGAGATTCCGCTCGCCTCTTTTAGATCACGAATATCGATAATACACTCGTGCGCAACGCGTCCTGCATGCCCGCGATAGAGAACTGGGAAGTGCTCTTGTAGACGGTTGGCGATGTAGTTAGCTGACAGAATTGCAGTCTCAGTTGAGCGACGCAAACCCTCTTGGCCGAGCATACGGTTGTAGAGCCAGCTAATTGGCAGAATTGCAGCTGAGCCATAGGTGGCTGCAGATACTGCGCCGTTCTCAGCGGCGAGACCGGCAATCGGACTTACCTTATGGTTTGGCAGATGCGGCGCGAGGTGCGCTTTAACACCGATAGGCCCCATACCTGGACCGCCACCACCGTGCGGAATGGCAAAAGTCTTGTGCAAATTCAGGTGAGAGACATCACCACCCACATCACCTGGCTTAGCCAGTCCAACCATCGCATTCATATTGGCACCGTCGATGTAGACCTGGCCACCACGCTCGTGAATAAGGCCACAGATCTCGCGGATCTGTTCTTCGAATACACCATGCGTCGATGGGTAGGTCACCATCAGACAGGAGAGTTCGGCGGCATGCTTATCCGCTTTTGCTCGCAGATCTTCAACGTCAACGTTACCCTGCTCGTCACAACCCACGACGACGATACGCATCCCCATCATTGAAGCGGTAGCAGGGTTAGTGCCATGTGCCGAAGAAGGAATCAAACAGACATCACGCGCGCCCTCGCCGATAGAGGCCTGGTACTTACGAATAGCCAGCAGTCCAGCGTACTCACCAGAAGCGCCCGAGTTAGGCTGCATCGAAACCGCATCGTAGCCGGTAATCTCGACCAGCTGATCCTGTAGCTGACCGATCATCGTCAGGTATCCCTGCACCTGATCACGCGGCGCGAACGGGTGAATATTGGCGAACTCTGGCCAGGTCACCGGAATCATTTCAGTCGTCGCATTGAGTTTCATTGTGCATGAGCCCAGTGGAATCATGCCATGCACCAATGAGTAGTCTTTGTTCTCGAGACGCTTCATGTAGCGCAGCATCTCAGTCTCACTCTGATATGAGTTGAACGTTGGATGCGTCAGGATCGCATCGGTGCGACGCTGATCCGCCTTGATTCCGGTAGCAGCGCCGGCCTGAATCTCAGCATCAATCGCCGCTAGATCTAGCCCATTAGGCGTGCCAGCAAAAATTGTTAGTAGCTCGTCAACATCCGCCAGAGTTGTCGTCTCATCCAGGGTAACGCCGAGTGTCTCACCGTCGATCCAACGCAGGTTACAGCTCGCCTTTAGCGCACGGTCATAAACCGCCTGCGTCATTGAAGCAGTCTGTACCTGCAGCGTATCGAAGTAGCTGTCGTTGCTCTTGATGCTCAACGCCTTCAGACCTTTAGCCAAAATAGCTGTTAGACGGTGGACGCGTTCAGCAATGCGGCGCAGCCCCTCAGGACCGTGATAGACCGCGTAGAAGCTTGCCATATTGGCCAGCAGTGCCTGCGCAGTACAGATATTTGAGGTCGCCTTATCACGACGGATATGCTGCTCGCGCGTCTGCATCGCCATACGCAGAGCCTGTTTACCCTGCGAATCGACTGATACTCCAATAATGCGGCCTGGAACCGAACGCTTCAGTTTCTCACTGGCAGCAAAGAAGGCGGCGTGCGGGCCACCGAAGCCCATCGGTACACCGAAGCGCTGCGACGAGCCCAGTACGACATCAGCGCCCAGCGAACCGGGTGACTTCAGAAGCACCAGCGCCATCGGGTCGGCAGCTACACAGGTCATAGCCTGCTGCGCTTTGGCCGCAGCAATCACTGACTCAAGATCGGTAATATTTCCGTAGGTACCCGGGTACTGAACCAATGCACCGAACACATCATGATCCGCGAGCTCAGAAGCTTTACCGATAATCAGATTAAAGCCAAAGTACTCTGCACGAGTACGCAACACATCAATCGTCTGTGGGTGCACATCCTCAGCAACAAAGAAGTTGTCGCTCTTCTTGCGATTCGAACGTTTACACAGAGTCATCGCCTCGGCAGCAGCCGTAGCCTCGTCCAATAGCGATGCGTTCGCCAGATCCATTCCGGTCAGGTCCATCACCAGTTGCTGGAAGTTCAGCAGTGATTCAAGACGACCCTGAGAGATCTCTGGCTGGTAGGGAGTGTAGGCCGTGTACCAACCTGGGTTTTCCAGAACGTTACGCAGAATGACAGAGGGTACCAACGTATTGGTGTAGCCCATACCGATGTAGCTTTTGTTGACCTTGTTCTGTTTGGCCAAGGCTTTGAGCTCTTCCAGAGCCGCCTGCTCCGTAACTGACACACCGGTTGCTAGAGGCGTCGCCTGGCGGATCGCCGCTGGCAATGCCTGAGCCATCAACCCTTCAACGGAGTCGACACCCAGTGATTCGAGCATAGTCGCTTCGGCAGAGGCGTCTACACCGATATGGCGAGCGATAAATTCCTCGCCATTTACTAACTGTTCGATAGAGAGAGACTGTTCACTCATGATAACTACTCCGTGATCTTAGTCTTCGAGGGATGCCAGGTAATCCGCTTCTGACATCAGCTCGTCAAGTTCGCTTGGATCGCTCAACTTTAGCTTCAAGATCCAGCCATCTGTGTAGGGCTCGCTGTTCAGCAGTTCCGGAGCGTCTTCTAGTTCAGTGTTAACCTCAATAACTTCACCACTCACCGGTGCGTAAATATCGGACGCTGCTTTAACCGATTCAACTACGCCAAATTCGTCACCTTGGGAGAAGGTCGCGCCCACTTCTGGTAGCTCTACAAATACCAGATCACCGAGCGCCTCTTGCGCGTGGTCAGAGATACCCATGCAGACCACATCGTCACCTTCGAGACTGATCCACTCATGTGATGCTGCGAATTTGTAATTAGCCGAAACGCTCATTTGAAACTCCTAAACTGCTTGCCTGATTAACAGGCAACTACATTAACTGCCAGACCACCCAAAGAGGTCTCTTTGTAATTGGATTGCATATCTCGACCGGTCTGCAGCATGGTGCTGATCACCGAATCCAGAGACACTAGATGTTTTCCGTCGCCACGCAGCGCCAAACGCGCCGCATTGATCGCTTTAACTGCGCCCATAGTATTGCGTTCGATACAGGGAACCTGGACCAATCCGCCAATCGGATCGCAAGTCAGACCGAGATTGTGCTCCATACCAATTTCGGCCGCGTTCTCAATCTGCCCAACTGTTCCGCCCAACACTGCGCAAAGACCGGCTGCAGCCATCGAGCAGGCGACGCCAATCTCGCCCTGACAGCCGACTTCTGCTGCCGAGATTGATGCATTGCGCTGATACAGCAGCCCAACAGCGCCAGCGGTCAGCAGAAACTCAGCTATCCCCTCGTCTTTGGCTGCGGTGGAAAACTGCAAATAGTAGTTCAGCACGGCCGGTATAACCCCAGCAGCACCATTTGTCGGCGCGGTCACTACGCGCCCACCCGCGGCATTCTGCTCGTTGACCGCCATAGCGTAAAGGCTCACCCAGTCCATCATTTCAAACTGGTCAGCACTGCCTCTTCTGGAGCGTTCGTTTAACTCATTGAACAGTGCTGGGGCACGACGACGAAGTTTTTGCGGACCGGGAAGCACACCGCTAGACGCACAACCTCGTTCAATTGCGCCCTGCATGACTCCCCAGATCTCCATCAGTTTTGCGTCTATATCCAGTCCCGGGTGCAACGCTGCCTCGTTGGCGCGCATCAAATCTGCAACGCTTAAACCGCTCTCGTCACACAACCTCTCCAGTTCATTCGCATTAGCGAAGGGGAAAGGCACATCGAGTGGCGTTGACTGGGCCTGCTGCTGCAATAGCTCCTCACGGCTGCAAACAATGCCACCCCCGATAGAGAAGAAAGTGCTCTCATGCAGCACGATGCCGTTATCGTCGAACGCGAGGAAACTCAGTCCATTGGCATGTTCTGGCAGAAAAGTCTGCTTGTTGAAGCAGAGATCGGTCTCTGCGCTGAAACCGACTAAAGCGATACCGCCCAGCTTAATTTGACGTTTGCTGGCAACATCGTTTAACAGACTCTCAACAGCGGCCGGGTCAATCTTATCTGGGCGTTCACCCAAAAGACCTAAAATGACAGCCGAATCGGTTGAGTGGCCCTTGCCGGTCAGCGCCAAGGATCCAAACAGATCAACCCTGACACGGTTAACTTCGGTAAGTACACCCTCAGCATTGAGCTCTTCAAGAAATCTGCGGGCAGCCACCATGGGGCCCACAGTATGTGAGCTCGACGGACCGATACCGATCTTAAACAGATCAAACAGGCTGAGTGTCATGGTGGAACACCTCTCTATAGATTGCGCAAAATTACCATTCAAGCCTGCCTCAATCAATAAAAAAGTTTCTTATAGGAAATATATGCTACTATCGAGAGAATCGTGGCTCGGATCGTCTCTTAATATTCTCCTAAGAATCATTTAAAGATAGACTAGCTTCGTTATTTCAGAGGCCTGCTTAGAGCCTCTCGCGACCAACGGATGGTCAAATGCAGGACAGCAGAATGAGCACGCAACCGCAGATGAAAATTACCAGCAACAATGTCGAATCGACGGTGCAGCCACTCGCTTTGGGTAAACGTGTCAAAGACTTGCGCCTGGCGCAGAATCTCACGCTCGAGCAGGCGAGCCAGCTCACAGGCTTGGCCCGCTCCACGCTTTCAAAGATTGAAAATGAGCAAATTTCTCCTACCTTTGCTGCCGTATCAAAACTGGCTCAGGGCCTCGGTATTGCTCTACCTCAGCTGTTTACAGAACCTAAAAATGAAAACATAAAACCCGCTCCTAGCGCGGGCCGCCGAGACATCACCCGTGCAGGCACAGGCAAGCCCCATCCCACACCCACCTACGAGCATGAACTGCTCGCCACGCAGTTGTCCAACAAGAAGATGGTGCCGTTCAAGACCAGTGTGCACGCCAGGGATTGGAACGATTACTCCGACTGGGTGCGGCATGAAGGCGAAGAGTTTCTCTATGTTTTAAGCGGCTCGATCATTCTCTACACCGAATTTTATGAGCCGATCGAACTCAACCAAGGCGATAGCGCCTACTACGACTGCGAGATGGGCCACGCTTTGGTTTCTACTAGTGAAGTAGACGCAGAGGTCCTCTGGGTGACAGCCTGATGACGCTTTTTTGATCAATTTTCACTTGCATCAGCAAAGGTGCACCGCTATTTTGTTTCCTATTGGAAACTTTCATCATTTGAACGAAACAGACATTTAGACTGTCGAGCGCAGGAGTAAACGATGAGCGAGCAGCTTAAACGCACGCCTTTATATGACCTTCATGTTGAGATGGGAGCCAAGATGGTGCCCTTCGCAGGCTACGAGATGCCGGTGCAGTATCCTCTCGGTGTACGCAAAGAGCACCTTCATACGCGCGACCAAACAGGCCTGTTCGATGTCTCCCATATGGGTCAGGTTCGTGTATCAGGCGAGCGTGCGGCAATCAGCTTTGAGTCAATCGTGCCGGTTGACGTTTGCGATCTACCCAAGGGTAAGCAGCGCTACGCGATATTCACCAACGATCAGGGCGGCATTGAAGATGACCTGATGGTCACCAACTTTGGAGATCACCTCTACGTCGTGGTCAACGCTGCCTGCAAGCAAGCCGATATCGCCATGATGCAGGATAAACTCGATGCCGAAGTCGTTGAACTGGCGGACCGTGCCCTCGTTGCGCTTCAGGGACCTGCAGCCGGTGAAGTCTTTAAACGCCTCTGCCCAGAGAGCGCCGATATGGTCTTCATGGACTCACGCTATCTGAGCGTAGAGGGTGTAGATTGCATCGTCAGTCGTTCGGGCTATACCGGTGAAGACGGATTTGAGATCTCAATCCCGGCAGATCAGGCTGAAGCGCTTTGCCGACTGATCCTAGCTCAGCCCGAGGTCGAACTGATTGGCTTAGGCGCACGTGACTCGTTGCGCTTGGAGTCAGGCTTGTGCCTCTACGGACATGATCTGGACCCCACTACAACCCCCGTAGAGGCCAGTCTGCTTTGGGCTATCAGCAAAGTCCGTCGCGCCGATGGCGAGCGCGCGTACGGTTTCCCCGGTGCAGACATTATCTATCAACAGATTGCAGAGAAGAACTACAGCCGCAAGCGAGTCGGCTTGGTGGGTTTGGGTAAAGCACCTGTTCGAGAAGGCGCTAACTTGGTAAATGCCGATGGCAAGCAAATTGGTGTTGTTACAAGCGGTAGCTTCGGACCCACTGTGGAAAAGCCGATTATCATGGCCTACATCGACCCAACCTATGCGGCTGTCGACACTGAGGTCTTTGCAGAGGTCCGTGGTAAGCAGCTTCCGCTACAGGTGTGCAAAATGCCGTTTGTCGAGCAGCGTTACTACCGCGGCTGACCCTTAGATAGAGCACTATCAACTGAACGAGCCGCAACAGGAGTTGCGGCTTTTTTGCACTCAATTCCAATAAACGATCTGCTTTTTGATCAACTGCTACTCGAAGATCGGCGAATTCAGTTCGCCGGCAAAGTTACTCTGCAACAGTCGTTTAACCAGAGTCTCAAACAACTGAGCAGCGGGAGTCAGAGGCACGCCCCGCACGCGTACGATACCCAGTTGGACCAGAGGCGGAAGCGGTCTGATATTGAAAGGCATGACACCTCTGCCTGATTTGGGATCGGTGATATAGCGCACCGGAGCCAGTCCAATCAGATCAGAGTGGCGCATCATCTCCAGCATGATCTGTGGGGAGGTACACTGCACGACCTCTTTCGGCCGCTGGAACCCCTGCTCATCAAGCCAATCTAAAAAAACATTTGAGCTACTTCCTAGGGTCTGATTGAGAACCCAAGGCGCCTCTAACAGCTCGCTCCAGCTAATAGCACCCGCTAGCGGATGTCCCTCGCGTCCAGCCACTGCATTGAGTACATCGGCCAATGGTTCAAACACCAATTCACTGGGAAGCGCTGCCTGTGAGGCTATGGCAACGCCAAAGTCGAGCCGCCCCTCGATCAGGCCCGGCACAATACTGGTCAGCAGACCCTCGGTGAATACCAACTGGGCATCCGGCATCTGCAGTTTGAATTGACGATAGATATCACCGAGAATCGTTGCAGCCACAACCGGAGTAATCGCCACAGCGACCTTAGCGCCTTTGCCACCGCTAATCTGACGCACCTCCTGCTGAGCCCTTTCGATGGTCTCAACGATTAGGCGAGCGCGTTTCAGTAGCGCCTCGCCGGCAGGAGTAAAACTGACACCGCGATAACTACGATTCAGAATCTCTGCCCCGAGAGACTCCTCCAGCTCCCGCATCGCCCGAGTCAGGGCGCTCTGGCTGGTGTTCATCAACTCTGCCGCGCCTCTAATGGAACCCGTGTCAGCAATTTTGACCAGTGCAAGTATCTGCTGTTGCTTCATTTTAGTGACACCAAATTTAGATCACCTAGTTACTTTTGAGTCTTTTAAGAGATCATAGATGAGATATATTGGCGTTACAAACAAGAAAAATTCATTGAACGATTATGACCAAATACGAGCTACCTACAGAGTTAATGCGCGAATGGCGTCATCAGATTCACGCCAACCCAGAGCTAGGTTTCGAAGAGGAGGCGACCAGTGCGCTGGTGCGTGACCTTCTTACAAGTTGGGGCTACGAAGTCACTTCAGGCTTCGCGATCACCGGTCTGGTTGGCCAGCGTGTTTTCGGAGACGGTACCGGCCCTAAAATCGGTATTCGCGCTGACATGGACGCCCTTCCTCTTCAAGAGGAGACAGGCCTCCCCTACCAGAGTCGCAATCCTGGAAAGATGCACGCCTGCGGTCATGATGGACACACGGCAATTCTGCTTGGCGCGGCGAAAGCGATATCAGAACTCGATGTCGATGGATTCAACGGCACGCTAAACCTTATCTTCCAACCCGCTGAAGAGGTTGGCGGTGGCGGTGGCGCACAGCGCATGATGGACGATGGTCTGTTCGATAAGTTCCCATGCGATCTGATATTCGCCCTACACAATTACCCTGGCGTTCCAGTGGGCAGTCTGGCATTCCGTCCGGGTCCATTCATGTGCTCATCGGATCTGGTAAAGCTCACCTTTAAGGGCAAAGGCGGTCACGGTGGCCTTCCACACATGGCGATCGATCCGACTCAACCACTGGCCGGCACCATCAGCGCCCTGCAGAGCATTATAGGACGCAACATTGATCCAATGTATACCGGCGTAATCAGCGTCGGAAAAGTACATGCGGGCCATAGCTACAACATTATCCCTACTACCGCCGAGATTGAGCTGAGCGTACGCGCACTTCAACCCGAGGTGCGTGAAACACTTGAAGCGAGAATTCGTGAACTGGCCGACTTCCAGGCAAAGTCGTTCGGCTGTTCAGTCCAGATAGATTACAAGTTTGGATACCCCGTCCTGGTGAATGACAGCGCGGCAACCGAAGAGATTATCGCAGCTGCATCCAAAGTATTCAGCACGGCAGAGGTTGATGCACAAGCACTCCCTCTGACCGGTAGCGAAGACTTCGCCTACATGTTGCAGCAGGTACCTGGGTGTTACCTGCTGATCGGCAACGGTGATAACGGCCACTCCGGTGGCGAACGTGTTGGGCCGTGCAGCGTGCACAATCCACACTATGACTTCAACGACGAATCGCTCTCTACGGGTGCCCAGCTATGGCTGGCACTTTGTGAGCATTTTTTCCACGACCAAAACCGATAGAATCTAACCGAGAGGACTGACCTATGAACCTAAAAACAAAAATAGTAGGCGGTGCAGCACTAACAGCGCTAGCAACCACACTATCATTCAACGTAAACGCAACAACACTGACAATGTCTAACTGGGTACCACCGGCGCACTTTGTCAGTGGCATCCTGAAAGATTGGGCTGAAGATGTTAACGAAGCGACCGAGGGTCGCGTCACTGTTCGCATCCTGCCAAAAGCTGTTGGTAGCCCACCACAGCATTGGGAACTGGCACGTAAAGGCGTTGCTGACATCACCTGGGGTAACTGGACATACGAACCAGAGCGTTTCAAAGCTGTATGGTTTGCAGAAGTGCCATTCACCGGTGACAGTGCTGAAGCTTCATCACAGGCACTCTGGGATACGTACAACACGCATCTGGCGTCAAATCCGGTCTTTGACGGCGTAAAAGTGCTAGGTGTAGGCACACTGGGCCCTGGCGTTATCAACCACGGCACTGCTGAGATGTCTAAACCTGCTGACTTCGAGAACCAGAAGTTCCGCATGGGCGGTCCGATCCAGAAAGTTCTGATCGAAGGTCTAGGAGCTATTCCAGTTGCGGCGCCAGCCACCAAAGCCTACGAAATGCTAAACAGCGGCGTTATCGATGGTTCACTCCACCCAATGGAGTCCGTAGTTAACTTCCGTGTTGACGGCGTCCTGAACCACCACACTAAGATCCCGAATGGCTTCTACGATGCGGCGTTCTTCCTCGCAATGAACGAAGGCAAATGGAACACGCTGTCTGCTGCTGATCAGGAAGCGGTAATGGCAGTATCTGGTGATGCATTCGCGCGTCTTTGGGGTTCAACCTTTGACACTCAGAGTGCTGACGCTGAGGCGAAACTGAAGGCGGAAGGTCATCAATTCCATGCACCTTCACAGGAGTTGATGGACATGATCATCGCTTCTCGCCAAAAACTGCTTGAAGAGTGGGCTGCTGAAGCAAAAGATTTCGGTGTTAACAGCCCATGGGAGGTCGTTAAGTACCACCGTGAGCGTTACGAGTCTTACGCTCCTAACTAAGCAAGACGACTAAAATTGCGGCTACCTTGGTAGCCGCTTTGCAATATGGAGAAGTGCGATGAGTACTTTAATTAGCAGGTTGTTCAAGGTGATTGAGGTTGTGCTGATCCTATCACTACTTGCGATGGTCCTACTGACCTTTGCTGATGTAATTGGACGGCGCTTCTTTAACGCCCCGATCTACGGCGCGCATGATCTCACTGAACACCTAATGGCAATCATCGTCTTCTCTGGCTTGCCACTACTAACAGCGGCACGTGGGCACCTCTGTGTCGACTTGCTGGACCGCTTTCTGATGCGCGACTCTATGCGCTGGTGGCACTTTGTTATCCAACTACTTGTGGCCGCAGCTCTGGGCCTCATTGGATACCAATTTATCGTCGCGGCTAAAGACGCTGCAGATATTCTCGAAGTCAGTCACGAACTACTGATTCCGCGCGCTTACATGTACTACCTATTTGCAGTTGGCGCTTTTGCAGGCGCCCTGGCGAGTCTACTTCCAGCGCGTCGCCACAACGATGTTCACACGGAGGAGGCGCTATGACTCTGGGTCTAATTTGTCTGGCTGCGGTACTACTACTCGCATTTTTGCGCGTACCTCTGGCCTTCTCTCTAATGACCGTTAGTTTTTTCGGTATCGCTTGGGATTATGGATACTCAACCTCAATCACCATGCTATCGATGACAATTTCTGACGCAGTCTTCTCTTATGACCTAGCGGTTGTACCGCTATTCATACTAATGGGAAACATCCTATCGAAGACCGGAATAGCAGCGGACTTGTTCCGCGCCGCTAACGCTTATCTTGGCCACATCCGCGGCGGTTTAGCACTGTCTACCATGGTAACTTGCGCCGGTTTTAGCGCGGTTTGTGGTTCAAGCCTGGCAACGGCAGCAACCATGTCCAAAGTCGCTTACCCTAGCATGAAGAAATACGGCTACTCAGACTCATTAGCATCCGCTTCAATCGCGGCCGGCGGTACTCTGGGTATCTTAATTCCCCCCTCCATCATTCTGATGATCTACGGCATTCTGACGCAGACCAATATTGGTGAGCTGTTTATTGCTGGCGTTATCCCCGGTCTACTCGGGCTCGCCTTCTACATGCTCGCAATCTACGTCGTAGCAATATTTCGTCCACAGCACGCACCTCGCGGCGAGCGGTCTGACGCTGCAGAAAAGATCAAATCTCTGAAAGGTGTATGGCCCTTCTTCGCGCTTTTCCTGCTGATCTTCGGCGGCATCTACGCCAAGTTCTTCACAGCGACTGAAGCTGCGGGTATGGGCGCAGGCTTCGCACTGATTATTGCCCTGCTGCAGAAACGCATGACCTGGGCGAGCTTCAAACACATCTTTCTTGATGCGTCATTTACTTCGGTGATGCTCTACTCAGTACTCTTCGGCGCGATGTTGTTTGCCAAGCTCGTATCTTTCTCGGGTCTAGCTGAGGGTATCCTGGCAGCAGTCGAGGCTTCTGGTCTGAGCGGTTTCGAACTGATCGCCATTATAATGATCATCTTCCTACTGCTTGGCTGTGTAATGGACTCGCTGGCGATCATTCTGATCTGTGTGCCGCTTTTTGTGCCTATCGTACTCGCTAACGGCTTCGATCTAATCTGGTTCGGTATCATCGTTGTGGTCGTGACTGAGATCGCCCTGATCACCCCGCCGATTGGTATGAACGTTTTTGTACTCAAGGCGACCCTACCCAACGTCTCCTTTGCAGCAATCTTCCGCGGACTAGTGCCCTTTATCACGGTCGATCTTGCGCGCCTGATACTGCTGATCGCTGTACCGAGCCTATCCCTGGCGCTAGTGCAAGCGATGAGATAATCCGTTTTAGGATCTAAATAAGCCGCTTTAATGAAGCGGCTTTTTTATTGCAATAAAATCCCATTGTATTCAATGATTTATTGAAAGATTGTTTAAAAAATAAACTGTTGCTATCTACGTAAACATGCACTATAGTGCATCTTATGACTTGACCGGGAGAGAGCGTAAAGCGTCATTCGCCCGCGCCGCCGAAGGAGCATTTGCCCCCGCAAACTCTCAGGTAAAAGGACCGGCAAGTTCAATCACATCCGAAGAGCGATCTGTAGCACTTTTCAGATCCACCGAAGGAGCAAGCGCAGCGGTCAGGGGACCGCTGTCGTGAATCTCTCAGGTACCATGACGGAGGGGGTAGCCGGACACACTGGGCAGTTCAGCCCGTCACTGTGAGTCCGCAAAATAAGAGTGCACTTCCATGAGAACGATCGCTGTACTAGGCGCCGGCATCACCGGTATTACCACTGCTGCAAAACTTCACGAACAGGGTTTCGATGTAACGGTCGTCGACCGTCAGCGCTACGCTGCGATGGATACCAGTTTTGCTAACGGTGGACAGTTATCTGCTTCCAATGCTGAGGTGTGGAACACGTGGTCAACCATTCTGAAGGGGCTAAAGTGGATGCTCCAGTCAGATGCTCCGTTACTCGTGAACCCCAAACCCTCATGGCATAAGATCAGCTGGATGCTCGAGTTTATGGGCAATATTCCCAACTACGAGCGCAATACCATCGCAACCACAGAACTCGCTATCGCCTCACGCGCCCACATGCGCGAACTGGCTACGCGCTGGGGTGTCGAGTATGACTCGTCAGACTGCGGAATCTTGCATTTTTACTCTGAGCGAAAGGATTTCGAACACGCTCGCCGAGTGAATAGACTACTGGCTAAAGGCGGCCTCGAGCGCTTTGAGCTCTCGCCTTCTGAGATCATCGAAAAAGAGCCACAACTGCGTGGTGACTTTGTCGGCGGTTTCTGGACACCCAGTGACTTCACCGGTGACATCCACAAGTACGCTTTCGGCCTGGCTGAAGCGATCCGCAAAGCGGGCGTGAAGTTCATGATGGAGACAGAACTGGTCGATCTGAAAACTGAGAAAGATGGCGTTAGGCTGACGGATGACCGCGGCAACGAGCATGAGTTTGACGGCATTGTTGTCTGCTCAGGCGTAGGCAGCCGGGCACTTGCAGCGAAGCTCGGTGATCGCGTTAATATCTACCCTGTCAAAGGCTACTCAATCACCGTTAACCTGCGCGACGAACAGAGCCAGCAGAGCGCTCCAATCCGCTCCCTTCTAGATGATAAAGCGAAGATAGTGACCAGCCGTTTGGGCATAGACCGTTTCCGCATCGCTGGTACCGCGGAGTTCAACGGCTACAACCGTGATATCCGCGCGGACCGCATCAAACCACTCGTCGAGTGGTGTCAGCAGTACTTCCCCGGAGTCTCTACCGAGAGCGTTGTGCCTTGGGCTGGCCTACGTCCAATGATGCCAAACATGATGCCTAAGGTAGGGGCAGGAAGCCGTCCAAATGTCTTCTACAACACGGGCCACGGACACCTTGGTTGGACGCTGAGCGCCGCAACTGCAGATATCGTGACAACTGCAGTGGTCCAAGCTTATCAGGGCAACGAGCAGGTCAGTCCGCTTGCCGTTTAAACAACAGTTATTGTTTTGGAGAAAATTATGTTAACCGTTACGCGTTTAGATATTGCCGATGCTGGAATCCTGATCGAAGGTGCACGCATTAAAGCTCAAGAGATCGGCGTCCCCATGTGTATCTCAATTGTGGATGAGTCAGGCAACCTGATTGCGTTTGAGCGCATGGATGGCGGCAAGATCACCAGCGTCACCATCTCTCAAGACAAAGCCTTTACCGCTGCCGCAGCTAAGAAGGCGACGCACGAATACAACGCAGTCTGTCAGCCAGGGTCGTTGGTATTCGGTATTCATACAGCGCTAGGTGGGCGTCTCTGTGTTGTTGGTGGCGGCCTGCCAATCGAGCACGATGGCCAGGTGGTCGGCGGTATCGGACTGAGCTCTGGCACCCCTGCGCAGGACATGGAGTGCGCGCAGGCCGGCATAGATTACTGGCGCTCTCAGCATTAATCATCGCTTCAAGATCAACGGGGAGTCCGGCACACGAAAGAAATCAGTCGCGTCAGCGACCGTTCCGCCGGACAGCCTCTCACTAGCAACCATCCTCGCCGCGTCACCTGACACTTATATATCAAATAATTATAAATATTTTTATTTTTAATATTTTACTGTTATATAAACCTTCAACATAATCGATCCACTAATCAACCGGAGGGATCCCGAAATGAAATTCTTTTCAACCATACTCTTAGCTCTAAGCTTTGTATTCGCAGGTACTGTAGCCCAAGCTGACTCTGGATATGCCAAGCAGAAAGTGGTTTATCACGTTAACTACAACGACGCCAAACGCTCAATCGGTGCAATGCGTAATGCACAAAACCATATCAATGCGTTGGGTGACGGCAACTACGAGATCCAATTCGTACTCCACGGTAATGGTGTCGAGCTTCTTCGCTCAGTCGTTAATGAAAATAGCGATGCCGCGGGCCGAGTTGACTCACTTCGCGCTCAGGGAGTTGAGTTCAAGATCTGCGCCAATACCCTCAAGGGTCGCAAAATTGAGCTCGAAGATCTCTACTTCGCTGATAACAGCGACGTTGTTCCGTCCGGCGTAGCTGAGATCGGTAAACTGCAGCAGGAGGGTTTTGTTTACTTGCGTCCATAGGCGACAAGCGATAAACACCTGTTCTTGCTCAAACGGGGCGACTTCTCCAGTCGCCCATCACTCACAAAATAACACAAATTCATCGAAGCTCTGGCGGTCTGAACGCAGGCTATTGATAGCTGCATCAGCGTCAGCGTAGCCAACGGCCATTCCGCAGGCGAGCATTAACTCCTCGGGTGGCTGTATCTGTTTTGCGAGAGTTTGGTGCAACCCGGTCCAATAGCCTTGGGCACAGGTCGCGATGCCGCGCTCTTCAAACAAGAGCATTAGGGTTTGGATAAACATACCCAGATCCATCCACTGCCCCTGACTCATACTGCGATCGATGTAGAAAAAGAGTCCCAAGGGTGCCCCGAAAAGCTCAGCATTCTTGGCAAACTGCGCAAGGCGACCTGCCTTATCAGAACGCTCAACGCCGATGGTTTTGTAGAGTGCTTCGCCCACCTCAAAGCGCAAAGTGCGGTAAGGCTCTTTCAGTGGGGAGGGATAAACAAAGTACTCAGGCTCTTCCCAACCTTGGGTTGTGATTCGCTCAACGGCATCACGCTTGAGGCTCTCCAACTTTTCTCCCGACACTACAAAGACTCGCCAGGGTTGAAGATTCCCGTTAGACGGCGCCCTTGCAGCCAACTGCAAGACTTCTCGCACAAGCTCAGCCGGAACAGTCTGTGGTTTAAAAGCTCGACAGGTCACCCTTGATTCAACCGCCTGTGTAACTTGCATAGGGACTCCCAAAAGAAAAAAGTTGTAGATACAATTACTGTACTTGTCAGTTATTATATCTCTCAGTATTTATACCGGAACAACCGAATGAAACAAGAGCGAGCGAACAGAGAGAGCGAATTCGCGAGTGATCGACTATCACTTGGATCTATGGAGGACCTGCTCGCCTACCGCCTGCGCTCAGCTCAGTATCTGCTGTTCACCGTTCACTCAGAAGTATTCAATCGGTACAAAATCACCCCAGGCCTTTACGGCATCTTGATCGCTATTCGCTACAACCCAGGATGTAGCCAAATTGCCGTGTGTAATCGGTTAAATATCGATAGTTCAGCCATGGTTACCGCACTCGATAAGCTACAAAAACTCGGGTTTGTGGAGCGTCGCCCGTCACCCAACGATCGACGCCAGCGCGCGCTCTATCTAACCGAGAAAGGTAAAGCTGCGATGCGAGAGATTGAGACGGCAGTCGCAACGCAGGAAAAGTCCCTGCTGACCGATTTTTCTGCCAGCGAACGTACAACACTGATGCAATTGCTGGAGCGATTTGATCGCTAGGGAGTTGTCCGGGTCGCGTGCTTAGCGCCATGGATGGCGCGTATTCCGCTAATGCAGGAGCAATTAGCGGTCGCTCGCTCCTACTATGGAATCAGGATGAGTCCGGCCGCTGCGGTGAGCGCTAAGGCGGTAAAGCGCGCCAGCCACTTGGCGTTATCATCTTTGGACAACATCCGCTGCAACCCTTTCCCACCTGAAGCATAAGCCACAATCGCCGCTATCTCGATCAGGATGAACGTCCCGCCCATAACGGCGACCTGGGGCGCTACCGGCTCGGCTGGCTGAATAAACTGCGGGAAGAACGCAGTAAAGATCAGAATCAACTTAGGATTCGTTGATGCGATTAATGCCTCGGCTTTAACCATCGCCCACATACTGCTCGGGTTCCCATCCACACTAGAGAAATTCACGCGAGCACTGAGCGTCTGCCATGCCATATAGAGTAGGTAGGCGGCCCCAGCAAAACGCATCATGTAGAAGGCGTTTTCGCTCATCGCCAACAGCGCCTCAAGCCCTATCGCCAACAGCACCAACATGATCACCATAACCGGCAAACGCGCTAAGCCAGCGATAGATGAAGCCGTTATACCCACGCGCGTACCATGGACTAGCGCAATCAGGTTGTTAGGGCCCGGGAAAAAGTTCATACCGATACAGGCGGGTAGAAACACCCACCACTGAGCTTCGTTCATTAAAGCACCGAGAGAGTTCGAGGATTAATTACGCTGACGCTGGGTGAAGTGAGGTAGGGTGACCTGGTGCCACACTGAGAGGATGCGCAACGCGAAGGCTGCACCCATAGCCGCGAGCGCGACCCAGCGATTGGCATACCCGACATACCACTCCAATGCCAGATAGACAGCAGCGCCGAAAATAGCACAGGTTGCATAGAATTGACTATCAGGGCGCAGCACCAGTGGAATCTGGTCGGTCAAAAGATCGCGGATCATGCCCCCTGCCACACCGGTAACGACCGCCATCGTGACAGCAACAATGGGTGCCGCATCGAGCGCCAACGCTTTTTGCAGGCCGATAATGGCAAATAATGCGAGTCCGGCAGCGTCTAAAACCAGAATCATTCGCCTCGGCGAATGAAGATAGCGTGACCAAAAAAACGCAAAGATCGAGGTGCCAACAGCAATCTCGAGGTAGAGAGGGTTTTCAACCCAAACTAATGGGTACGCGCCAAGAGTAACATCGCGGATGGTACCTCCGCCAAGTGCGGTGACCATACCTAGAACAATGACACCAAAGAAATCGATACCACGACCGGCTGCCGCCAATACGCCCGTTATAGCGAAGACCGCGATTCCCACATAGTCAGCGGCGGTGATGAATTGCTCATAGGTGAAGGGCCAATCGTACATTTGGGCGACTCGTAATGGGATCAGCCCCCTTTTTATACTAAAAAGGGGGCTGATCCCAACCAAATCTCAGGTTTAAATGCGCGCCAATGCCCGCTTGGCTGCATCGCTTAAGCCTTCACCACCCGCCGCGAGGTGGTCACGAATCTGCTGTTTCATGCCACGTGACCAGAAGCGCTGAAGATGACTCGCAACGGCTTTATCACACTCCTCCTGCGACTGATCGTGTGGCAGGTTTGCGGCGATCTGATTCGCCATTGAGATCATCGATGTTAGTTGATGAGATTCCATAATGTGTTCCCATGGGGTCAGGCCCCGTTTTGTCTGTTCTTCTATCAAACAGGGGTCTGACCCCGATTGTAGATCGTGTGCTTGCCGTTACGAGCAAACCCTACCAAATTCATGCCTGCCTGCTCGGCTAACTTCACCGCCAGCCCGGTTGGCGCAGAGATGCAGACAAGGTTAGAGACATTCGCCGCGGCGCACTTATGGATAACCTCGTAGCTACCACGGCTTGTCATCAGCACAAATCCCTCTCGTGGATCGACGGAGTTCAACCTCATCTCACCGACTAATTTGTCTAACGCATTATGCCGGCCAACGTCCTCAAACAGATAAACCAGCTCACCATTTTTGCTGCACCAAGCGGCGCCATGAACGGCTCCGGTTTGCTGTTTCAGAGGCTGGTTCGCGGTCAGGTTTTCTAGGCCGCGTTCAATGGCCACTGGGTCAATCATTTCAAGCGGTTCAACTCGATTAATCGGCCGGATGGCCCCCTCGAGCGACTCACTACCGCAGAGACCACAGCCCGTACGACCCGTTAGATTACGCCGACGCTCCTTCAATTGATGCAGGCGGCGCTGACTCAAATCTATATCAACTTGCAGACCCGGCCCAAGCTCCAGCTCAACCTCGGAGACCTCAATCGAATAGATCTCTTCAACTGACTCTATCAACCCCTCTGTCAGGCTGAACCCCAGTGCAAACTGCTCGAGCGCATCGGGAGTCGCCATCATCACCGCGTAGGAGATCCCCCCGTAGACCAGTGCGACAGGCACCTCTTCAGCCAGAGCATCTTCGCCAGAGCGAATCTCATCGCCCTGACGCCAGCGCTCGACTGCACGACTCTGATAACTGAGCGCTCTAGACATGCTCCTCGCGCTTCGCATCCGCCAGGAACTCTCTCTGCTTCTCATCAAACTGACGGAACTGCTGCTGCCAGTTGGATTCACCAGTCACCTTGGTTACCTGCACCGCTGTCACCTTGTACTCAGGACAGTTGGTGGCCCAATCAGAGTTATCCGTGGTCACCACATTGGCACCCGAATTTGGATGGTGGAAAGTTGTGTACACTACCCCGGGCTGCATTCGATCTGATACGCGGGCATGCAAAACGGTCTCACCAACACGACTGCTAATAGCGACCATATCACCGTCACTGATACCGCGATCGAGCGCATCCACTGGATGCAGCTCCAAGATATCCTCATCGTGCCAGTTCTGGTTTGCAGTACGACGCGTCTGTGCACCTACGTTGTATTGCGACAGAATGCGACCAGTGGTCAACAGCAGTGGGAAGCGACGGTTAGAGCGCTCATCTGTTGCCACATACTCAGTGATCGCAAAACGTGCCTGACCGATCGGGAAGCTATCCACGTGCATCGTTGGCGTTCCGTCAGGAGCCGACTCGTTACATGGCCACTGAATAGAGCCCAACTCTTCCAAGCGCTCGTAGCTAACTCCCGTAAAGGTTGGTGTAAGCTGTGCTATCTCATCCATGATCTCGGATGGGTGGCTGTAGTTCATTGGGTAGCCCAGCGCATTTGCCAGACCCATAGTGGCTTCCCAGTCGGCCAGACCGGCCAGCGGCGGCATCACTTTGCGCACGCGGTTGATGCGGCGCTCAGCGTTAGTGAAGGTGCCATCTTTCTCGAGGAAAGAGGAACCCGGCAGGAATACATGGGCAAACTTCGCCGTTTCATTGAGGAAGATGTCCTGTACTACAAGACACTCGAGCGAGCGCAGTGCGGCTTCAACGTGAGCGGTGTTTGGATCCGACTGCGCGATATCCTCACCCTGTACATACATGCCTTTGAAGGTGCCATCTAGAGCGGCGTTGAACATGTTGGGAATACGCAGGCCCGGCTCGTCATCCAGTTGAACACCCCAGACTGATTCAAAGCGGGCACGCACCACCGGATCAGAGACATGCTGGTAGCCCGGCAGTTCGTGCGGGAAAGAGCCCATATCACAAGAGCCCTGTACGTTGTTCTGACCACGTAGCGGGTTCACACCTACGCCTTTGCGGCCGATGTTACCGGTCGCCATCGCGAGGTTGGCAATACCCATTACCATGGTTGAGCCCTGCGAATGTTCAGTAACACCTAGCCCGTAATAGATGGCTGCATTCTTTGCAGCGGCGTAAATACGAGCGGCATCACGCATCTGCTCTGCCGGCACACCTGTAATCTCTTCCGTTGCTTCAGGCGAGTGACGCACATCCGAGATAAACGCGCGCCAGCGCATGTAGGAGTCGCCCTCGGTACGTGACTCAACGAAGGCCTTGTCTTCAAGACCCTCAGTAATAACGACGTGTGCCAGCGCATTGATCAGCGCAACGTTTGTACCTGGACGCAATTTAAGGTGTTGTTCGGCCTGAATGTGCGGGCTGCGAACCAGATCAGTGCTGCGTGGGTCAGCAACGATAAGCTTGGCACCCTGACGCAGGCGCTTCTTCAGCAGCGAACCGAATACCGGGTGGGCGTCTGTTGGGTTGGCGCCGATCACTATCACGGCATCAGCATAGAGCACAGACTCAAAGGTCTGGGTACCAGCAGATTCACCCAACGTAGTTTTAAGACCAAAACCCGTTGGCGAGTGACAGACACGCGCACAGGTATCGGTGTTGTTGTTGCCGAAGCCGGCGCGAATCAGTTTCTGAACCAGGTAAGTCTCTTCATTGGTACAGCGTGATGAGGTGATACCACCGATGCTATCGCGACCGTAGGTCTGCTGAATGCCTTTGAGTTTGGCTGCAGCAAAGTTAAATGCCTCATCCCAAGAGACCTCTTTCCACGGTTGATCAATCGAGTCACGCACCATCGGCTTGGTAACACGGTCTTTATGGGTTGCGTAACCGAAGGCGAAACGGCCTTTAACACAGGAGTGGCCCATGTTGGCTGAGCCACCTTTATACGGCACCATGCGAATCAGCTCGGAGCCTTTCATCTCTGCCTTGAACGAACAGCCAACACCACAGTAAGCACAGGTTGTAACCACTGAGTGCTCAGGCTGTCCTTGTTCGATTACCGACTTCTCCATCAACGTGGAGGTTGGACAGGCCTGCACACAGGCGCCACAGGAGACACAGTCTGAGTCCATAAAGGACTGTTCGGTACCGGGGCTCACCTTAGATTCAAAACCACGACCGCTGATTGTCAGTGCAAAGGTGCCCTGCACCTCTTCACAGGCGCGTACACAGCGTGAGCAGACGATACATTTACTGGCATCGAAGCTGAAGTAAGGGTTGGAGCTGTCGGTTGGAGCATCCAGGTGGTTCTCACCGTCGAAGCCGTAGCGCACCTCACGCAGACCCACAGCACCCGCCATATCCTGCAGCTCACAGTTGCCGTTTGCTGGACAGGTGAGACAGTCGAGCGGGTGATCGGAGATGTAAAGTTCCATGATGTTACGGCGCAGCTTACC
>ENA-OUOG01001911-OUOG01001911.1-marine-metagenome-genome-assembly--contig:-NODE-1911-length-22854-cov-7.770734_pt1 | contig 22854 bp, 13 predicted proteins | sample MGYA00248635_ERZ508505 | MGnify/ENA primary metagenome ERZ508505 (study PRJEB26176, sample SAMN06267871) | marine metagenome | isolation source: Saanich Inlet, British Columbia, Canada | place: Pacific...
TGGGTCACAGATTATTCCCAAAAATAATTTTTTATTTCTGGGAATATTTTTTTGAGTATATATCACTAATTCCACTCAAAAAGTCCGAACTACTGTATGCTTGGGTCACGAATTATCCCCAAAAGAATAAATTTTTGTATATTGATCAAAATTAATCAAAATTAATAAAAATGAAAAAATTACTATTACTTTCTGCTTTACTAATCCTTGGTTGTTCTGGGGATGATAATTCTAACTCTTCAAGTGGTTGTACGGATTCACTAGCTGTTAACTATGATGTAGATGCAACCCAAGATGATGGGTCTTGTATGTACTCAATCATTGGAGACTGGACAGTGCTACAATACACTCTTAGTGATGGCACAAATGTCATGGATGCTTATGATTATATAGATTACACAATGTATTCTGATAATTCTTTTATTCAATACATTGGACCTGTTGGAACAAACGATGAGATTATAATTACTGGAACTTATTCTATAAGTGGATCTAACAACTCTACATTAACTTTTTCCATTGATGAGGGACCAACAACCCCATCTACAATAGTTTCTATAAACTCCACAACTATTGAATTAACTTTTGATGTAATAGATACTAATTTAACTGCAGACCTTACACTAATTAGATTTTAAAATAAAAAACTAGCTAAAAAGTTCGAACTTTCATAAGTTTGGGTCACCAACAAACCCTTTAAATTATTGATTTAAAGGGTTTTATTTTAAAAATTAAACATAAGATGTTTCTCTAAAGAGTTTTAAATACATCTGTGACAGGGAGTGCCTGATTATTAAAATCAAACAACGCTTGATTTTCCCACGGAGATCCGTCTGTTGATTCTTCCCCATTCCATGCAATTAGTTCTGCCCCCCAATATGACAAACCAATACCACCATCGAGATCTATCATCATTGATTTTAGGTACTGTACAAAATCCTTTTGTCCCTCTGGTGTGGATGGAAATTCGGGCAAAATTAGTTGATTTTCAAGACCAACAATATTATTGGTCCAATCATTCCAACTCAAGGTAAAAGGGTAGGCTGTTTCGGCAATCATAATTTCTTTGTTATACAACGAATTTAGCTGGTTTAAGTTTTGTTCTAACTGCGATAAAGATTTACCATGCCAAATAGGATAATATGAAATACCAATTACATCATAATCTAAGTCATTAACAGCGTTAAAAAACACATCAGCTCCTTGGTGTCCAGCATAGTGTAACATTATTTTTGTTGCGTTAGTAGAATGATCTCTAACAGCACGAATCCCTTCACTTAAAAGGTCTAAAAACTGACTTGGTTCAGAATATCTATGGCCTTCTGGGTGAAGGAACCCATTATTAATTTCATTTCCAATTTGAATAATATCTGGATTTAATTGTTGTACTATCATTTTTGTATATTCATAAACTTCATTTTTCAAAGTTGTGAAGGGCATATTTTGCCAGCTTTGAGGGATAATTTGATGACCAGGATCTGCCCATGTGTCTGAATAATGGAGTGTTAAGTAAATATTAAACCCCATAGATTTTAAAGTTTCAGAAAATGATTTTACTTCTGTAAAACTAGAATGTTCGTCTATTGGATTGACCCATAATCGAATCCTTATGGTATTGATTCCTTTAGCTTTTAAAAACTCTAAAAAATCTATTGAATTTCCATCATAGTCCTTAAAAACAAGGTTGTTAACTGCTATTTTTGGAAATGAAGAGATATCAACTGAAGAAATAAATTCACTTTGAATATTTTCATTTGGTGTTTGGTTCTCATTATTATCTGAACATCTACAAAAAAGCAAAAATATCCAAAAAGCTAATATTATGTATTTTGATTTTTTAAATAAAAACAATTTTAATAAATTTTATTTTTCAACAAGAATTCTAAATCCCCAAGGTTCTAAAGAAATATTTTTTGAATATTCAATTTCTCCTGATGCATAATCCACTGCGCCAACAGACGGAATTTTTAGATTTTCAATTGTGGAGGAAAAATTACCCAAAAAAGTAACCGTATGCCCATCTTTTTCTCTTTTAAACACCAAAATTTTAGAATTATTCGTATCAATTATTTTGTATGATGCTGCATTTTTCCCACCGTTTAATGCTGGGTTTGAATTTTTAAGTTGCCCTAATTTTTCAAGTAATGGCCACATTATTTTTTTTGTATGCGGAATTTGATCTTTCTCGAAAAATAGTAATCTATGATCCAAATCATATTCTTGTCCAGAATAAATTAGAGGCATCCCTGGTGCTACAAAACTCAGTGCTGTAAGCACTTCTGCTGCATCTTTCATTCTTTCGCGTATGGTACCATTCCATGAATTTTCATCATGGTTTGTCACAAAATTCATTAAGATATCATCACTTTCGTACCTGCTTGTATCTTTTTTCAGAACCTCGTTCCATAGTTCTACGGCATTTTCTGATGTTGCCATTTGATTCAAGATATGATGTCGTTCCCATCCATAGGCCATATCAAATAAATCTGTTCCTTTCAAAAGATCAGGTTGATCGGCTTCTGCCAACATAAATAAGCTTTTCTTTGAGCGTAATTTTGGTATGGCTTCTTCCCAGAAGTCCAAGGGAACGGCGCTTGCAACATCACATCTGAATCCGTCAATACCTTCTTTATCAACCCAATATAACATATCATTAATCATTTCTTTGCGCATGTTATCATTATCATAATTTAGATCGGCAACATCTGCCCATCCCCAAGATTCACCTGTATCTGGATTGATGGGGTCAATGATTTCTCCGTTTTCGTTTTGGGTATAATACTCTGGATTTGTGGTTAACCAAGTGTGATCCCACCCGGTGTGATTTGGTACCCAATCTAAAATTACATACATCCCGTTGTTATGGGCAGTTTTTACCATATGTCGAAAATCGTTTATCGTGCCAAATTCTGGGTTTACTTTAGTGAAATCTGAAACGGCATAATAACTCCCTAGCATTTTCTTGCGTTCCTCGTCATCTTCAATCAGGGATGCAAAATCCCCACCTGTAGCTTTGCGTTTGGTCTCAGAAATAGGAAAAATAGGCATTACCCAAATAATCTTAACACCAAGTTCTTTCAGCTGTGGAATATCTTCTGTAAAGGCATTAAATGTTCCTGATTCTGAATATTGACGGATGTTAACTTCGTAGATCACAGCATTTTCCATATCGGCTATACTGATAGGTGTGTAAGATTGATCATATGGATTCTCTACTGTTTTTACGGATTGCTTGCATGAACTACATACAAAAACGAGGGCTAAAATTATTAGGTTTTTTTTCATTTTAATTGAATTTAAAATTTGATTTTAATTATTGATCTATCTGAGGTTTTCCAAGTCAATTTTAATCGACATGTTTTGGTCAAATGGTTATATTGATAATTTATTTTTTTAGTATTAAAAAACACTTTCTTTGGAATCTGATTTAAATTATAAAGTATGAGTTCAATTTCCTTAATATTAGATTGAAACTGGCCCCCATTTGTTGCACTTAATTCCATTTGTATTTGGTTTGAATTGTGCTTAGTATTGACTTTCAAAAGTTCATAATATCCTTTTTCATAAGCATTAGAAAGCAACCCATTATCATTGTAAATAAGGCGTTCAGTTTGTTTTACACTTTCGTCAAAAAAATAATGTAACTCAAAATCATCTAATTGGTAATTGTCAGTTGACTGAATAGGTTGAATCATTGGAACTAGTGCACCACCTCGAACAAATGTGGGGATAGAGTTTTCTTGAGTTTTGATAAATGTTGTTTTGCCTCCTGTATGTTTTTGTTTTGTATAAAAATCATACCAATTACTAGTATTCGGAAAATGAATTTTTTGCAATTCCTGACCTGCTTTTATTATAGGAGAAATTAAAAAATCATTACCCCATAGATAGGTGCTTGAAATGGTTTCCAATTCAGGTCTAGAATCTTCAAAGAATAGAGGCCTCATTAGAGGTAATCCTTGTGTGTTGTTTTCAAAGACTAAATGATAATTATAGGGCAACAACGCATAGCGTAATTCAATTGCTTGTTTGGATAATTTAAGTGCTTTTTCAGATCTAAATACAGGTTCACTTGGCACATCCTCCTGTGCATGAGGTCTAAAAACAGGCTGAAAAACGCCATACTGCAACCATCTCACATAGAGTTCGTCGTCTAAATTTGCTCCAGCAAACCCCCCCAAGTCAGAATGCATATATCCAAGTCCTTGAAGTCCCATTTGTAGTGCAATTTCGGGTTGCGATTGTAATCCTCCCCAAGTTCTATTGACGTCTCCAGACCATGGAATAAGCCCATAGCGTTGAGACCCAGAATAGCCAGCGCGCATAAGTATAAATGGTCGTTCATCAGGGAAATCTTTTTTGTAACCATTATGAATTAAACCTGCCCAATCGTGACCATAAATATTGTGAACCTCATTAGCAGATGCGGTGTAGTGTAGTAATGCTTTTGGATGTACTTCTGGCTCTCCTAAATCTCCCCAAACCCCACTAACTCCTTTGTTTCGCAGATCTTTATATATTGACCAAAACCATGAGAGCCCTTTTGGGTTATATATATCTATAAGCCCTGTATTTCCAAAATAAAAATCATACGTAAAGGGCTTACCAAGCGAGTCTGTAGCCAAGACTTCATTTTTTACTGCTTCATTCCAACGTTTTGATGTAGTTAAAACAAAAGGTTCTGTGATTGTGATTGTTTTTATACCTCTGGTTTTTAGCCTTGAAATCATTCCCTCAAAATCAGGGAACGAATCTTTGTAAACTTCTAAATTTCCCATTGTTCCAGTAATGGTTTTTCCAAACCAGTAGAGATCTAAAATAACAGCATCTAAGGGAACCTCTAGATCTTTAAATTTTTTGACGGTTTTTTCAACTTCATCTTGTGAGTGATATCCAAATCGACTTGCAAAATTTCCAAGTGCCCAGCGTGGGGGCATGGGTTGTTTCCCAGTCAAATTCGTGTATTGATTGATTAATTCAGGCCAGGTTGATGCTGCAATAATTTGGTATGTTTTACGTCCAGAAATTGTTTCATAGGTCAAATGATTTTTTTGTTTGCTATCTAAGTCTAAAAACCCAATGGGAGCATTGTCAAAATGAAGCATATAGCGTTGTGCAGAGACAACAATAGGCATGGTATAATTCATCAATTCTGAGTGGGTTTCGTAGCCGTAATGGGCTTTATTGTATAATTCTAGCCTTTGACCTCTTCGATCCATTCCTAAGGCTCTGGCTCCTCCTCCGTACAATACTTCTTTAGATTTGATATTGAAATGTAGTTTCTCTAAACTGTCATTTTTTATATATCCTTCAGCTTCAGAAATCAAGAGTTTATTGTTGAAGTAATACTGTATTTGAAATGGAGATTTTTGAATTTTCACCACAATCCCATCGGTTTTCAACACAAAATGATTCTCCTTCTCCTTAAAAATAAAACTAATATTTTTTGGTTCTAACACAACAGCATGAGACTCTTTTTTTTCAGTCTCTCCTGTTGGTATAAATGAAGTTTCTATAATATTTTTGGTGTAGGGTACAATTTTGTAAATACCATCGCTAACCTTGATCTCTAGATTCCGATTTTCTATAAACTTAATACTTTCAAAAATTCGGTTTGGATTTTGAGCAAAAACAGTACTAAAAGAAATATAAATCAGAAAGTATATAAATTTATTCATCAGTTGTTTTTAGTAAGAAGGTGAGGGGAGTAGATAGTCGTTTATTCCAAAATGTTTCGGCATGTTCATGGTCATCAAACTTAATATTCATCATAGAATCATCATCATATGACTTATATTCTAATACAGTAGTTACTAAATCTTGATAAGGTAGATAGAGTGCATCCAAAGTTTTTGTTCCATAATCAAAATAGATTCTATGGTTTTTTGGAGAAGGTAAATTTTCCATCATGTAATCAAAAAGAACATAAGGGATTTTATTGGATTTTGTGTTTGAGTATGTTCCAATCCAATGGGTAGATAAACAAGCTGCAGCTCCAAAAACTTCAGGATATTCACAAATGGCGTATAGGGAGATTAATCCTCCTCTGCTTGAACCCATAATAGCTGTATTTTCTGGGTTAGATTTTGTTTGAAAATTGGCGTCTATGTATGGTTTTAGTTCAGTGACTATAAATTTAAGGTAATCGTCAGAATTTATAAATGAGACCTGATTTTTTTTTGAGGTCATACGTTGTAAAGCTTCTTTGTCTTTTTCATCTAGCTGATCAAAAACTTTTTGAGGAAAATAATTGGCATTGCGTTCCAAATATATATTCCAAATCCCAACAACAATTGTTTCTTTAATTTTGGAGTTTTTCAGAAGCGCTGACATTTGTTCATCAACACCCCATTCTTGACCATTCCATGTTTTATCAGCATCAAAAAGCATTTGACCATCGTGTACATATAATACACCATAAGATTTATTTTTGTCATACTCTTTAGGAAACCATATATCTACATTTCTGGGGGTAACAAACTTTGAAGGGAATTTATCCAGTCTTAGAATGGTTCCTTTTATTTTTTCTGAGGGCTTTATGTAATAGGTTTTAAGTGAATCCAATTGCATACAAGATGCATTGAGTAGATTCATACTTACAAAAGAGATTATTAAATAACTTAGCTTTAAAGTCATTTATTTAGACATTAAATTAAATATATAACTACCTTTTTTTGGTAGTTCTAGAGAAGCTTTCCATGTAAAAGAGTCATTTGTAAGTACATTTTGAAATGTTTTTCCACTAAGATTCAATTCTTCGAAACGGCTTAAATCTAAAGTGACTGAATTTTCATTCTTATTTAAAATTAAAAATGAAATGTCGTCTTTTAAAATTCTAAATAAGACGTATATCCCTGATTCTGGTGCAAAATGAACAGTCTTTCCATGATGAACTGCGGCACTATTTTTTCTAAAATTTAAAAGGGTTTTCAAATAATTTTGCATTTCTTTTTGATCCTTATTTAGCCCAACTCCAGTAAAGGCATTAATTTGATCACCTGCCCAGCCGCCTGGAAAATCGGTTCGAATTAGGCCATGGTCACCTGGTTTATCAAAGTCTTCCATCAAAATTTCTGTGCCATAGTATATTTGTGGTATTCTTGGCAACATTAGAAGTGTACTTAAGGCCATTTTTGTTTTAATAATATCTCCTTTCAGTTCCGTATAAATTCGGCTCATATCATGGTTATCCATCATCGCCATTATGGCTTTTGGATTAGGATAATGAAAATCATTGGCCAATCCATCATAAATTTTAACAAGTCCTGTATCCCATGCTTCGTTTTCGTTTACCCCTTTTTTGATGTTGTCTAACATCGCAAAGTCCATAGTTGAGGTCAAATTTGAAACATAACCCTGTTTTGAATTTGTGTCATTTTGCCAATATCCTATCAAAAGTGGATTAAAACTCCATTCCTCACCAACAATTGAGAAATTGGGGTATTCTTTCATAATTGTACCTGCCCAATTACTTAAAAATGTTTTATCGGCATATGGATACGTGTCTTGTCGTATACCGCCAAGGCCTAATTCTTCAACCCACCAAATACTGTTTTGAATAATAAATTGTGCTAGGAAAGGATTTTTATGATTTAAGTCTGGCATACTTTCAACAAACCACCCTTCTGTCATTTCCTTTTTATCAATTTCGGAGGCATAAATATCTTGATTGACAGTACGGCGATGGTTAGAATATTTTGCGAGTTTTCCTGATAAAAAGTCATCTTGATAATTTAACCAATCTTTAAAAGGTAAATCTTCCATCCACCAATGGTACAATCCGCAATGATTGACAATTTGATCCATAATAAATTTGATTCCACGTTTATCAGCTTCTTTAACCAAAGTTTTAAATTCCTGGAGAGTTCCAAATCTTGGATCAACTTCATAATGATTTGTAATGGCATAGCCATGGTATGACCATCTTTTCATGTCATTGGTGCGAAGAGGGCAAGACCAAATGGCTGTAAACCCCATGTCATCTATGTAGTCTAAATGATCTGTAATTCCCTGAATGTCACCTCCATGACGGGCATAATCATCTTTGCGATTTACTTTCTGTTCTTGTAAATTTGGTAGAATGTCATTTTTTGGATTAGCATTTGCAAAGCGATCTGGAGTGATTAAATAGATTGCATCTTCAGAACTGAATCCTTCGTAATCCAATGATGATTTTACTCTTTTCTTTAATTCATAGTCCAGTTTATAATGTGTACTGTCATTTGATGAAAACAACAACTCAATGATTCCTGGGGCTGCATCTTTTTTAATTTTTAAATCAATAAATAAATAATTTGGACTGTCTGCATTATGAACATTAACCACTTCAACACCAGGTGCATTAACACTAACATTCATTCCTTGAATTTGATCAGATTTTACCAACAATTGAAGTTCTTTGGATTCAAATCCTACCCACCAATGTGGGGGTTTAAGCTGTTCGACTTCAAGTGTTTTTGTTTGTACTTTTTCTAATGATTTTTCTGTTTTTGAATTACACCCTAATACTGCCAAAAATATTAAGTAAAAGGATAATAATTTTAAGATGTAGATTTGATAATTCATCATATTGTGAATAAAATGTTAGGTTCAACATAAGTAGGCTTTCCGTTGACAATTATAAGCATCGACTCTTCTCCAGAAACCTCAAAGCTTGTCCCAGTCTGATCAACAATTACTTTTAATATTTCCCCTCTAAAATTAACTTTAAAAGAATAAGATTTCCATTGTTTTGGAATTTGTGGTGTGAACTGCAATTGATTGTTTTTGACGCGCATTCCTCCAAAGCCTTCTACTATACTCATCCATGTTCCTGCCATAGAAGTAATATGAAGCCCTTCGTGCACTTCATGGTTGTAGTCATCTAAATCTAGCCGTGATGTCTGTAAGTAAAATTCATATGCTTGATTCATACGTCCCAATTTTGCGGCTTGAATACTATGAATACATGGCGATAGCGAACTTTCATGTACAGTAAGTGGTTCATAAAAGTCAAAATGTTTTTCCAGTTCTTCAGTTGAAAAGGAATCTTCAAAGAAGTAAAATGTTTGAAGTGTATCTGCTTGTTTTATATATGGGGATCTTAATATTCTATCCCAAGACCAATGCTGATTTATTGGACGCTCTTTAGGATCAAGTTCTGAAGCTGGTTTTAGTACCTTATCCAAAAATCCATCTTGCTGAAGATATATACCGTGTTCTTTTGAATAGGGTAAGTAAATAGATTTTGACATTGAATGAATGTTTTCTATTTCTTGGTTTGTGATTTTGGCTTTTGTAACAATTTGATTGTATAAATCATCACTCTCAGTCTTAATTTGTGATAAAGTTTGAAGCGTAAATTCCATACACCATTTTGCAATGTAGTTGGTGTAAAAGTTGTTATTTACATTGTTTTCATATTCGTTTGGACCTGTGACACCTAGCATAACATAACGTTGCTGTTGTTCAGAGAAATTAAAACGTTGATACCAAAATCGTGCTATGGCAATCAAAACAAAAATACCTTTAGAATGTGTGAAAGATAAATCACCTGTATAGCGTTGATAGTTGTAAATAGCAAAAGCTATAGCACCATTTCTATGGATTTCTTCAAAAGTGATTTCCCATTCATTGTGACATTCTTCGCCATTCATGGTAACCATAGGGTACAGGGCTGCACCGGAATTAAATCCTAATTTTTCAGCATTTTCAATAGCTTTTTCCAAATGATGAAAGCGATATTCTAAAAGATTTTTTGCGACATGATGAGGTTTCGTAGCCATGTAGAATGGTAGACAATAAGCTTCTGTATCCCAATAGGTGCTTCCGCCATATTTTTCACCTGTAAATCCTTTGGGGCCAATATTCAGTAAGGGATCAGTTCCCAAGTAAGTTTGATTGAGTTGAAAAATATTAAAACGAATGGCTTGTTGTGCTTTGATATCCCCTTCGATAGTGATATCGGCCATGTCCCAGATTTTCGCCCAAGCTTGAATTTGTTCTTCTAATAATATGTCGAACCCTTTTTTTTGAGCAATTTGAATGGCTGACTTTGCCGATTCTAGTACATCATCATCCTTTTTACGGTTTGAAACATATCCTCCAATCTTCTCGATAGAAAAAGTTGCTCCTTGTTCAACACTCATTTGATAATTATGCCCGATTCTTAAATTAGTATTTTGCTCAGAAAATGAAAGTTCAATGGGTTTTCCATTTAGAGTACATTGATGGTGCATGAAAGTACAAGTCTTGAATCGGGTTTTCATAGTTTCTGCTTCAATAAATCCACTACATTTTTCTGATGAAATAGCAGAAATATCCCAAAATTGATCGTTCCAGTTTTTATCTTGATTTGTGATTTTAGCATCCAAAAAAGGTTCAAAACTAATTTGAGCAGAACAATTAAGAGGAGTAACTTGATAGCGTATTGCTCCAATTTCGTCTTGACAAAGGCTTAAAAACCTTAGACTTTTTACAGAAACCTGAACATCATTCCTTAATGTTGCAGTAAAAGATCGAGCTAGCCAACCTTCTTTCATGTTCAACTCGCGCTTAAAACTAGAGATTGATTTACATGTGTTTAAGTCCAAAACTAAGTCATTGATAATTACATTAATTCCAATCCAACTAGGGGCGTTGATAACTTTAGCAAAGTATTCTGGATAACCGTTTTTCCACCAGCCTACTCTTGTTTTATCTGGATAATAAACTCCTGCAATGTAGCTCCCTTGAAAGGTGTCGCCTGTGTAGGTTTCTTCGAAGTTAGCCCGTTGCCCCATAGCACCGTTTCCTAAACTAAAAATACTTTCAGAAGATTCAACATATTTTGAAACAAATCCCTCTTCGATAATGGACCATGAATTTGGAATTATATAATCTTGGTTCATTTTATTTTTATTTTTTATTAATTAATTGTTCTAAAAAGTCATTACTCATGACTGTAAAGTTTTGAAAATTGTATTGTGCTTCGTACAAAATTTTTGGATCTCCAATACCTACACTTATCATTCCTGCTATATTTGCTGCTTGTATGCCAGCAACAGAATCTTCGAAGACAATACAGTCTTTTGCGTTAGACTTTGTTTGTTGTGCAGCTTTTAAAAACACTTCAGGATTTGGCTTGGCTTCTTTGACATCATTTCCGTCGACAATAGCATCAAAAAGACCTGTAATTTTCACCTTATCTAAGATTGGTCTAGCATTTTTACTGGCCGATCCCAATGTAATGTATTGATCTTTGTTTGTTAAATATTTCAATACTCTATCTACGTCTGGTAAAAGCTCCGATGTATTCATGTCTGAGATGTACTCAATGTAGTTGGCGTTTTTTTGATCCATTTTGTTTTGAAATTCGACAGGATCTAATGTGCGCCCTCCCCATTTCAAAATTTTTTTTAAGGAAGAAACACGACTAACCCCTTTTAGTTGTTCATTTTGTTCAATCGTAAAATCAATACCAAGTTCATTTGCTAAGGATCTCCAAGCTTGATAATGATACTTTGCAGTATCAACAATAACACCATCTAAATCAAAAATGAAACATTTTTTTTTCATATTATTTGGATTGATATCGTATTGCGGATGGGTTCGTAATAATTAAATTGGTAAGGGCAGCAATAATTAGACTTATTCCTGCTATTATCATACTGTTGATGGCTTGTGGACCTATAAGATTTGATAAATAATTAATTGTTCCCAACGCAGCTGCAATTTGTGGAATTACAATGAACATATTGAAAATTCCCATAAAAACCCCCATTTTATTTGAATCTACAGCACTTGAGAGCATGGCATAGGGCATCGATAAAATACTGCCCCACGAAAATCCAATTAACACAAAACAATATTTTAATTGTTGGGGAGTAGCTAGATACATTAACAAGAACCCAATTCCTCCCAAAGCAAGAGAACTCATGTGTACAAATTTTCTGTTAATTGTACGCTTGGAGGTGTAAAAGGTGAGTAAAAGTGCAAATGCCATAGAAGACAATCCATAAACTCCCATTGCAGAGCCTACCGCATTAGAAGACTCTTGAAAAGCGGTATTGGCAGTGTCAAAAGCTGTCATACCTTCATTTGTGCTTATGTCGTAATGTGCTTCAATTGGCGCAGGTGTTTTAAACACGTGTTCGGTAAGTGCGGGATTGGCCATACTCCACATGGTAAAAAAGGCAAACCATGAAAAGAATTGTACAACACCCAGCTTTTTCATGGTCGTTGGCATTTGACCAATGTTTTCAATAATATCTGGGATGAATCTATTTTTTTGAGCACGTTCTTTTTCAAAAGCATCCATGTCCTCTGGTGGATACTCAGATGTGGTCATGATAGTGTAGAGTACACTTGCCAAAAACACAAATGCACCAATGGCAAAAGCCACTTTAACAGACATTGGAACTACTCCAGAAGGCGCAGAATTGCTTACGCCTAGTTGAGAAACCATCCATGGCAGGTTACTCGCAATCCATGTGCCTATTCCAATAATAAGCGTTTGTACTACAAATCCATAGGAACGCTGTGATTCTGGTAATTTATCTGCGACTAATGCACGAAAGGGCTCCATAGAAATATTTATAGAAGCGTCTAAGATCCATAGAAAACCAACAGCCATCCAAAGAACTGGAGAATGAGGAACAAAAAAGAGAACCAAAGAACTTAAAATGGCACCAATTAAAAAATAAGGTTTTCTACGTCCAAGCTTTGAATGCCATGTTCTATCGCTCCAATATCCAATAATGGGTTGAACAATAAGGCCTGTGAGTGGTGCAGCAATCCAAAGCATAGGAATATCTGCTTTGTCAGCACCCAAAGTTTGAAAAATACGAGACATAAAGCCTCCCTGCAACGCAAAACCAAATTGTATACCTAAAAATCCAAAACTCATGTTCCAGATATCCCAGAACCCGAGTAATTGCTTCTTCATAATAGCATAAATTAAATATTAATACTATTTTGATAATCAGCACATGTGGTTATCAAAACTTAAAAGTGAAAAGTAGAATTATAAGTTTTGATTGGTCAAATAAAAAAATAAAAATTCAATTAAGCAAATTATTTAGTAGAATTCCTCAAAATTAAATTTGTAGAAATAATTGTTGTCTTTAATGGTTGTCCAGGCATATCATCGACGCGTTCATCTATTCTTTTAATAAGGAGTTCAGCTGCCTTTTCTCCCATTTCTTCGCCATGCTGACTTACTGTTGAAAGCGATGGTGAAGCATGCTTTGAAAGCATACCGTCTGTAAAACCAATAACTTGTAGTTTGCCAGGGATATCTATATTAAGGTCTTTGGCAACTTTCATAGCAACTATTGCATAAAGTTCGTTTACAGCAAAAATTCCATCAATTTTGGGGTGTTGTTTAAGTAGTTTATGGATTTGAGTTTCTAAATTTTCTATGTGATCTTCGTAAAGTAAGTCATCATCAATTTTTAAAATTAAATCTGCCATGGGATTAATATCATAAGCGTCCAAAGCCTCTAGGTAACCTTTGGTTCGCAAACGACCTACACTGACATAATCTTTAGTTGTAATTATAGCAATTTTTTTGGCACCTTTTTCCAAAAGAGTTTGGGTAGCAATTCGCGCTCCTTTGGTGTCATCAACCATAACTTTATCACAAGGAATTTCATTTACAATTCGATCAAACATTACTAGAGGAATCCCTTCATTTAAACATTCAATAAAATGTTGATAATCTTGTCTTTTCATTGTTTCTCTTGAAATGGAAATAATGAAACCATCAATACTACCATTAGCGAGCATTTCCATATTAATCACTTCATTTGAAAAAGATTCATTAGACAAGCCAACAATAACATTGTATCCTTTGGCATTGGCATAATTTTCCACTCCTTTGATTACTTTAGTGAAAAAATGATGAACAATATCTGGAATTATTATCCCAATAGTTTTTGTCTTTCTGTTTTTTAGACTTAAAGCAATATTGTTTGGTCTGTAGTTCAGTAACTTAGCAAAAGCTTTAACCTTATCAATAGTATCTTGACTAATTTCTGGGCTGTTTTTCAATGCTTTTGAAACCGTAGAAATGGAGACATCCAACTCTTTTGCCAATTGTTTTAGGGTGGTTCTCTTTTTCATAATTAATACGCTATTATGTATTATATTTATACAATCTTAATATTTTGAATCTACTCTTAAAATATCTAATTAACATACTTTATTGTCAAAAATAGCAATAAAGAATCCTTTTTTTGTGCTTTTAATAGAAATTAAGTTGATTTATGACAATCACTCAAAAACTTATCAACACGAAAACGTTGTAGTAATGTTATAGAATTGTTAAATAATTATCAAAGATATACATTAGCTGTGAAAAGTAGAATTATAAGTTAAAATCGAAAATTAGTCTTAACTAACAATCATTTTATGAAAACAAAAATTAATAGCTTCTTATTATTACTCTTGATTCCTGTCTTTTGCTTTGGTCAATCGAGTGTAAAAGGTACAGTAAGCGAAGAAGACAGTGGATTACCACTGCTTGGTGTAAATGTACTTGTAAAAGGTACCAACACTGGGACGACAACAGATTTTGATGGAAACTACCAAATTGCGGCCAATATTGGCGATGTACTTGTATTTTCTTATGTGGGATTTTTCACACAAGAAATATCTTTTAATGGAGAAAGTACTCTCAATATCCAAATGGCAGAAGATGCTTCAGCATTGGATGAGGTCATTTTGATTGGATATGGTAGTGTGAAAAAAGAAGATTTAACTGGTTCAGTCGAGGTTGTTTCTACAAAAGAGTTCAATAAAGGAGCCATTGTAACAACGGATCAACTACTTCAAGGAAAGGCTGCAGGTGTCAGAATTACTGATAGTGGAGGTACTCCAGATTCTGCCCCTAACATTAGAATTCGAGGTGGTTCATCTTTGAATGCAGACAGTAGTCCTTTAATTGTTATTGATGGTGTTCCGATCGGAATTCAGAACCCAGCAGGGGTGAGTAACCCTCTTTCATTAGTAAATCCTAACGATGTTGAAAGTTTTAGCATATTGAAAGATGCTTCTGCAACAGCAATTTATGGTTCAAGAGCATCTAATGGGGTAATCATTATTACTACTAAAAAAGGAATCTCTGGAGATCCACAGTATAATTTCTCATCAAACACAACAATCAGCGAAGCTGGCAGCGGGTTAGACATGATGGGAAGTGAAGATTATGTTCGTTTTATTGAACAATACCACCCAGACTTAGTAGGAAGTTTGGGAGTTGATGTTGGTACTGTATCAACTAATGAGGCCTCACAAGTTATTCAAACTAGCGCTGGATTTAAAGAAGTTTACAATACAAATTGGAGAGAAAATATCCTTAGATCTTCTATCACAACAAACAATGTTTTTTCAGTTAGAGCAAATTATAAAAATAAAATACCTTTCAGAGTATCTTTAGGACACAACAAAGCACAGGGTGTTGTAAAAACAGATGATTATGAACGTCTTACAGCTTCATTCAAAGTGACTCCAAGCCTTCTAGACGATAATCTTAAAGTAGATACAAATGCTAAATTTACTTTTGTAGAAAAAAATGCTGCTGATTCTGGAGGTGCTCTTGGTGGAGCCTTGGTCTTTGATCCAACAAAACCAGTTTATGATAATAATGGACCTTTTGGTGGATATTACACAAACACAGATGGAAATTTGTTAGACGGTCAGTACAATCCTTTGGCATTGTTAAAACAAAGAACAAGACCAGAAGAAGCATTTAGATTCTTAGGTAATATTGAATTAAACTACACTATGCCATTTTTACCAGAGCTACAAGCAGTTTTAAATGTTGGTTTGGATGCTTCCAAATCTGATATCTCCGAAACACTCGGAGATGGAGCTTTAGTTGGTTACCGTTTAGATGAAAATGGAAATGGTGTTTTTAACCCAGGTCTAAATTATGCAGAAGAACAACATATAACGAACACAACCTTTGATTTTTATCTTAAATATGGAAAATCGTATGAAGATAAAGTAATTAGAAGTTTTGATGCTCAGGTTGGATATTCGTATCAAAATTTCAAAACCGATGGGAATAAAGAAATTTATGCTTATGCCTCAACAACTGATGAGGGTGTAATTGGAGAGCGATACCAAGTATTTAATGAAAACAATCCAAATAATAGATATTTTAATAGCCAGAATTTACAATCTGCATTTGGACGTGCGAACCTCAATGTCCTTGACAAGTACTTAATTACACTTTCATTTAGAGCGGATGCCTCTTCATTATTTGTAGCCAACGATGTTTGGGCTGATGGTGTATGGGGCGTGTTCCCATCTGCCGCTTTGGCATGGAAAGTAAAAGAAGAATCATTTCTTAAAGATGTTCGTTTTATTGATGACTTGAAATTAAGATTTGGTTGGGGAAGAACAGGTCAACAAAATATTTCTGGAATTGTTGGATTTTATCCAACAAGCCCGCTTTTTATTGTTGGAGATCAAAGCAGTCAATATCTTCCTGGCGTAAATCTGTATTCAGCTGCCCCTTTTCAAACAGGGTTGACATGGGAAAAATCATCTACTTTTAATGCAGGAATAGATTTTGCATTTACACAAAAAAGAATTTTGACAGGTTTCTTTGATGTCTTCAAAAGAGAAACCACGGATTTATTGACTCGAGTTAATCTCCCACCAGGTCAGGCTCTTACAGACAATTTTATTGCCAACAGAGGCATCACTGAAAGTGAAGGATTTGAATTAGGATTGAATTTAAATCCAATTAATTCTGATAAATTTAGTTTGAGCTTGAATGGAAATTTATCATACTCTATTACTGAGGTAACAGATTTGGGAGGAATAAACACACTGCCTATTGGTGGAGGACTTCTTGGAACAGGATCAAATTTGTTATTCAATAAGCTTGGAGAGGAACCTTATCAAGCAGGAGTTTTCAAGCAGGTTTATGACGGTCAAGGGAATCCAATTCCAAATGCTTTTGTAGATCTAAACGGAGACAATCAAATTACAGAGGAGGATAAGTATTATACCTCTTTAAGGCCAAATTGGAATTTTGGGTTTGGGTTTAATTTGACTTACAATAACTTTGATTTTTCGACCTCATTTAGAGGACAACTCGATGGAAAAGTTTACGATCTAAATGCCCTTAGTTTTGGCCATACAGAAAGTGCAGCACCAAACAACAATACGAGTATTTCAAACGTCTTAAATTTCTATAATGGCGCTGCCAATCCAGTTTTTCGAGACGCTATTGGAAATATTCTATATTCAGATTACTTCTTAAAGAATGCAAGCTTTATGCGATGTGAAAATATTGTTCTAGGGTATAATTTCTCTGATAAATTTATTAAAAATACAAGTATGAGAATTTATGCCGCTGTAAATAATCCATTTATTATAACAGATTATGATGGTCAGGATCCAGAAAATTTTGAAGGGATCGATCGTAATTTTTATCCACGACCAACAGCTTACACTTTTGGTTTAAATATTGATTTTTAAAATAAATAATTATGAAAAGAATAATATTAATATGTTTTAGTTTAGCATTGTTACCTTTTATGTCTTGCGTTGACGATTTGGATACAGAACCAAAAATAGAGTTGACACTAGATCAATTGTTGGCCGATGACCCAAATGCCGTAGAGGGAGTTTTATCTAGGCTTTATGCATCCTTTGCATTGTCTGGACCCAACGGACCAGGAAGTTCAGATATTTCAGATGATGCAGGAGAATCTCCGTTTTTGAGAGGTATTGTTAACCTTCAAGATTTTACTGCTGATGGCATGAAAAATCGATGGGGAGACGATGGTCTAGATCAGCTCACAACGACATCGCAATGGACCAGTAACAATAAGTTTTTCAGGTATTTATATAACCGCATCTATTACACAATTCCACAATGTAATAATTTGTTGAATGTTTTGGCTAATGCATCAGTTACAACTTCTGAGTCTATAATCAGTGAAGTACGTTTCTTAAGATCTTTGGCATACTTCTATCTCATTGATGCTTTTGGAAGAGGAGTTTTAGCAACAGATGAAAACTTTGGGACATCAGAATTTTTACCTGAGGTCTCAAGACAACAGTTGTTTGAATATGTTGAGACTGAGTTGTTAGCCATCGAACCTATTATAGGCAACAATAATGGATATGGTAGAGCAAATACATTTGTTGTAGATATGCTCTTGAGTAAACTATACCTTAATGCTGAGGTTTATACTGGAACTGCACGCTATTCGGATGCAGCGACGTATTTGACCAAAATCATCAACGAAGGGGGTTACTCTTTAGAACCTAACTTTATCAAAAATTTCTCTGGAGATAATAACGAATCATCAGAAATTATTTACCCGCTCATCGCAGATCCGGTAAATAGCCAAAGTTATGGAAACACTACATACATTGTGAATGGAAGCTTGAGTCCAGATACCTTTAAAGAATTTAATCCTGATACAGGTCAAGATGAACCCATTCTTTATAAGTTTGGCGCAGCAGAGGGATGGCAAGGGCATCGTGCAACAAGTGCATGGTATGGACTGTATGGCGATTTAGCCACTTCAACCGATGTTAGAGCAAGTCTGTTTTGGACACAAGGGCACAACTACATCATGAACGATTATAGAGAATGGACAGATGGGTATCCATCCATTAAATTTAGAAATAATGACCTGAACGATACCCCCAGCAGTGGGACCTCGTTTTCAGGAACAGATTTTCCACTCTACAGACTTTCGGATGTCTACCTAATGTTTGCAGAATGTGCGGTTAGAGGCGCCTCTAATGCAACTATGAGTGATGCTTTGGATTATGTCAATATGGTCAGAAATCGTGCTGCTGAAAGCTCAATCACAATGGCAGATCTGGATTTAGATTTTATCATAGATGAAAGAGGAAGAGAATTAAATCTAGAGGGACATAGACGAACAGATCTGATTCGTTTTGGCAAATTTACTGGAGGAAGTTACTTGTGGCCATGGAAAGGAAATACAGCTGCAGGAACGTCCATTCCAGATTCATATAATTTATTCCCAATACCTCAATCTGCACTTGATGCAAATCCAAATCTAGATCAAAACACAGGTTATTAATTAAAAAAAAATAAAAATGAAAAATTTAAAAATTTTACTGCTTACAGTTTTTGCCATCATTGGCTTCAACTCTTGTCAAGATGACGATGACTTAGTATTTACGGCTGCTCCGGAAGCAGAATTTACATTTGTAAATACATTTTTGGATGATTATATACTCAATGCCAATGCTTCCAGTAATATAGTAGAGCGCTTTGTGTATAATGCTGCGAATTTTAATACGCCAAGTCCAGTAAATTATGTGTTAGAAAATTCCATTTTAGGGGACTTTACTGACGCCACAGTAGTTGGTGGACCAACTACTTCAAATGAAATCGCCGTAACTGTTGGTCAGGTGATGGAATTAGCACAAACTGCAGGCATTGGTGAAGATGAATCTGGAGCACTTAATTTTAGAGTGAAAGCTTTTCTTGGAGATTTGGTTACAGCAACGGAGTTTTCATACACACCAACACAACAGATTAATGTCACCATTCCAAGCCAAAGTACTGGATCAGGAATTGAACTTTCCACATGGGGTGTTGTAGGGTCTGGTTATAACAATTGGGGTGCATTTGCAGATGGCCAATTTTATACAACAGACCAAGCAGATGTCTTTGTGGCTTATGTAACGCTTGTTCCTGGAGAAATCAAATTTAGAGAAAATAATGCATGGGATAATGATTTTGGTGACACTGATGCTGACGGGACTCTAGATGCAGGGGGCGATAATATTGCTATCACAGACGCTGGTACGTACAAAATCACAATGAATTTAAACGATAACACCTATACCATAGATGAATTTTCATGGGGGGTTGTAGGCTCTGGTTATAACGATTGGGGAGCTTCTCCTGATGCCAAATTTTATTATGATTATACTACAGATACTTTTAAAGTAGGTGTAAGATTAATTGATGGTGAAATTAAATTTAGACAAAACAATGCATGGGACTCTGATTTCGGAGACACAGGTGCTGATGGGACTTTAGATGCAGGGGGGGATAATATCGCTGTAACTGCTGGACATTATACCATTACTTTAGATTTCAACATGAATACATATACTATAGAAACAGCAAATCTATACGGAGTTGTTGGATCTGGATACAATGATTGGGGGGCTACTCAAGACTTTACCTTAACGCCATTAAGTAATGATATTTGGGTAGGTGATATAGTGCCGTTAATTGATGGTGAAATTAAATTCCGTGTCAATGATGCTTGGGATTCTGATTTTGGTGACACTGGTGCTGATGGTACTCTAGATGCTGGGGGCGATAATATTGCTGTTACTGGTGGGAACTATAGAATTCATTTAGATTTAGCAATGGGTACATATGAGTTGAATCAAGTTAATTAATCATTAAACTCAAAAGGGACTGATTTTTTTTAAGAGAATCAGTCCCTTCTTTTTAACCTTTAATCCAATGAAAAATATCTACCTTATTATAAGTTTCTTTTTAATTAGTAGAATTAGTTTTGGTCAAGTAACTATAACTCCAAATCCATTTGAAGTAAATCAATCTATTACAATCTCAGTAAATATCAGTAGTAGTTCTACAAATTGTAATAGTATAAGTAACCCAACAAAAGTTTATATGCATTCAGGAATTGGTGATGATTCCGACCCTTGGGGATATAATGTTATCGGAAATTGGGGAATGGATGATGGTGTTGGAGAAATGACAAATACTGGTGGAAGTAACTGGAGTATTACCCTCACTCCTAAAATATATTTCGGTTTAACAGACATTCAAGCTGATAATGCAATACGAATGGGAATGGTTTTTAGAAATGCAGATGGAACACAAGAATTAAAATCCAGTGGATGTTCGGATTTCTTTTTTGATGTTGGAACGTTTCAAGTCAGTTTAAGTACGCCGCTTCAAAATTCCACTACCCTACTTAATTCGGGTGATAATTTAAGTATTAGTGCTACTAACATTGGGGGAAATGCTAATTATATTTTAAAAGCCAACGGGAGTATTATTAATTCACAATCCAATACACCGTCTTATGCTTTTACTCATACTAATATTCTAAATAATCAAAGTTATGAACTTGAAGTTACTTTGGCTTCAACAACTATAGTAAAACAATTTTCAGCACTCATAGATCCAGGTTCTAACATTGAAGTTATGCCAGTAACTTATCAAGATGGTATCACTTATTTAAGTGATACAGAAGCTGTTTTAGTATTATATGCAACTGGCAAAGATTTTGTGTATTTAGCAGGTAGTTTTAATAACTGGCAACCTGATGCTACTTATGCTATGAAAAAAGATCCAACACGAAATAATAAATTTTGGATAAAATTAACAGGATTAACTTCTGGTCAAATTGAAACCTATCAATATTGGGTGGTTGATAAAACTCCGACACCCAATTCACCATCTTTGGTTAAAATAGCAGATCCTTACTCAACATTAGTCTTATCTCCTTTTGACGACCCCTGGATCCCTGCAACCTCGTATCCAAATTTACCTCCTTTTCCAGCAGAACAAGAACGCGAAGTCACTGTTTTACAAACTGGACAAACAGCATACGATTGGCAAGTCACTAATTTTGATAAACCAAAAAAAGAAGATTTAGTTATTTACGAAGTTTTAGTGAGAGACTTTGATGCCAATAGAAATTTTCAAGATATCATTGATAAAATAGATTACTTTAAAAATTTAAATATTAATGCTATTGAACTCATGCCCGTAATGGAATTTGAAGGCAATGAAAGCTGGGGTTATAATACTGCATTTCATATGGCGTTAGATAAATTTTATGGCACTGAAGATAAATTTCGAGAATTAATAGATGTATGCCATCAAAATGGCATTGCAGTCATTTTGGATCTAGCCTTAAATCATGCATTCGGTAGAAGTCCAATGGTTCGTATGTGGATGAAGGACCCCGATAATGATGGTTGGGGAGAACCAAATTCTGACAATCCTTATTTTAATGAAGTAGCAACACATAGTTATAGTGTCGGATCCGATTTTGATCATTCAAACCCAAGAACTCAAGACTATGTACGACGTGTTATTAAACATTGGATTGAAGAATTTAAAATTGATGGTTTTCGATGGGACCTTACCAAAGGGTTTACCCAACAGTGTACAGCCGGAGACGATGCATGTACAAACGGTTATCGTTCTGATCGTGTTGCTGTACTCAAAGAATATGCGGATTATTCTTGGAGTTTAGATCCTGATCACTATGTAATTTTTGAGCACTTGGGTGGTCAACAAGAACAAAAAGAATGGGCCGATTACCGAATTAATGAAGGCAAAGGTATTATGCTTTGGGGAAAAATGACCAACTCTTATAATCAACTTACTATGGGATATAGTAGCGATTCTAATTTTGGAGGTATAGGTCATAATAGCCAAAATTTTATAGGAAAACGCCTTATTGGATATGCAGAAAGCCATGATGAAGAACGGCTAATGTATCGCAATCTATTATACGGAGCATCAAGTGGATCATATGATGCTACAGATCTTAATACAGCACTTCAACGCTTTCCAGCACTTGGTGCAGTTACGCTAACAATTCCTGGTCCAAAAATGATTTGGCATTTTGGAGAATTAGGTATGGAAAATTCAATTTACACATGCACTAATGGTAGCGTAAACTCTCCCAACGATGCAACTCCAGGCGATTGTAAACTAGATACAAAGCCTCAACCTCAATGGATTGACAACTGGGAAAGCGACCCATTAAGAAGTCAAATATATAACAGTTGGTCAAGAATTAACGATTTGAAAATTAATGAACCAGTCTTTGAAGGTAATTATGATATCAACTCTGGATCATTGACCCCAAAAATCTATAT
>ENA-OUOG01001912-OUOG01001912.1-marine-metagenome-genome-assembly--contig:-NODE-1912-length-22850-cov-6.045932_pt1 | contig 22850 bp, 11 predicted proteins | sample MGYA00248635_ERZ508505 | MGnify/ENA primary metagenome ERZ508505 (study PRJEB26176, sample SAMN06267871) | marine metagenome | isolation source: Saanich Inlet, British Columbia, Canada | place: Pacific...
CTTCGGCGGCATTCGTCGTGCCCGCGGGGCACGCGGTGCACGTGTTGTTGACGACGCGCTCGTCAGTCGCGCACCCACAGGTTGTGTTCCCGACGACAAGATCAAGAGGGTTGTCCCCGGCCGCGCGCGTCGAGCCGCCGACACATTCCACGCACACTTCCGACTGGACTCGGTAGTTCACGGGACACGTGCAGTGGGTCTCAGACCCAGACGCATCGTCTCCCGCGTCGTTGACGCTTCCCGTCGCGCACGCCACGCACGTGTTCGCGTTGTTCACGCGGTAGTTTGCCGCACACGTGGTGCACTCCGTGTTCACGCGGTTGGCGGGATCGTCCACCGCGTCGCGTGTGTAGCCGACCGGGCACGAAGTGCATTCGCAGGCGGTGGGGCATCCAGTCAAGTACTCGTTCGCACCGCACGCGGTGAGCAGTCTTCGACGGCCTCCGACGCCCGATCGCACGTACGGGGTTCCCGCCGCTACGCCGGCGTTCCCTTGAAGGGTGGGCTCCCCGACCGAAGACGGCAGGGTGGGCAGCACCCCGAGAGCGAGCGCGCAAATCGCCACGCAGACTCCTGCGCGTAGACGCGTCAACATTTCGAAAGAGAAGCGATCGTGTCAGGGACGGGTCGGACGAGGCGTCTTGGAAACTGGGAACGGGAGCGTCGAAGAGACGCACCGAGAGCGCCGCGCAGGCGATCCCATCGCCGCGGGCGCATGGCCCTCAGCCAGGTCCCTGCCGCGCCGCGCGCGCGCGAGGGAATGAACGTTTCCTCGGAACGCGTGTCTTCTTACAAAAGCCCTGTGCCATTTCAGTTGACTGTTTACCCATACGCTGTCTCGCGAACATGGCGAAACGAATGTGGGTGCCAACAAAGTGCGATGCGCGGTTTCGAAGACGAACGACGACAGGTCTACTTCCCTCACGTCGCCGCGCGCGCGACGCTATGCGATGGGTGGCGAGGCGCGTCTCGGCGTGTACCTCTCCCCCTCCACCAACTACGAGCGGCGAATCCTAGAGGACGCGTTCGACGGGTGCGCGCCACGACGTTTTTTCACCGCGAGCGACGTCGCGTCCCAGGAAAACGTACTCGCAAGAAACAGCCTTTGACACTCCGCCTCGCCTCCCCCTCTCGCTTTCGCACGTCTCAGGCTCGAAGGGTGGCACAGGGACGTGGATGACCCGCGCGATGCTCGTCTGCAGTGGGCGAAGGGCCGAGATATCAGCTGGGACGGCGTGCTGGATGGAACCTCCGCGGCGAACCGGTTCCTGCTGGTCACGGCGCTGACGCGAAAAGCCGATCTCGCGTCGACGCTGCGGAGGCACAAGGATGCCGTCGGCGAAGAAAACGCACCCGCGTACGCGTCCTTGCCCGAGACGTTCGTCATCGACCCGGAGGAGAGCGACGAGGAGGAGGAGGAGGAGGACGGTGGATGCGTCGGCGAATGCGCCAAAACAGACCGCGACTCGGCGAAGACCGTGCCTCGCGCCGTGCGCCGCCGCGGCGGCGCGTGGGCGCTCAAGGCTTCCGAGTCCAACGGCGGCGACGACATCGTGTTTTTCGACGCCGGCGACGCGGCGGACGTGGCGCGCGCCGAGCGGTTCATGAACGCGCACGCCGAGCGGTCGTGCGCGGCGACCGCGCCGTGGGTCGTGCAGAGGTACGTCGAGTCCGCCACCGTCGACGGCGAGGAACGACGCGGCGACGAACCGAGCGCCGCGACCCGAACGCGGATTCCGAAAAGGAAAAGCGCTTTCAAATTCCACCTGCGAGCGCACGCGCTCGTCGCCGGCGACGCGAGCGCGTACGTGCACGACGACGTCGTGGGCCTCGTGGCCTCCGCGCCGGTGCGGGAGCGCGACGACCTGTGCGACCTGCGCGCGCACGCCACGAACCACAGGGTGCGCGCGCGCGGAGACGCGAAAAAAAACGCGAACGAACACGGTACGCCGCCCGCGACGCACCGGACGCTGGAAGACGTGTGTCGCGCCGTGTCTTCCTCCGTTCGCGCACGACCGGGATCCGGACCGCCGGGCCGGCGAGACTCGCTGTGCCCGGATCGGCTTCGCGAGCGCATACGGTTAATCACGGCGGACGTGTTCGCGGCGGCGCGCAGTAAGGCCGGAGGCGCCGCCGGCTTCGTGCCGATCGAAGGCGGGAGCTTCGAGCTCTTCGGGCTCGATTTCCTGGTGGACGCCGAGACGGGCGCGCCGAGGTTGTTGGAGGTGAACTCCGATCCGAGCATGGCCGTCTTCGGCGTTTCAAACGAAGGGAAGAGGAGGTGCGCGGCTCTGCTGCGCGACGTGTTATCCATCGCGCTGCCGCGCATGGAGACGGACGGACGACCGGAGAGCGTGTGTGCAGTACGTACGGAGGGCGACGACGAAGTTGAAGGAGACGAAGCCGGAACGGTCCCGAAGGCGGTCGACGCGCGTAACGCGTTTCGCAAAGTCTGGTCCGCGCGCTCGCGGTTCAAAGACCCGGCGGAGGGGCGACGGCGGGTCAAGCGCCTGGTTTCGCTCACCGCCTCGCTCGCCGCGCGCGTCGTCTCCGGAGGGGTCGTCGGCGAGGCGGCGACCAGGCGCGCCTCCGTGGCGGTCGGGTCGCCCGGCGCGGCGGGCGCCGCCGCCGCGTTGCGGCGCGCTGGGGGCTGGCACGTCGAGAGCGACCCGCGCGCGCCGCTCTGTTCGTTCCAGTGGGCGCCGCACCGGCTGATCCGCTGGGACCGCGTGATGGACTGGCGCGAAACGGAAAACGCCGAAAAAAAAAACGCCGAGACCTTCGTCGTGGCGAACCACCACTACGCGCGTCTCGGTTTGTTCCGGCCGGAGGCGCTCGCGGAAGCCTTGGACGCGTTCGAGCGTCGTTCGTCAAACGAATCCTCTCCGCCGACGTCGACGGCGGAGACGCTTCGTTTGACCAACGACGACGCGGAGGCTCGCGCGCGACGGTTCGGCGGTCGGCGCTCGACGGTTCGCGCGTTCGCGCTCGTCGCCGGGTCGCGGACTTCCATGCGGGTCGCCGTGCGTCGCCGCGTCGAGGGTCTCGAGGCGTTTCTGCTCGAGACGCGACGAGTCTCGACCAAGCGCGCGTTCGCCGTCGTCGCGGCGGCGTCGAGGCGCGCGTTCGAGGCTGCGGCGTCCTTCAAAGGCGACGCGCTCGCGTTTTTGCCCTTCGCGAACTGCTTCGAGACCTACGCCCTGACTCTCGTCGTGGAGACGAGCGCGGACGAAGACGCGCTCCGCGCGCGGGTCGTGCGCGTGGAGGATGCGTTTCCGTCGGACGACACAAAGAAAACGCTCGAAGAGAAAGAAAACGCCGACGCGCTCGCCGACGCCGCCGTCGAGGCGGCGCTCTCGTGTTTCTTCGGGGAGGACGCATCCGCGTCGGCGTCCGATCGCGCGGCCGAGGAGAAGTTCGAGTTTGTGTGACGAAGCGCGTCGGATTCGCGTTCGACGTTTCGTCAATTCGACTCCCCTCTCAAGGCGTCGGCGTGTCGATAGATGGACACGCGTTCGTCTCTTCGTCCGCGGTGCCGCGGTATCGTAGATAGCACGTTCCGTTACGATCATAGTTATGATATAAGCTTGCTTGCAATATGCATGAGTCACCATGCGTGACTCATCAACCCGACGCGCGCGATCGTCTTCAACCCGAGCCTCGCCTCGCCTCGCCTCGCTTCGAGGAACGGCGGTCGAAAGGCTCGTCGGCGCTCTCAGACAGGCGCACGCGTCTCCCCTTCTCTCTCTCCCGTTTCATCACTACCCTTCAACCTTCATCTTCTCTTCGTCGTGGCTCGGATCTCGTCCGACGGACGTCAGTAAAATAATCACACGACGAACCCGCGGCCGTTTGCGGCGGGCGCGACGAGCGCGCCGAGCAGCGACGCATCCTCCGGGAGCGACCCGATGGCGGCGAGCTGTTCCCGGAAAGACGCCTGCACGCCCGCGATGCCGAAGCACCCGCCGCCGGCGTTGTGCCCCGGCTGCGTCGGGTCCGACACGGTCAGGCCGCCGGCGCCCACCGCCGCGATGGGCGGGCCGCCCCCCGGCACGCGCACGGGAACGACGCCCCACTCCGGGGACTCCGAAGCCGACGCCGCCGCCGCCGCCTTCTTGGCGGCTTTGCCCGTGGGGCGCAGCGGGTGCGCCACCACCGCAGCCTTGGTCAGGTCAACCTGCTGCCCGTAAAACTCGAGGAAGTGCAGCAGAGACGCGCCGAGCGTCTCGGCGTCGCGCGTGGGGTCCTTGTCCTTCTTGCCCGGGGTCGAAGGAACCGCGTCCGTCTCCGCGAGCCCGTCGGAGTCCGACTCCGCCTTCGCCGCCTTCGCCGCCTCCGCCGCCTCGGCGTCGTCGTGCGCCTTGCGCTGCAGCGCGTGCAGCGCGAGAAGCGCGAGCGAGTACGAGCCTATGCCGCCCTTGTAGACGCCCCTCAGCCCCTTCCTGGCGAGCCACGCCTTCTGCACGCACAGCACGGAGGACAGCGCCGGGTACTCCGACTCCGCCTGACGCAGGAACTTCACCGTCGCCGCGCCCTTGTGGTTGCGGTCCTTCACCGAGATGTGCACCTCCAGCGGCGTCCCGAGTTCGAAGTTGGGCGGCGCGCGACTTTCCGCCGCGCCAGCCGGCGACGCCGGTCCGCTCGCCGCGCCGGGCGGCGGCGGGCCGGGGGGAAGCGGCGGCGAAGCCGCGGCGGACCCGTCCGCGGGCTTAGACGCGCCCGCGCCCGCGCCCGCGCCCGGCTGGAAGTGCGCGGTGTGCGTGCTGACCATGATGAGCGGCCGCAGCGCGCTGGGCACGACGTTGACGTGCGCGGCCCAGGCGTGTTGGCGCAGCGCCGACGCCAGCGCCTCGAGCGCCTCCATCTTGGCGTGCGGCGTCGCCACGACGGCGTCCGGGAGCGCGAGCGCGACGTCCACGTTGGACGCGCCGGGGACCCACGCGTTGGTGGGGAACGACCCGAACACCTCCGCGGCGGCGCTCGGGAACAGAGCCTGCGCCTGCGCGTGCACGGCGCGAATGAGCGAATCCACCGCGCGGCGCTCGGCGACGAGCGCCGCCGCGCCGCGCGAATCAGGCTTGACGTGCGCCGTCTCCAGCATCTCCGCGCCCAGGCGCACGGCGAGCGCCTTGCGCGCCGCCTTTTCCTTCGCGAACGCGTCCAAATTCGGGACGCCCGCGATGGCGGCCGCCAGCTGGGGCTGGAGCGAAGCCGGCGCCGGCGCGCGGGGCGGCGCGGGCGGCGCCGCAAACGGCCGCGGGGGAAACCGCGACGCGCCGGGGAGCGTCAGCGGCGGCGACGTCGGCGGAGGCGGGGGCGAGAACGACCCTCTTTCGCCTCGCGTTCGATCCGCGACGCGGTCGGTCTGCGCGCCGCCGGCGCGTTCTTTCGGCGATCGATCCGCGGGAGGCGGCGGTCCGACGTCTTTGGCTTTGCCGGCTTTCTTTTTAGAAGACGCGGCGGCGCCTCCGTCGGCGCCGGCGGCGTCGCTCTCCGCGCGCCGCGAGGGCGCGGGCGAACCCGGCGCCGAGCCTCCGCTTCGCGCCTCGGGCGCGGGCGACGCCGCGCGCGTCACGAGCGCCGCCTCCATCTCCGCCTTCAGGTCCACCTTGGGGGGCGGGTTCTTGACCGCCCAGCCCGACCAGGAGGGCCGCGGCGCGGAGGGCGCCGGCGCGGCGGGCGCCGCCGCCTCGGGCGCCGGCGCGGAGGTCTCGCGCTTCTTCGCCGCGCGCACGACGGGCATCGCCGGCGCCGTCTCCAGCGCGGAGAGCGCCTTTGAAGGCTTCGTCTCCGTCGGTTTCTTGTCTTTGCCGGAGGAAGAGAGAAGGGTCCAGTCCCCACCGCCGTCCAGCGTGACGGTGACCTGCGGCGCCGACTCGGCGTCCAGCGCGCCGTCCACCAGCGAGCGCCAGCCGTCCGTCGCGGCGGAGGCGGAGGCGTCCAAAACGGGGGAGCCCGCGCCGAGAACCACCGACGCCCAGGGCCCAGAGGGCTTGGGCGAGCTCGTGCGCGAGGGGGGAAGCGAGCCCGAGCCCGCCGCAGCCACAGCGGGGTGCGTGAGAGTCGGCTTCTCCTCTGGGCTCTTCGACGCGCTCGAGAGCTTGGCGGGCGCGCCGGCGACGGCGCGCGCCGCCGCCGCCTTCGCCTCGGCGGCGCGGCGCTCGGCGGCGGCGGCGCGCGCCTTTTGACGCTCCTCCGCGGCGGCGGCTTCCCTCGCCGCCTCCTCTTCTTCCCTGGCGCGCTGCTCCTTGAGCGCGGCCGCCTCCTTGGCGGCCTCCTCGGCGGCGAGCGCCGCCGCCTCCGAGGGGGTGAGCTGCGCCGAGCTGGCGCGTCCGGTGAGGATCGCCGCCCACCCCTTGGGCGGCTTGGGCGCCGACGCGGGAGCCATCGCGGCGCGCTCGTCGGAGGACGCCGAGCCGTTCTCGCTCGACGCCGCGCCCGAGTTGTTCTCACGCCGATTCCCGACGTCTCCGCCGCCGCCGTCCTCGGCGGAGGCGCGCCTCCCGCGCGCGCGGCGGGCGGAGGCTTCGTCTCCGCGAGCCTTGGCGCCGAGCGTCTCTTTCCGGCCGCGGTCCTTCTTCCCGCTCACCGTCTCCCACTCGCCGTCGTCGAACGACTCGACGGTCACCGTGGACACGTGCCGCGCGAGCGAGCTCGCGTCCGAGGCGACGGAGCTCGCGTCCGAGCCGCGGGAGGCGTCGGGGGGAGCGTCGGAGGAGGTCTCGGACGCGCCCTCCGGTTTCTGCGTCTGTTCAGAGACGGAGACCGACGGGCGGTCGCGCGCGACGACGTCCCTCTTCGAACTCTTGAAAGAGTCTTTGTCCTTCCCGAGGAGCGCGCGGACCAGCGACGCCGTCTCCGCGCCGGACAACGCGACGACATCCGTCGCGGCGTCTCGCCACGCCGCCGTCGCCGCCGGCGAGAGCTTTTTCTCGCCGCGCACCAGGCGCGCCTTGACGCGCGCGGGGAGCTTTTCCATCTTCTCCCCGAGAAGAGGCGCGTTGTTCCACGCGCTCTTCGCGGGGACGGGCGCCGACGACGACACGAGCTCGCCGCGGGAGGTCTGCGGAAACGGAGAATAGGAGGCTTTTCGTGTCAGTTTCGGAAAAACGAGCGCATTTACACGAACGCGAGACTGGATGCTCGTTCGCAAAATTCCTGAAACCACCGGAAAGCGACCGCGTCTTATCCATTTGCTAGCCACCGCGCGCGCAGTTGCGAGTTTCTGTCGACGCGATCCGGCGAGAGGGACGGGGGAGGGGGTTTGGGCCGCGGACGTACCGCCTCGTACACCCCCGATATCGTGCGCTCGACGGTGTCGTACAGGAACAGAGGCGTTCCCGGGACGATGCGCTCGACCGCGGGCCACTGCTCGGCGGGGAGACTCAGCGTCCCGTCGACAGATCTGCGATGGGATGCGGCGGAGGAAAGGAAGAGAAGGCACGGCGACGGTCAGAGCGGGGCGGGTGGACGATCGCGAGGCGGTGGGATCGGTGGAGGGAACGCGAACGCGCGGAACCCCGCGCGAGACGTCGCTCACGACGCGTGCACCTCGAGCCTCGAGACGCGGCGCGCGTCTCGCGGTGGCGCGTCCGCCGCGCGCGCGCGTCGCGCCGCGTCGCGATGGCGGTGAGGCTCTCGAGCGCTCTCGTCGCGAGTGGCGTTCGTTGCCGTCGTCTTCGGGTGGCGCGTGACGCACCTGGACGTGAGAACCACCCCGAACAGCGCGTCGTCGTCGTCCACGCTCGTGGACATCGTCGAAGCGCTTCCCGCGCGCCCTTCGATGGCGTCGAGGAGCTCGACGGCCTTCGTGCGTGCCGACATCCGGAACGGAGCGTCGCCTCGCGAAGCCACACCGCCGACCGTCGAAACTTCCTCTCCGGACCTCCGGAGAACTCCCACACCTCCGCGCTGCTCTCGTCCCGAGAGACCCGGCGCGAACCGATTTGGTCTACCTCCCAGGTAGGACTCGACGACGCCGCCTGTGCGGTCGTGCGCCTCTCGCAAGTGCGTTGGAGGACGCGGACGTTCGAGGCTTTAGCGACGTGACGCACGCATGTCGATATCGTGAGCTGACGAGATCCTGGAAATCGGATCGTAAAACATCGTTGAAATCTGGCCGATCGGTGAATTTGACCGACACGGTGAACGCCCCATCGATGCATTCAGTGGGACGTCCGATCAAAACATACCTTCGGTAAAAAGCAAGTCGAAGTATACGGAGATTCTCTCGCCAGCCGAGTTGGCGAGTGCTTCGGATCGATCGAGCACGCTTTTGAAAAAGTGTGCACACTTTGCAGTCGTCGCGCTTGGCACAAGATATTTTTCACTTTCAGTACGCTTTTTCAGTACGGCAGGATGGAGGAAACGACGAAGGCGCGGCGGACGCGCCGCACTCCACGCGACGCGCACGCACGCGCGGACCCAGCGAGCGCGCACGAACTCGCGAAGGACACCACACCGTCCGAGCGCGCGCGTTCCGGACGAGCCCCGCGTCTTCAACCCGACAGGTACGCGCCGCATTGGACTTGGTCGTTGCCAAGTGTCGGGCGCCACGCCCGAACGCGCGCTTTTTCAGACCGCGACTGCGCGCTGGGCGCCGACACCACGAGCCCCGACGCGCGAGCCCCGACCCGCGCGAGAGCGGGTTCGCGTTCGCGCGCGTCTTCCCGCGCTCCCCGCGCTCGCGGCGATCGATTCGCGGCGAACCCGCGACCGCGGAGAGGGCCAGGCGGAGCGATTCGAGCCTGCGATTTTCCCGCGGTCTTTCCACGCGCTTTTCTTCGCGCGCGCCGTTCAACGACCCGCCCCTGACGCGTCCCGCGCACCCCGCCACCCCCGTCTCCCGCCAACCCCCCAGACTCGCGCGTTCCGGACGCGCATCTTCCTCTCCTCCGCGCGCGCGGGATGGCCCCGAGCAAGAGACACGCGCCCCCCGCGTCGCGCGCCTCCCCGGATCCCGCGGCGCGCGGCACGCCGAGCCCGCCCGCGAAAGGCGACAAGAAGGCTTCCTCCGGGAAGTCCGCCGAGTTACTCGCCGAGAAAGGTCTCGACGACGCCTCGCCCGTCCCCGCGGTGGCGAAGCGCGCGCGCAGCCGCGGCGGGCGCCGCATGACGCCCCCCGAGGAGCCCAAGAAGGAGGCGACGGAGGCTAAACCCCCCGAGGGCGACAAAAACGCAAACGACGCGCTTCACTGGGGACGGCAGAAGGCGCGCGGCGCCGAGCCGGTGAAGGGCGGCGGCGCGTATGGGCAAACAGTCGCGGCGGACGCGGCGGACGCCGCCGCCGTTGACGCGCGCGCGACCGCGCCCGCCGCGTTAGTCGGCAAGGCTGCGCTGCTGGCTTCCTCTCGTGACGCGGCACCTACGGTGCTGAACGACGCGCGCGCGCAGACGCTTTTCCCCGAGCTCAAGAGGCAGAGCAGCGCGGACCCCGACTCGGTGGGGTTCACGTCGCTGCTCCAGCTCGCGGACGCGGGCGTGCAGCTCGAGAAGCGCACGGGCAAGGGCGTGAAGAAGACGCACGCGGAGAGGAAGCTCGTGGACACCAGGAAGGCCTCCGCCGGGTCGGCGAAGGGCGCGAAGAAGGGCGGGGCGAACGCCTCGCGCCGCGGCGGCGACGACGACGCGCCGCGCGGCGGGAAGAAACGCGGCCGCGGCCCGAACAAGGTCCAGGAGACGGAGGAGGAGCGCGAGGCGAAGCGTCAGCGCCGCGTGCAGGCGAACCGCGAGAGCGCGAGGCAGACCATCCGCCGGAAGCACGAGCAGTACGATGACCTGAACGGGCGCGCGAGCGCGCTCGAGGCGTCCAACGCGGCTCTGCGCGAGGAGATGGCGACGCTCTTCGGCGAGATGCGCGCGCTCGCCGCTACAAACGTTGACCTGCGCGAGCGCGTCGTCGCGGCGGCGAAGAAGAAGGGCGTGCCCGTGCCCGACATAGGGGACGGCGCCGCCGCCGCCGCGGCGGCGGCGGCGACCGCGCCGGTGGTGGCGGCCGCGCCCGCCAGGTCGACGCACGTCGCCGCCGCGCGCGCGGCGCCCAGGCCCGCGCCGGGGTCCCAGCGGGGAGCCGGCGTCGGCGCCGCCGCGGGCTCGGGGTCCGGGAACGGGGTGGGTCCCACGGGGTCGGGGGTCACGTCCGGCGTCACGCAGGGCGCGTTCGCGGCGCCGGACGTGCTCGCGGGCGTGCCGACGGCGGTCGCGGCGGCGCCCTTCGCGAACGGCGTCGCCGCCGCGCTGGGAGGTGCCGTCCCGGGCGCCGCAGCCTGGCCCGGCGGCCCGGCGCCCCCCGCCGCGATGTGGGGCCCCTTCGCCAACGTGTTCGGCGCGATGGCGGCGGCGGCGCGCGGGACCGGCGCGATGGCGGAGGGTGGCGCGCCCCCCGCGGGCGGGTCGGTCCCGCCTGGCGGGTCGGTCCCCGGCGGAGCGCCCTTCTTCGGCAACGCTCCGATGATGATGCCGTTTTTCCACCCGGCGATGGGCATGGCCGCCGGTTCGTTCGCGTGGCCCCAACCGGGAACGGCGCCGGGGCCGGGGGCGACCGCTCCCCCGCGGGTGGAGGAGACGTCCAAGCTGACGACTCGGCCCGAGCCGAGTCAGGGAAATAAGAGTAACGCGCGGGAAGAACCCGCGCGCACGCCGCCGGCGTGAGCGCGCGCGTTCGTATCGGGGGGGAAGAAAGGGTGACGACTCGCGCGAGAGCTCGACCCGACGTGTGTGCATACCCGACGGCGCGGTGGTAGTTCTGTTGTTGTATCGCTATCTCCATGCTTTTCTGCTTACGAGAAAGGAGTCGTCTCGTGTTCCCTTTGCGGCGTGATAGCCGGTCGTTTTACCTCAGCAGTAGAGTAGTCGCTTCGGTTCGTCCACGAAACCCTCTCGTATCATACGAACGCGTCAAAGGTTGAGCAGATCGAGCACGTCCTCGTCGCTCATGGTGAGCGTCGGCGACGGCGCGAGGGGCGACGTCGGTCGCGCGCGCGCCGCGCCCTTCGCGGACGCGCGTTTCATCGCTTCGCCCGAGAGCGTGACCAGGACGCACTCCTCCAGTTTCCCGAGCTCGAGCCTCGCCTCCGCGTCCGCGCGCGCCGAAGGGCACGAGCGCAACGACCGGCTCGCCGACAGAGACTCGCTCTGCCTGCGCTTGAAGTCCAGCATGGCCTCCACCAGCCCGGAGGGGTCAAGCCGCGCGCGCACGGCGCGCGAACAGAACCTCGACGCTCGTTTTTTCGATTTCGGCGAAGAGACCGACAAATCGGTCCGCGCGACGGAATCCTCGGCGTCCTCCTCGACATCCTCCTCCCCGCTCCCCGACGAGAAGTACCGCGCGCGAAGCGCGCGCACCCTGGCGGCGAACCCGCGCGCGTCCGCCTCCCTCCTCCTGGCCGATGCCTCCTCCACCTCGCGCTCAGCCTGCGCCGCCGCCTTCCAGGCCGCCTCCGCCTCGGCGCCCGCCGCCTCCGCCGACGCCGAAGCCGCCGCCGCCTCGCGGCGCGCCGCCGCCGCCGCCTCCAGCGCCTCGGCGAGCGCCTCGTCCCGCCTGGCGCTCTCTTCCTCCTGCTCGGCGCGGTTTTCCTCCAGGCGCGCCTCAAGCTTTGCGGCGAGCATAGATGCGGCCCGCTCGGCCGCCTCGCGGTCGCGCGCCGCGCGCGACTCCAACTCCGCCAGCCTCGTTTCGGCATCCGACGCGCGCGACTCGGCGTCGCGCGCGTCGCGCTCCGCCGCCGCTAAACGCCGTCGCGCGTCTTGGGCGCTCTTCTCCGCGCGCGCCGCGCGCCTCAGGCCCCCCGCGAGCCTGCGTCGCGTCCCCGCGGCGACCGCGGCGCCGGTCTCCGCCATCAGACGCCGCGCGTCCGCGAGGTCCGCCTTCAGCGCGCGCGCGCCGTCGCGCGCGTCCCCGGCGAGCGCGAGCGCGTTTTTCTGCGCTTCCGCGCACGCGCGCTCGGCGGCTTCCCTGGCGTCGCGCACGAGCACCTCGTACGCGTTTCTCGCGTCCTTCGCGTCACGCCGCTCGGTGGCCAGCGTCTCCGTGGCTGCGGCCACCTTCCGCTCGCACAGCGCGACGGTCTCGCGCGCGGCGCGCTCCTCGCGCGCCGCGCGCGCCGTCTCGGCATCCTTCGCCACCTCGGTTTTCGCCAGCCGCAGCTCGAGGTGGTCGGCGCGCGCCTTCTCGCGCTCCGCCGCCGACCGCAAAGCTTTGAGCTCGGCAGCCATCGCGTCGGCGCGCGCGCGGAGCGCCTTGTTCTTCTCCACGAGACGAGCCTCAGTGGAGTCGGAGACTGAGCCTGACGAGCCCGGTCGGCGGACAACGTCGCTTTTTCGCGCCTTGTTCTTCTCGGCGGCGGCGGCGCGCCGCGTAGCGTCATCTAGACGCGCCTCGGCGGCTTTTCTTTTGCGCTCCTCCTCGTCGCGCGCCGCCTCCGCCTCGGCGGCGGACGCCTCCGCCGCCGCCGCCGCCGCACGCGCCGCCTTCTCCGCCTTGGAGGCGGAGCGCTGGAGCGCCAGCCTCGCCTCCGCGGCGCCCATCGTGGCGCCCTCGCGCCGCGCATCCGTCACCGCGCGCCGCACCGTCTCGGAGACGGCGGCCATCGCCGCGGCGGCGGCGCCCTTGGCCGAGGCGAGCGCCCGGGGGGGCTCGCCCGCCACCGCCGCCGCCACCAGCGCGGCCACCTCGTGCACGGGGACGGTCGGGATCCCGACCGAACAAGGGTTCGCCGTGGCGTTTGAGTTTAAGTCTTTTACGTCCACATCAGAGGAAGGCGGTTGATGCGGTCGATGATTCCGCTGAGAAGGCATCGTCGCCGTCGTCGCCTCGAGGGGAAGCGGGTCGCGCGTCACGGGCTTTGAGTCTGCGAGCGACGTCGTCGCCGCCGGAGGTTCGGGCGCGCGCGCCGTTGCCGGCCTCTGCGGGCGCTCGAACGGGGGTGGCTTGCGTTCGAACCGCCGCGCCGAGGGGTCCCTGTCCCTCGGCGGAACGAACACCGGCGCGTTCGCGTGCGGCGGCGGTTCTCGCGGGTCCCACGGCGCGTCCCACGGCGCGTCGCGCGCGGCGCCGAACCGCGGTGCGTTTTCATCGTTTTCGTCGTCGAATCCGACGCCGCGGAGCTCGCGGGCCGTGATCCTCAGCGCCTTGAGGTGCGACACGGGCTCGCCGCGCGCCTCACACGGCTCATTCGATGACAAGAACCCGGAACCGAGCGGTCTCGAGCCCTCGCTCGTCCTCGGTCTGTTCTCGCAGAGACTCTGCAGCGCGCCGAAGCCGGCCATGCGTTCCGCCGCGTTGGCGGACGAAGGCCGGCGCACCACGCTCATCGCGCCGCGCCGAAGCGACGGCGCACTGCCGACCGCGGTGCTCCGCGCGCTTCCGACGTCAAGCGCGCACCCGCGCTCGCGCTCTTCGCGACGGCCACGAGCGGCGCGTGCTGTGCTTTGTGGCGTCGCGTCCGAGAGATTTGGCGTTTCGGGTGCCTTCTTTGCTTGTTTCCCCTCTCCTCCTCCAGTTTTGCGTTTGGAGAGATCGCGGACGAAAGAGAAAAGGTCTCGGAACCGCGATGCGGACGCTCAAGAGACCACACCGCGCCTGCGGAGGCGGTGCTCTCGATGGGAGGGTGCTTGCGCGCTCGCGCCTTTCCCGCACCGGCGCTCGTCGTGCCGAACGCGCGCCGCGGGTCCGTTCGGTCTCGAGCGATGCCCCCCGCTGCGGCATCCTCCGGAGGAAAGAAACGAAAGATGGTGGCGCTTCACGGGAAAGGCGGAAACGCCGCCGGCTTCGAGCTGTACATGCAGCCTCTCGTCGCGGCGACGGCGGAGACGTGGGAGTGGGATTTCGTGGAAGGGCCGCACAGCACCGGCGGCGACGGCAGAGCCTGGTGGAACCTCCCCCCCGGCGTGCGCACGTTCGAAGCCACGGAGCTCGAGGGCATCGAAGAGAGCCTGGCGTTGCTCGACGCGCGCGCGCCTTTCGACGGCGTCATGGGGTTCTCGCAGGGCGCCATGCTCGCCGCCGTGGCGTGCGGGCGCGGGCTCAAGGGCGGCAACCGCCCCTCCGTGGCCATCATCGTCGGCGCCGCGTTCCCCACCGCGCGCGGCGAGGACGTGCGCAAGCTCATGCGCGTGGAGACGGCGGCGGCGGAGGCTGACGGCGAGATGCGAAACGCGATTCCGGAGCGCTTCGCCGAGGTCGTGCCACCCGTCGAGCCGCTGGTGCGGTCTCTGCACGTCGTCGGAAAGCAGGACACGATGAACCCCCCAGCGCAGGCGATGCGTGTGGCGGAGGCGTTCTTCTGCGCGGAGCTGCTCGAGCACCCGGGGGGGCACATCGTGCCCATGGACGAGCGGGCGATGAAAGCGTACGTCGACGCCATGCGGTAGAATTTTTATCTCACCTTCAAAGGTACTTTTTTCACCCAGTCAGATCAGAAGGTACACGTCGCGCGTCGCGCGTCCGTCTCCGGGGAGACCCCGCTATTTCCTCTGCTCCACGAACGCGGACGGTGGGTTCGCCATCGTCTCCCCGAGCGCGTCGAAGTGGCCCTTGCAGGCGTGCAGCGAGTGTCCCGCGGCGGCGCCCTGCGCGGCGACGACGTTTTTCAGCGCCAAACCGAGCGTGGTGGCGAGCTCGGTGTGCCACCAGAGCAACTCGCGCTCGATGTTCTCGACGCAGCGCTCGTACCTCTGCATGGCCTGCGTGCGCTCTATGCGCAGGTCCGACGCGGCGAGCTCCACCTTCTGCTTCTCCTCGCGCTTCGGGCCGGGCTCGGGCACGCCCATGGACGCGATCTTCGCGTCCAGCCGCGAGATCTGCCGGCACAGCCGGTTGTAGTGCTCGGCAATCGCCTTACGCGCGTCGCACGCGCTGGCGCACGCGCCGCACAGCGCCGCGGCACCCTCCAGCGGCTCCACGAACGCGGCGAGCACAGCCTCCGCCTGCGCGCGAGGGGGACCGGACGTGGCCACGAACAGCATGGCGGCGTCGGTCCACTGGATCTTCAACTCCGGCGTCGCGTCGTCGCGACTGGACGTCGCCAGCGCTTGGCGCGTCTCGTGGAAGCCTCGCGCGGCTCTGTTTTCCGTCTCCTCCAGGTCGGACACCACCGCGGCGAACTGCATGAGCACGGACCCTGTGTGCGCGCTGTGCTTGACGAGCGCGGAGGTGGCGAGGAGCAGCTTGTCGACTCGGCCTTTCAGCTTGGAGACGTACTCGGCAACCTCGAGGAAATGCGTCGTCTCGAGGATCAAGTCCGTGGGCGCCGTCGCGCCCGGCGCGCCTTCGAAGCCCGCCGCGCCCGGCCGACCGTTCGCGGAGGGCGAGCCCGGCAGATGCGCCACGTTCGCCGGCGTCGAGGGCGGAGCGCCGGAGATGAGCGCGGGCATGGGGACGCGGTCCACGGCGTGCGGGGATCCGCCGGGCACGGCGCCCGCGCCCGCGGCGGCGCCGCGCGCCTTTGACGCCGCCGCCGCCGCCGCGCCCTGCGCCGCCGCCGCGCCCGCGGCCGCGCCCGCGAGCAGATTCGCCGCCGTCCCCGTGTCGTCCAGGCGCACGGTGTTGTGGAACCAGTCGCTGACGCCTTTCAAGGCGTCGCTCGTGACGCCGCGCTCGTACCAAGGCACGCGCTCGCTCCACGAGTTTTTATCGGCTTCCTCGAGGAAGATTTGCAGATCCGCGCTCGTTCGCATCACGGGGTGCGCCGCGACGCGCGCGATGAACAGCGCCAAGTTGGCCTGTCGCTTGTCGATCGCCGCGGATTTCGGGTCGTCGTTGGGCATCAGGGTCTTGCTGGGCGGCGCGGGGACGATGATCCCGTCCATGGACCCGCGAAGCATCTTCCACAACCACTCGAAGTCGCTGTATCGCCGCGTCACGCATCCGCTCGTGGACTTGTACTGCGGCAGCGTGGTCCAGTACGTCACCTTGTACTCCACGTGCTTGGACAACCCGTCCCCGACCCTGTGTGGTTCGCTGACCTCCACCTGGAGCGTCCCCGTGGGCTCGTCGTACCCTGCGGGCGCGGTCACCGACACGGAGGGCGGATCGGGCCTCGGGCCGACCGCGAGCGAAACGCCGGGCGTGCCGCGGCCCGGGGATTTCGGCGCGTTCCCAGACGTCGGGGTCGCGGAGGGCGAGGCCGGGGTTTCCATGGCGGAAACGGGACCCGGGCGTGTACCTCCGCCGGAGACGAAGCGCGAGCCGCGCTCGAGGGAGGGGACGCGCGTCAACTGTGCTGGGCGGACGAAGAGAGCAGACGAGCACCAACGAGCCGCGGCTCGTTTCAAACTCTGCGATAACTTTACAACTCGTTCTCTCAGTCGACGACACTGAATATCCGCGATTTCGTGGTGGGGAAGTTCTGCTTGGTCTTCGCGGGGTTCGCCGCCTCTTCCCCCGCGACCTCGGCGAACGCCTCGCCCTCCTTCTCCCACTCGACCCATCGAACCCTGTCGCGGTCGAAGAAGTACTTCTCCGACTTCTTTGTGATCCTGGGCGGCGAGGGAAGGGAGGTGGTGGTCAGCCGGGAAAAAAAGAGATTACAGGGGAATCGCAGCTACCAAAAGCGGCGTGTTGGACGGTCGGGTCGACGTGGGAAGGGCGTTCGGACGTCGAGCGGCGCGCACGCACTTGTCTTCCTTGCTCACGGTCTCCTGCCACGTGCGCATTTCGCGCGTCGAGCCGCTGCCTCGCGACATCTTCCTCGTTCCCGTGCGGGTCGAAGTGTGCGCTGTGCGGGAATCCGTTCCTTCCGAGACGACACATCCATCATGAGGACTGAAGGACGCGACATTCTCTCCAGTTTGAAACGCGCCCTCGCGTTTCGCACGCCTCGGCGATGCCCAAGTACGGGCCCATGGGACCGCCCGTGGCGCGCGCGCGCCCCGCACGCGCCCACGTCGTCGCCTCGGAACACGCGCGCGCGATGGAACGCCACCGCGCGGCGGTGGCGTTCGAGCAACGCCACGAAGGCGCGGTCTCGTCTCCCGAGAAATCTACGTATGCGTTTCAGCCCCCCCCGTGGGTGGAGTCCGCCTCCCCCCCGAGGTCGGGAACGCAGGCTCGGGCGTCCGGACGCGGTACGCCCGCGCTGACGCACGCGCAGCTCGACGCGGCGCTCGCCGTGGCCGATGCGCTGCGCGCGGACGGGCTCAGCGACGACGCGGAGCGCGTGTTGCGCACGGTGCTCAAGACGGACCCGGGGAACGCGCGCGCCGCGGAGGGGTTGCGCCGCGCGGGCGCGGCGGAAACCGGGGTGTCTGCCGCGGGACTCTCGGGAGGCTCCGACGATGTCCCGGTCGCGCGGGGACGGGGACGGGCGCGCGTCCCCCGGGACGAGCGTCCCGGCGCGCTCGGGGCGTACGGCGTCCCGAAGCCCCCCGCGACGAAGGCGACGTCGAAGAACGCGAAAAGGGACGACGTCTCCGTCGAGCCCCTCGCGCGCGACTTCGTCGTGCGCCTCGACCTCCGTTACGCGGACGACGCCGATTCGAAACGCGACGGCGACGCACGCGATGAAGCGTTTTTAACCCAGCCCCGGTGGTCCGAGGTGGAGCGCCCTGTGCTGTTCGACCGGCTCCCCGAGCCTCCAAACGCGAAGGTTCCCGGAAAGCCGCCTCCGCCGGTGACGCGCGCCGAACTCGACAAAGAGCTCTTCGCGAAGCGCGAGCGTTTGGCGAAGGAGCGCGAACTGGAGCGCAGAGAGGCGGTCGAGCGCGAGCGTTTGGTGAAGGAGAGAGAGCGCCTGGAGGACGAGAGGGCTCGGGAGGAAAAAAATGCGCGCGCGTACGCGCACAGGGACGCGCTGCGCGCCAAAGCGAGCGCGGACCGCGCGCGCGAGCGCGCGGCGCGCGAGGAGGTTGCGCGCGCCGACGCCGCGGAGGTGGGGACGGCGGGCGTCCCCGGGGACGCGGGGATGGACGCGCCGGGGAGACGCACGGGGAAGAAACTGCTGGGGGGGGGAGGGAGAAGACCTTCGCCGTTCGCCGCGGGGCGGTGATGTACTGTTGGGAAGCGGTACGGATACCAAAAACGCGCGCTCGCGCGTCGACTCGACTCGCTTTCGAAAGGTGACTCAATAATCACAACTCGCGCGCGTCGCGTCTCACGTCTCCGCGTCTCCTTCCTCGTCGCCCTCCTCGTCGCTCGAGGAGGCGCTCTCGCTCGTCCCGTCCTCCTCCCCGCTCGATGGCCCGTCCGGAGCCTCCTCCTCCTCCCCCGAACCCTCCTCCCCGTCCCCGTCCTCTTCGTCTTCCAGAGCCTCGTTCGCCTCGTCCATCGCCACCTTTTCACGCAGCACGACGCGGTACTGCTCGACGAGCGCGTCGCGCGGGACCACGGCGGCGAGCTTGTCGCACACCATCAACGCGGAGCCGTACTCGGCCGCCTTCACCAGGTCCATCAGCTCCCGTTTCATGCGCAGAACCAGCGCCGCGGACTCCGAAGCGTCGGTCATCGCGGAGGCGCGACACCGCGACTGGAACGGGAGGAACTCTCCAACGCGGACGAAACGTCGGGGTCCTGTCTGGTGATTCCGAGGACGACAACGCCCGTGACTGTTGTTCAGTCTCGGAAAAGCGATTCGTGCGCATCTCGACAGCGCGCGTTGGTGATTCGCTTTCGTCGGTCCAGCTGGCAGCTGCAAAACGGCTTAACTTCGCCGCTTCCGAGCCACTGTTCACGTCGCACGCACGATGGCCGCCCTTCTCGGCCGTTCCGCCTTCGTCGGGGTCGCCCCCCGCGTCGCGACCGCCGAGGTATGTCCCGCGCCGCGCTCGCCGCGCGCCGCTTTCCCCGCGCGCGCGTCGCGACCGTCCGATCCGAGCGCATGGGCTCGATGTTTCTCCGACGCGCGAACGACGCTCACCGGACGACCCCCATCACGCGCACACGCAGGCGAACCGCGCGCCTCGCCGCGCCGTCGCCGCGCGCGCGGCGCGCGATGACGAGACCGCCTCCAAGCAGCGCGCCTCCGTCTCCGCGGTCGCGCTGTTCTCCGCCGCGCTCGTCGCCTCCGCGGACCTCGCCTCGCCCCCGCCGTCGCTCGCGGTCTCCGCGCGCCTGGAGGGCACGGAGATTGCCGAGATCCTCGCCGCGCAGGAGGCCACGGGCAAGAAGCCGGCGGCGAAGCCCGCGCCCGCGAAGCCCAAGCCGGCGCCCAAGCCGGCGCCGGCGAGGGCGGCGCCCGCGACCAAGCCGGTCGCGGGGAAGGACGCGCCCGTGGATCTGCCGGCGGTGAAGTACGCCGTGCCCGAGCCCGCGAAGCGCGCGGCGCCGGCGCCGGCGCCGGCGCCGGCTGCCAAGGTGGCGCCCAAGCCGGCTGCCAAGCCGGCGCCCAAGCCGGCGCCTAAGCCGGCTCCCAAGCCGGTCGCCAAGCCGACTCCCGTCCCGAAGGCGCCCGTCGCGAAGGCGGACCCGAGCGCGCCGAAGCCGGTCCCGGGCAAGCTGGAGAAGGCGAACCTGGCGGCGCTCAAGGCGCCCGCGCCCGAGCCCGTGAAGGGCGGCAAGGGCATGCAGCTCACGTCCGAGGCGCCCAAGTCTCGTCTGGCCGCGCTCACCGCGGGCGGCGCGGGGCTCGGCGCCGGTCTGTTCGGGCTCGGGAAGTCCGCGGCCGCGGGGAACGCGGCGAAGGGCGCCGCGGCCAAGTCGGCGGCGGCGGCGACGTCGGCGGATGCCGCCGAGGCGGTGGCCGTGCTCGTCGCGGGCGCCGCCGCCGGTCAGACGGGCACGTCCATCGTGAACAAAAACGCGCGCGTGCGCGTGATCCGCCGGACGCCCAAGGGAGAGCTGCCGCTGCCCCTGCAGGCGGCGTTCGCGCTCTCCGTCCCGGCGTCGTTCGTCGTCGCGCTTCTGCAGTTCCTGCTCTCGGTGTGATTGGGAGACGCGGCGGGTCTCTTCCGGCGACGCGTTTGGAGCGGGACGACATTCAGATTCGCTTAGCGCGCGAGGGAGACGACGTTTGAATCTTTCACTCGGACGGTATTCGACTTTTGGTGTTTGCGTGTTCGCGCGCGCGCACGACACGCGCCGCGGTGGTACTGCCGCCAAAGCTCTCTTCTTCGCCGACAGACGATCACCTACGTAACGTAATACACTTTCGAACCCGAAAAAAGAATGAAATGGCTACCGCGCGTTTTCCGCGAGCGTCTCCCAGAATCGCCCTCGCCTCGAAGCGTTGTCGGCGAACGCGCCGAGCGCCGCCGAGGTGACCGTGGTGCTGCCCGGCTTCTCCACCCCCCGCGCGATCATGCACAGGTGCGACGCGCGCACGGCCACCATCACGCCGGGCGCGCCCGTGAGCGCCAAAACGTCCCGCGCGATGTCTCGCGTCAGCCGCTCCTGCACCTGGAACCGCCGCCCGTGCCGAGCCACCGCTCTTTGCGCCTCGGCGCGCGTCAGCGGCTTCGTCGCCGCGTCCGCCAGGTACGCCACGTGCACGGCGCCGTGGAAAGGAAGCAGGTGGTGCTCGCACAGCGTCGCGAGCTCCAGGTCGCGCTCGAAAAACGTCGAAAGCGCAGACGAGTCTTCCCCTCCCGACGGGCTCGCCGACTCCGTCGACTCGAACGCCTCCGCGCGGAGCGGCATGGCGTGTCCCTGCGCGCTCGCCGCCATGACCGCGGCGTACGCGCGCGCCGCCGCGGCGGCGCGCGCGGGGTCCATGAGCCGGTCCAGCCCGAGGGCGCGCGTCATGCGCTCCGCCGCGGCCACCGCGGCGTCCGGCGCGGGGACGGGGACGGGGACGGAACCGGCGTCGCGCGCCGCGTCCGCGACGTTGGCGGCGGTTTCGGCGCTCTCCGCCGGACTCCCCTCTGGCTGGGTCTTTCCCGCCTCCACCGGGGTGGGGGTCGCCGGCCTCGAGCCCGAGTCCCGCAACAGCAGAGAGAGACCCCGGGGATGAGCATCCCCGGGGACCCCGGGGGTGGGTATCCCCGGGGATCCCCGCGACGCGGCGCTCCCGGCGCGGCGCTCGGTTTGGCCCGAGCCCGACGCGTCGCTTCGCCGCCGCGTCGACAGTGAGCCGCTCTGTCCGCCCGCGCTCTCCGTCCCCCCGCACGCCGCGCACAGCACCACGTGCGCGTCGACGCTCCCGTCGTCGCTGGCGGTGTTCGCGTCGCTCGCCCCCGCCCCCGAGCTCGGTTCGGCCCGCCGCCGCTTGGCGGGCACGACGGCGCGGCGCGCGCCGTCGCCGTCGTCTCGTTCGCCTTCGTTTCCCGAAATCGCGGACTGGCCCGCCAGTCCGGTGAGGCCCACCGGCGGGCACTCGCCCGCGCCCACCCCCGCGTGCAGCATCGCCCGGAACTCGGCGCGGTACTCGCGAGCGTCCCGCTCCTCCTCGCCGTCCGCCTTTTCTGTCGCGAGGCACCCGATGGCGGCGTCCGCGAACACGGGCCTCGGCCCGGTGGGCGCCATCTGCGACCCCGCCACCACCACGCGCACGCCCCGCGGCGACGCGCCCTGCTGCAGCGCGCGCGCGACATCACGCGCGAGCCCGTCGGGGGTCTGCACGCGTCGCGCGAACACCTCCGCGACGCGCGCCACCTTGCTCAGGCCGACGATGGTCCCCCCCGAGGGGACGTACCCGACGTGGCACACGCCGTAGAAGGGCAAAAGCGTGGTCTCGTCCGTGCTGAAGAACGGGACGTCGCGTATCAACACCACCCCGGGACGCGCGAGCGCGCGATCGGCGTCGTCGTCGGAAGTCTCGGCGGCGGCCGCCTCCGCGACGGCGTCGACGGCGCGGCCCGTGGCCTCGCCAGCGCGCGCGGCCGCACCGGCTCCGCGGCGCGCGCGCGCGTCCGCGAGCGCGGCCTCGTCGTCCTGCAAGCCCTGCTCGTGGAACAGCGCGGACTCGACGTGAGCCACCGCGGACATGCCGTACCCGCGCACGGCGAACGCCATGGCTTTCGCCACGCGCTTGGGGGTGTCGACTATTCCCTCCCGCCGCACGTCCTCCCCGAGCGCGCCCAGCAGGTCGCGCACCGCGGATTCGAGCGCCTCCCGATCCACCTCAGGCGGGTCGGGAGCGGGGCTCGCCTGGCCGGCGGCGGGCGAGCTGCCCATCGTGCCAGCGTGTCGGCGCCGCGATCGAGAGTGCGGAGCGAGCGACTCGCTCCCGCCACGAGCGCGCGAGACAACTCGTGCCGTCCTCACGAAGACACGGCCGAAAATCACGGACAAATCGTATGGACGATCAGTCGGAGACAAATACATCGCTGCATCCGAGAAAAAGCCAAAAATGGCCCTTGGAAGGGAGGGAATCCAACAACAATCTCGCCCGTCAATCGACTCGGCGCCATGGTGGTTCCGGAGGCGGCGCGCCCGCCCGCGGAATCGCTGGATTCGCCCTACGCCGCTTCCTTGTCGAAGAAGGGCAAGAATGCCTCCGTGTCGTCCATCGCGTCCATGAAGCTCTTGATGCGCGGCGTGAGCCCGAGGGACATCTTCTCGCGTGCGCCCTCGCGAGCCCCGAGCGAAAAAATCGGACTGGCCCGAACCTCGGGCGCGCAAGGGTCGGGGTCGTCCGCCCTGGAGACGATCGAGCAGGGCGCATCCGAATCCGACGCGGAGACTACGACTCGAGATGTCGACAAGCCCGGGCACTCGCGGACGGACAGCGCGGTCGTGCGCGGTCTCGTCGGGGACGCCATCGGGAAGGTTACCGGAACGGAATCGGGTGCGGTCGTGGTCCCCGTCGCTCCTCTGACGAAGTCGGAGGAGGAGCGAGCGAAGTCCATCGAGGCGCTTCTGGCGAAGCGCGACGCGGGCGAGGCGCCCTCGGCGGACGAGCCGTCGAGCGCGGAGCTGCGCAAGGAGCTGGTGGGGCTCGAGGCGAGGCGCGCGGCGGCATCGGCGAGTGTTACTGGCG
>ENA-OUOG01001914-OUOG01001914.1-marine-metagenome-genome-assembly--contig:-NODE-1914-length-22842-cov-4.392313_pt1 | contig 22842 bp, 23 predicted proteins | sample MGYA00248635_ERZ508505 | MGnify/ENA primary metagenome ERZ508505 (study PRJEB26176, sample SAMN06267871) | marine metagenome | isolation source: Saanich Inlet, British Columbia, Canada | place: Pacific...
GTAAGAGGGGTTCGATTCCCCTACGGGCTACTAATATATATTTAGATGGCAAATCATAAATCGGCATTAAAAAGAATACGTTCAAACGACAAAAAGCGTTTGCGCAATCGTTTTCAACACAAAACAGCTCGTAACGCAGTACGTCGTTTACGTGAATTGACAGATAAGAAAGAAGCTACGGCAGCTCTTCCCCCTGTTATTTCTATGTTAGATAAACTAGCAAAGAAAAATATCATACATGCTAATAAAGCAGCTAACTTGAAGTCAAAGTTGACCAAGCAAGTAGCGAGTTTATAATTGTAAAATTAGACTTTGAAAAAGCTCTCCTACGGGAGAGTTTTTTTTTGCCGTATTGGGAGTTATTCTTTTACCCTCAAATAGACAAAAGATTTTTTCTGCTATTTTCTCAAAGTAATAAATTTGACAAGAGAAATAGTGAACGTAAACAATCAGCCCTATTTAATTTGGTATGCTTAGGAAACTTTGAGTCAATTTGTCCAACCCTTAGCGTATAAAAAAAGCTCTCCATTTGGAGAGCTTTTTTTATGTCTTATAGAAAAACGCTTAGGCATTCATTGAAATTAAAAATTCTTCGTTGTTCACTGTTTTCTTAAAACGGTCGTTGATGAATTCCATGGCCTCGACAGGATTCATGTCGGCAAGGTACTTACGCATAATCCACATGCGGTGTACAGTATTTTCATCCAATAGAATATCATCACGTCGAGTACTTGAAGAAATCAAGTCTATGGCAGGGAAAATACGTCTGTTGGAGATCTTGCGATCCAATTGTAATTCCATATTCCCCGTACCCTTAAATTCTTCAAAGATAACTTCATCCATTTTAGATCCCGTCTCTGTCAATGCTGTGGCAATGATTGACAACGAACCTCCGTTTTCAATATTTCTCGCTGCTCCAAAGAAACGTTTAGGCTTGTGGAGTGCATTTGCATCGACACCCCCACTCAAAATTTTACCTGAAGCGGGTTGAACCGTATTATAGGCACGTGCTAATCGGGTAATTGAATCGAGTAATATAACTACATCGTGGCCACATTCAACCATTCGTTTGGCTTTCTCCAAAACAATGTTGGCCACTTTTACGTGTCTGTCTGCAGGTTCATCAAAGGTAGAAGCAACCACTTCTCCACGTACATTACGTTGCATGTCGGTAACTTCCTCAGGACGTTCATCAATCAATAGAATAATTTGATAAACTTCAGGGTGATTTGCAGCAATGGCATTTGCAATGTCTTTTAACAACATTGTCTTCCCCGTTTTTGGTTGTGAAACAATCATACCACGCTGTCCTTTTCCTATGGGAGAGAACAAATCGATGATACGGGTGGAGATAGTACTTTGTTTTTCAGCTAGATTGAATTTTTCTTGTGGGAAAAGCGGCGTTAAATGTTCAAAAGCTACTCTATCGCGAACTACTTTTGGATCTTGGCCATTGATGCGATTGACCTTAATGAGGGGGAAATACTTTTCTCCTTCTTTGGGTGGACGTACGGTTCCAAGAACAGTATCCCCAGTTTTTAGACCAAAGAGACGTATTTGCGATTGGGATACATAGACATCGTCTGGAGACGAGAGGTAGTGGTAGTCCGAGGAACGTAAAAAGCCATAACCCTCTGGCATGATTTCCAAAACACCTTCAGAATCAATGATTCCATCAAATTCATAATCGGGTTCACGGTAACGATTGCGGTTGTCCTTGTTGTGGTTTACCTCGTTCTTGTTCCCGTTGTGACGGTTGTGTTTATCCTTATTATGTTGCTGTTGATTGTTGTTTTTTGGGTTGTTTTTATGGTGAGGCTGACGCTCCTTAGTGTTCGCTTGTTCAGTTTTAACCTCCTCGTTCTTTTGAATGGGCTTTTTGAATTCGCGTTTTTGTTGCGGTTTATTTTCCTCTTTATTTGTATTTTGACGTGTTTGTTTTGGTACTACTTTTTTCTCAGGACGAGCCGTTCGCGTCACTTCCTTTTTTTCTTCTACTTCAGCGGTTTTTTCTCCTTCAGGAGGGTTGGCTGAAACAAAATCTATGATTTGATAAATCAGTTCTTGCTTTTTTAAAGCTGAAGTACGTTTTAATCCAAGTTTTTTAGCGATTTCTTGTAAATCGGGTAATTTTTTTTCCTTTAGCGTTGAAATGTCGTACATATGTAATGATCTCAGAAAGAGGTTGAATAAATTTTTTTTGAATAGGTAATGTGCGTGGTATGAAGTGTCTCGCAGCACAATATTACGAAAAAAACAAATAGAGCTTGCCGAAAACACTTATTTTTGACAAAAAAAGATGATACAGCGTATACAATCCATCTATCTTTTCTTCTATGCCGCTCTGGCAGCCTTTTGTTTTTGGGCTTTCCCAGCTTTAGTTGATGTGTCAAATGCGATAGCTGAAGTACGTTATATTCCGCTTGGATTGAGTCTATTGGTTTTTATTACTATGTTTTTGTTTTCTAAGCGAAAAATGCAATTACGACTTATTCAGCTTGTGTTGTTGGTGCATATTGTCTTTTCGATCTGGTATGTGTACAGCTTTGGTCTAGCCAAAATGATTGAAAAGATTCATCTTGTTCCAGTGCTATTCTTTTCTTTAGGACTGTTGCTGTTGGTTTTGGCGTATCGAGCAATCAAGAAAGATGAAGCCCTAGTTCGTTCCCTCGACCGCTTGCGTTAGTCCTTTTCCGCGTAAACCTAATTCTATTACTTCCATGTTTTGCAATTTGCCTTGATGAATTTCAAATCGAAGCATTGTTCTGACTTGATGAAAACCATGTATCCCTGCTGCTCCAGGATTTAAATGCATTAATTGACGGTTTTTGATATACATCACTTTTAAAATATGGGAATGTCCACAAATAAACACAGTGGGTTGTTGTTGATCGAGTAGCGCCCTCACCCGTGGGGTATATTTACCCGCTGGACCCCCAATGTGAGTCATAACAATATGAGCGCCTTCACAATTAAAGCTATTGTTCTCTGGGAAACTAATTCTGGCCTCATTTCCATCAATATTTCCATAGACAGCGCGTAGGGGTTTTAAGCCAGCTAAGAGGTCGGTAACTCCAAGTTGGCCGATGTCTCCCGCATGCCAAACTTCGTCAACGCTTTTCACATAGTTTAGTATGCGATCATCCATATATCCGTGTGTGTCAGAAAGAAGGAGTATTTTTTTCAATTTTCGTATCTTTACATAACCCTTAATCAAAAGCCATGCAATATACAGCAAATAAGCCCCACAATGCTGTTTTGATTATCCAAGACAGTGGAATCCGTTATCGCTTAAAAGAAGATCATATTTTTAAAGATATTCGTTTTGCACAAATCACAGCAATCAAGCTCAAAGCCGATTCAAATTTATTTCCTCGATTTTTTTTGGATATAATTGGTATTGTATCCAATTCAGCCATCATATATTTTGTAGGTTATTCTACTATTGTTCTGTTGAATTTAGTTTTTTGGATTTTTTTGGGAGTAACTAACCTTTGGCAAAAACGAAATTACACGGTTGAAGTCCACAAAGGGCCATTGGTTGCAGAGGTCTTTATTTCCAACAATAAAAAAGAAGCACTTCAAATTAAAAAAGAAATAGAATCTCATTTGTAAACAGTAGGGCAACTAGGAAGATTCTAATATCTTTGTAGGGTGCGGTATTTTATCTCCTTAGCGTATAACGGAACACCCTTTCATGGCTGGCAACGTCAGCCCAATGCGACCAGTGTACAAGCCACCCTTGAAGATGCGTTGTCAACTTTGTTGCGGCAACCCGTTGCAATTATGGGCGCTGGACGAACCGATACTGGCGTTCATGCCAAACAGATGGTGGCGCATTTTGATGTTGACTTAGACCCTAAAACCGAGGCGAATTTAGTGCATATGCTCAATCGCTATTTGGATGAAAATATTGTCATTTATTCCATACGAGCAGTAAAAGAAGGGATACATGCACGTTTTGACGCCATCCAACGCACCTACGAGTACCACATTGCTTTTCAGAAAAATCCTTTTAAGCAAAACACCCATCTCATTCTTCACACTTCACTAGATATTGACTTGATGAACGAGGCAGCTAACCTCTTGTTGCAGCACAATGATTTTGAAGCCTTCTCTAAAACCCACACTGATGTTAAAACTTTTTTATGCGATATATCCTTTGCGCATTGGGTGGCGAGGGAAGATGGTGCTATCTTTACCATCACTGCTAACCGGTTTTTACGCAATATGGTTCGTGCTATAGTGGGAACTTTATTGGATGTTGGAACAAAAAAAATAACCGTGGAAGAGGTCAATCGAATTATTGCAAGTAAAGATAGAGGGCAAGCAGGTTTTTCTGTCCCCGCCTGTGGATTGTATTTAATTCAAATAAGCTACCCTGAAAAGGTGTATAAATAAATGAAGAAAGAAAAAGTAAGTTTATTTGATCGTGCACTTTTTAGTAAAATAATGGCGTTTTCTAAACCCTATAAACGTTATTATTACCTCGTTATGGCTGCAGCAATTTTATTGTCTGCATTTTCAACCCTCACGCCCTATTTGCTAAAAATTGCTGTAGATGATTATATCACTCCACGTTTGTACGAAGGCTTGCTATGGTTTATTTGTATAATGCTCGTTACCCTATTATTGGAAGTGTTTTTTCAATACATCTTTGTGTATTACGCCAACTGGCTGGGACAAATGATTGTCAAAGACCTACGTATAACACTCTTTGGTAAGCTCATTCACTTTAAGATGGCCTATTTCGACACCTCGGCTGTTGGGCGTTTGGTCACTAGATCGGTCAATGATATTGAAACAATTGCCAGTATCTTCAGTCAAGGCCTGTTCATGATTATTGCAGATTTCCTCAAGATGGGATTAGTCATTGTCATCATGTTATCGATCAATTGGGAATTGTCCCTCATCGTTTTTTCTGTTTTGCCAATCATTGTTTATGCCACTCGTGTTTTTCAACGTTCCATGAAGAAAGCGTTTCAAGACGTCCGCAAAGAGATTGCCAACCTCAATACCTTTGTACAAGAGCGCATCAGCGGAATGAAAATAGTTCAACTTTTTGGACGAGAAGCAATTGAACAAAACACCTTTGAGACAATCAACGAACGGCATAAAAGTGCATGGTTAAAAACGGTTTGGTTCAACTCGATCTTTTTTCCTGTAGCAGAAATTTCCACATCGGTGACCATAGGTCTATTGGTATGGTATGGGGGGTTTCGTTCTTTAAGCGGGGTTACTATTTCCTTGGGAACACTGTTTTTATTTATTCAATTGGCGCAAATGCTGTTTCGCCCGCTGCGACAATTGGCCGATAAGTTCAATACGCTTCAAATGGGAATGGTGGCAGCAGAGCGTGTTTTTGCCATTTTAGCCACAGAAAGTACAATTGAGAATTCGGGGAAACACACTTCTCACTTGGTGAAAGGGAAAATTTCATTGGAAGATCTGCGTTTTTCCTACCTTCCCAATGAAGAAGTTTTGAAAGGAATATCACTACAAGTTGAGCCGGGAGAAACCATCGCCATTGTTGGCGCAACCGGAGCTGGAAAATCTACATTAATCAATTTGATTTCAAGGTTTTATGAATTTGATAAAGGGGATATAAAGATTGATGGTATTTCTATTCGGGATTATGAATTAAGCAATTTGCGCCGTCAAGTTGCCCTTGTCATGCAAGACGTTTTTTTGTTTGCAGATTCCATCATTAACAACATCACTCTATTTGATTCAAATATTTCCAGAAAGGATGTCATTGCTGCAGCAAAGGAAATTGGCGTTCACACCTTTATCGAATCGCTTCCCAATGGATACGATTACAATGTGCAAGAAAGAGGTGTAATGCTTTCTTCAGGTCAGCGACAGCTCATAGCCTTTTTACGGGCTTATCTTTCTTCTCCCTCCATTTTGGTCCTGGACGAGGCGACCTCTTCTGTAGATTCTTTTTCTGAGGAATTGATTCAACAAGCGACTGAACAAATCACCAAAGGGAAGACTTCCATCATTATTGCGCATCGTTTGGCCACCATAAAGAAAGCCAATAGAATTGTTGTAATGGATCAAGGTGAAATTATTGAAGTAGGATCGCATAAAGAATTAATTGAAAAAGAAGGGGGCGCCTACCAGAAATTACATCAACTTCAATTTAGTCAAGAAGAGGTTGCCTAAAGGGACAGATCTTCAGAAAGACTTCGTTTTAATTTCTCTACCGAAGTAAAGATTTCAAGTCGACCATCTTTGATGTAGACAATTTCTCCTCTTTGTTCAGAAATAACCACCACCAAGGCATCCGTTTTTTCAGAGATTCCTGCACCAGCTCGATGACGAAGCCCAAAATGATTTGGAAGAGTTGTCGACTCAGAAACTGGAAGAACTACACGTGTAGCTGTAATGGTGTTTTCTTTTATGATGACTGCTCCATCATGTAGCGGACTGTTTTTATAAAAAATACTTTCCAGTATTTGTGGACTCAATTTTATCGAGCTACTGTCTCCTGTACTTTTGACAAAATCCAGGCTATTACTTCGCTCAATTACAATGATTGCTCCTGTTTTTTCTTTGGCCATATTTTCACAAGCATTGACAAATAACGATAAGTCCAATTGAACATGCTTGGCTTCGTCTTGGTTCAAGAAATTGAAATAGCGAATTAAACTCCTCCTACTGGTGTAGTTGGTTGATCCTAAAAGCAGTAAAAACTTCCTTATTTCTTGCTGAAAAACGACAATAAGTGCAAAGAAACCAACACTGATGAAATTCCCCAATATATTACTCAATACATTCATATTTAAGGTAACAGTGAGTTGGTACATAAAGTAAATAATCACGATTCCTAAAAAAATATTGATCGCAACTGTTCCACGAACAAGCTTATACAAATAGAAAAGTAGGACGGCAACCAATAGTATATCAATGGCATCGACAAAATTGAATTCAAGAAAACTAAAGTCTTTCACAGGCTTCCTTTTTTATAAAATTAGACAAAACTATTGGAGTTGTTCTACTAGACGAATACATTCTTTAGCTTCCTTAACATCATGAACACGTAAAAGTTGTGCTTTTTTAAGCAAGGCCACGGTGTGAAGAACGGTACTCCCGTTAAGGGCATCTGATGCACTGTTGCCTAAAGTTTTATAGATCATCGACTTTCTTGAAACCCCAGCTAAAACCGGACAGTTGAATTGTTGGAAACGTTCAAACTGTTTGAGAAGGCTAAAGTTATGGGCAGTTGTTTTTCCAAAACCAAATCCAGGATCTAGAATTACATCTTGTATTCCTGCTGCATGACAGTCGTTTATTTTGGCAGAAAAGAAATGCATCATTTCAGAAAGCAAATCAGTGTAAGTAGGATTGTCTTGCATGCTTTCGGGCTTTCCTTGCATGTGCATAGCAATATAGGGGACCGGGAATTGTCCCACAACGGTCAGCATTTCATCATCAAGATTACCGGCAGAAATATCGTTGATCATTGCAGCGCCGCGATCAAGACTTTCTTTGGCAACCTTTGCCCGAAAAGTATCGATAGAAAATAGGGCAGAGGGGAAAGCTTCTTTTAGCGCCTCTAAAACAGGAATAAGTCGGTTGAGTTCTTCAGTCTCGCTAACCCTATTTGCACCCGGACGAGAGCTGTATGCCCCAAGGTCGATAAAATCTGCTCCTTCTTGGAGAAGTTTTTCACATTGTTTTTGAGCGTTTGCGATTTTTTGAAAATTTCCCCCATCATAAAACGAATCTGGTGTAAGGTTGAGAATACCAAGAATTTTAGGAGAAGCTAGATCAATTAGGCTTCCATTACAGTTTATGGTCATATACGTTAACTTCTATGAATAACTTTTGTCATTCGAATTTGATGGACTTAAATAATTCTCCGAAATTTACACAAATTTACAGCCAAGATGATTCCAACGAAAATCCATTATCAACAAATTACTGATGCATGTCGGGCATTGTTTATCAAGAAAATGAAGGATTATGGGGTGGCATGGCGTATTCTGCGTTTACCTTCTTTAACCGATCAAATCTTGATCAAAGCACAACGTATCCGCAGTATTCAGCAATTAGAGGAACAAAAAGTGGACGAAGGTCAACAGAGCGAATTCATAGGAATTGTTAATTATTGTATCATGGCATTGATTCAGCTAGAAAAAGGAGTGGCAGAACAACCGGATCTAGATGGAGAAGAAACAATTGCATTGTATGACAAGCATCGTCAAATAACGAAAGAATTAATGCTGGCCAAAAACCATGATTATGGTGAGGCTTGGCGTGATATGCGGGTTAGTTCCTTGACCGATTTAATTTTGCAAAAACTTTTACGCGTAAAGCAAATTGAGGACAATCAAGGAAAAACATTGGTAAGCGAAGGCATTGATGCCAATTATCAAGACATGATCAATTATGCTGTTTTTGCTTTAATTCATTTGGATCAACAAAAATGATTCGACTTTTCCTAGAAAAAAGTTTGAGTGGTCTTTTAACCCTATTTGGGGTAGTTAGCTTGGTCTTTTTCTTATTCAACGTAATTGGTGATCCAGCTCAAATGATGGTCGATCAAAATGCAACCCAAAATCAGCTTGAAAAAATTCAAAAGAAATACGGTTTTGACTTACCCATCTATCAGCAATTTTTATACTATTTGAACGATCTTTCACCGGTTTCAATACACAGCTCAGAAGCACAAGATTTTTCCGGCTATAGTCAAGAAAAATACGGCGGGATATCATTAGAACTTGGTGCATCGGTCCTCGCATTTAAATGGCCTTATTTACGCAGTTCTTATCAACGTCAGGGGAAAAAAGTGACCACAATCATTCGTGAAACCCTCCCCAATACTTTTCTTTTAGCCCTATCGTCCATAGGACTTGCCATTTTACTCGGGATGATTTTGGGGGTAGTTGCAGGCTATTTTAAAGGTTCTGCAACCGATAAATTGCTGGTCTTATTGAGTACTTTTGGCATGAGTGTTCCTTCCTTTTTTAGTGCCATTGTATTTTCGTGGATTTTTGGTCATGTACTGGCAGATTACACTGGTCTTAATATGACAGGAAGTCTCTATGAAATGGATGATTTTGGAGAAGGACAACAACTGCAACTACAGAATTTAATTTTACCTGCCGTGGTATTGGGAATCCGACCCATAGCCGTGATTGTACAATTGGTCCGTTCGGGCATTATCGATGTTATGACGCAAGAGTATATTAAAACCGCTTTTTCCAAAGGGCTGAGTCCGTTTCAAACGGTCTACCGCCATGCAATCAAGAACACCATGAATCCTGTTATAACGGCCATATCAGGTTGGTTTGCATCAATGTTGGCAGGTGCTGTTTTTGTGGAATATATTTTTGGTTGGCGTGGACTTGGAAAAGAAATTGTAACCGCCCTGACTACTCTCGATATTCCTGTTGTTATGGGAGCGGTATTGGTTATTGCAAGCTTATTTACCCTAATCAACATTTTAGTTGATTTTTTATATATGTATATTGATCCTAAAGCAAACCCTTTTAATTAAACAAAATGAGAAAAAAAATCGTTGCCGGTAACTGGAAATTAAACAACAATCAACAAGAAACAACCGCCTTAATTTCTGCCTTAAAGGCGAAAGGGAGTTTTACTGGTGTTGAGGTCAAAGTAGCCCCTACTTCGATTCACCTGGCACAGGCCGTTGCAGAACTGAATGATTCGGCCATTGAGGTTATCGGACAAAACATGCACCAAGCGACCCATGGGGCGTTTACAGGCGAAATTTCTGTGGGAATGCTTCAAAGCATCGGTGTTAATTCTGTTATTCTTGGTCACTCTGAACGACGCGCCTATTTCAATGAAACCGATGAAGCTTTGGCACAAAAGGTAAGTACAGCTGTAGACCACGATATGGAAGTTGTCTTTTGTTTTGGGGAAGAATTAGAAGACCGAAAAGCAGATAATCATTTTGCGATAGTTGAAGGGCAATTACGCAAGGCGCTTTTTGGTCTAAATCCAACAGATTGGAAATATATTGTTCTGGCCTATGAACCCGTTTGGGCCATTGGGACAGGCGAAACAGCTTCTCCTGAACAAGCACAAGAGATGCATGCCTTTATACGAAATTTAGTTGCTGAGGCTTTTGGTGCAGCTATTGCTGAAAATGTTGCTATCTTGTATGGCGGAAGTGTTAAGCCTGCCAATGCGCAAGAAATATTTTCAAAGCCCGATGTAGACGGTGGATTAATTGGTGGTGCAGCGCTTAATGCTGATGATTTTTTTGCAATTGTTCATTCAATATAAATGGCGACAACCTATATTCAATTAAAGTTAACCATTTCTCCACTGGAGAGTGGTCAGGAAATTGCTCTTGCTTTTTTGGGCGAAATGGGCTTTGAAAGCTTTGTAGAAACAGCCCAAGGACTTGAGGCCTATATACCAGAGCAAAGTTGGTTCCCTGACTTGTTGGATGAGTTGTACCCATTGGTTGAAAATGGCTTGGACATTGGGTGGAGTCTAACAGCCATTCCACCAGAAAATTGGAATGCAGTTTGGGAATCCGATTTTCAACCCATCCGAATAGAAAATAAATGCGCTGTTCGAGCAGATTTTCACGCTCCCATTGATGTTCCTTATGAATTGGTTATCACTCCCAAAATGAGTTTTGGTACAGGCCACCATCAAACCACCTATATGATGTTGAATTGCCTTTTAAACCATCCGCCCAAAGACCAGCCAGTTTTAGATATGGGTTGCGGAACTGGTGTGTTGGCTATTTTAGCTGAGAAGCTCGGTGCGGCATCCATCGATGCAATAGATGTTGAGCCATGGTGTTTTGAAAATACGGTCGAAAATATAGCCATGAATGACTGTAAAAAAATCAATGCCATGGAAGGAGACCGAGAGGTGATTCCAGAAAAAAACTATGGAACCATCATTGCCAATATCAATTTAAATGTATTGTTGTTGGACATTCCATTATTTGCAAAGCGGTTGCTTCCAAATGGGAAGCTGTTTTTAAGCGGTTTTTATACGCACGATATCCCTGCCATAGAATCTAAGGCCAACCAAAATGGATTGCAAATGGTGGATTACCAAGAAAAAGATAACTGGGTGGCAGCCCATTTTTATAAAAAATAATGGAAGATTTTCCCTTCACAGAAGCGCAAGAAGAAACGGCTGTTTTAACAGCAAATGAACATCGTATTATCTTGCACAACGACGATGTCAATACGTTTGACCATGTCATCAGTTGCTTGGTGCGTATTTGTGATCAAACGCCAGAGCAGGCGGAACAGTGTGCGTATATTGTTCATTACAATGGAAAATGTGAAGTTAAAACAGGCTCACTAGAGGATTTAAAACCACGCTGTCTTCGCTTGTTAGATGAAGGTCTTTCAGCAGAATTGGTTTAAATTCATGGCCTAGATTTGTCTAACTCTTGTGCATGACGTACTTTGCGCTCCCGTTCTTTATAAGATAGTATTAATTGTATGAAAAAAAATAGTTTACTCTTCTTGGTCGTTTTGTTGACCATTTCATTAAGCGCACAAAATAATATGAAAAACTCTTTACACCAATTTACCGTTGAAACCCTCGAAGGAAAAACATTTGATTTTTCTAGCCTGAAAGGAAAAAAAATCATGGTAGTCAACACTGCTTCTAAATGTGGCCTAACGCCGCAATACAAAGATTTACAAGCGCTCTACGAGCAGTATGGCCAAGATAAGTTTGTGATTGTAGGTTTTCCCGCCAACGATTTTTTAGCTCAAGAGCCAGGAACAAACCAAGAAATTGGAGATTTTTGTGAACGCAATTACGGCGTAACTTTTCCTATGATGGCTAAAATAGGTGTTAAAGGAAAAGACATGCACCCCGTGTATGCTTTCTTGACGCAGAAAGAAAAGAATGGCGTGATGGACTCCAAGGTAACTTGGAACTTTCAAAAGTATTTGATCAATGAAGAAGGAGTGTTAGAGAAGGTAATTTCTCCACGAACCTCGCCCGTTGACCCTGAAGTTATTGAGTGGATTACAAAATAGTTTGATGAAAAAAAATCAATTTGATACTCAATGTGTCCATGAGGGACAGTTGAAAGACGAACAGTATAAAGGAGCTATTTCTCCTTTATATATGGCTACGGCCTATTCTTATGAAGAAACGGACCGTTATCCGCGCTACTTCAACACACCCAATCAATTGGGATTGGCCAAGAAGATTGCGGCCCTTGAAGGAGCAGAGGAGGGCCTTATTTTTGGTTCTGGAATGGCGGCCATTTCTACGGCCTTACTTGCCTATTTACACAAAGGGGATCATGTGGTTTTACAAAACGATTTATATGGTGGAACAACAAATTTAGTTGTAGAGCATTTTAATAAATACGGAATAGAATATGCTTTTGCCGATTCCTTAGCTGCCGCTTCTTTTGAAGCAAAGATTCAATCAAACACCAAAGTGATCTATGTGGAAACACCCAGCAATCCCTTGATGAAGATTGTGGATCTAAAGGCCATTGCAGCACTTGCAAAAAAACACCAGTTAATCTCCATGATTGACAATACCTTTTCTTCACCTGTTAATCAAAACCCAATTGCTTTTGGGATTGACATTGTTTTGCATTCAGCGACAAAATATCTGGGAGGACATAGCGATATTTTAGCTGGCGCGCTTGCCTGTTCTGCTGCCCATATGGAACGCATATTTTCCATAGCCAAAAGCTTGGGTGGTAACCTAAGCGATATTTCTGCCTGGTTGTTAGAACGAAGCATCAAGACATTGGCCATTCGGGTGAAACAACAAAATGAAAATGCTTTGGCGCTGGCGCACTTTTTAGAAAATCACACCTTAATTTCGAAGGTATATTACCCAGGTTTACCATCGCATCCAGATCATGCTTTGGCTAAGCAACAAATGCAAGGTTTTACAGGGATGATGTCTTTTGAAGTCGCCGATGGCGTAGATCGGGCTTCTTTCGAAAAAAACCTTACAATAATTCAGCCTGTTGTTAGTTTAGCAGGAGTAGAAAGTACTATTACAATCCCAGCCATAACCTCCCATAAATTGCTTTCTGCAGAAGCTAGAGCCAAGCAAGGTATAACCGATAATTTGGTCCGTTTTTCTGTGGGAATTGAAAGCTTGGAGGATTTAAAGAGGGATTTAGATAACGCTTTAAAAAATGCTTCATATGAAAGTTGACATTCTTGCATTTGGTGCTCACCCAGACGATATTGAATTGGGTTGTGGCGGTAGTATAGCGCTAGCCATAGCCCAAGGCCAAACAGTGGGTATGATAGATCTCACAGCAGGAGAATTGGGAACTCGGGGTTCAGCTGAAATCCGCGAGCAAGAAGCCACCAATGCAGCTGCATTACTGGAAGTTTCTTTCCGTAAAAACCTTGGTTTTCGCGACGCTTTTTTTGTCAACGATGAAATGCATCAGCGTACAGTCATTCAACAAATTAGAGCCCATCAGCCCAGCATTGTTTTGTGTAATGCCATTGAGGACCGTCATATTGATCATGGAAAAGGGAGTAAGTTGGTGAGTGATGCTTGCTTTTTGGCTGGTTTGCAAAAAATTGAGACCCAAGATGAGCAAGGAAATCCTCAACTCCCGTGGCGTCCCCTGCAGGTTTATCACTACATTCAATGGAAAGATATTCATCCTGATTTTGTGGTGGACATTTCTGCCCATTTAGAAACCAAAATAGCGGCCATAAAAGCTTATTCTAGTCAGTTCTTCGATCCCAACAGTAAGGAGCCTTCTACTCCCATTAGTAGTCAAAATTTTATTGATAGCGTTCGCTATAGAGCCCAGAACTTAGGACGATTAAGTAATGTAGACGCTGCAGAGGGCTTTACCACTGAACGCAGTCTGCTAATCAATGATTTTAAAAACATCAGATAATTGTGAAACATATTTTTGACGAGCTGAAAAAATAATGTAAATTTGCCGCACAAATGGTGGTTGTAGCTCAGCTGGTTAGAGCGCCTGATTGTGGTTCAGGAGGTCGTCGGTTCGAAACCGATCTTCCACCCTTATAAATGAGAGAGTTAACCCTTTCTCATTTTTTTTTGGGGTAAGGTTTGGGGGAACGAATCGTTACTTTTTCATTGCTAAATCACTCCTAAACGGACATTCTCACATTTCTAAGAAAACAATAAGGAAAAGAAAAACCCACTTAAGTGGGTTTTTTGATATAACTTAATTCTAAGTATTTAATTGGTTTGTATTTTGAAATCAAGATTTTTGACAACTTCCTCCATTTTGGTAACGTTATACAAGCTTAGATCCCAGGGATTAGGGTTTTTACCCCAATCTTCTGAGGCTCTTCTCTTCGTCATTCTATCGGAAAAGTTTTTCATATAGTCCAGTCTATTTTTATCGATTAGGATGTTCAAATAATTAGCATCTGTGTTTCCAAAAATATTTCGGAATACAGCTAGATGGATTTTAACACCTATTTCTTTATCCATGGTTTTTGCTTTTATTGAACGCGCTTCATATGCTGGACCTGCGTTCATGGCAACATTGACATACTGAAAACGTCTATATCGAAAACTATCCCTTTCTTCCTTTGGAAGATTCATATAATCTTCCATCATACTTAATTCAGGAACATATTCCCAAACTGAGCTTTGCTTTGGATTTGATATAGCATTAAATGTATTGATCATTTCGGGATCCAAAGGAGTACTGGAAAGTTTTTCAAAAATTTCACTTTCCATTTCCTCTTGCCTCCCCATTTTTTCTGCCATGTCTTTCATGTCGTCGTACCAGATGGTGAAGTAAACGGTTTTGCTAGACCATCCTTTGTGGTGCATTGTCATTCCGATATTATCTCCAGTAACTGCTTGAACTGCTGAAAAATAATTTTCGGCGACTTTTTCCATGTTGTCCTTGTCATGAGTTTCTAGCTCAAAAAGAACCATGATTTGACTAAAAGATACGCTTGTGCTTAATAAAAGTGTGAGTAATAATATTTTTTTCATCTTATATAGTTTATTGACTAAATATATGAAAATATATAAAGCATCGTAATTTTAAAATAAATAAACACTTAGGTCATTCACATCGTTTTATTCATCGTTTTTGGGAATGGGACACAAGAGAAGATAGGACTAATTAAGATGATTAAGTATTCCTCCAGACAGATCACAACGGTGGAAATAATTTCTTAACTTTTACTTCATATACAGTTATAAATTTATTTATTATGTTTATAACTAACTATAAATCATATTATAATGAAAAAGTTATTATTTATTATTGCAATTATTTCTACAGTTTCATTTGTCAATGCACAGGATTTGAAATCCATCGACAAATTTAAAGCAAGTTTTATGATGGATTCCGCAGAATCTTTAGGGGGTGGTGAATACAAACTTTCAGCCTCTGGACAAGCGGGTCCTTACGGAAGAGTTTTTATTAACCTTCATTTCACCAACAAGCTAAATAATCAAACTGGATTGGGCGAATTTACTGGCATGGCTTGGAGTCAAGTTGAGGGAGTTATAACTGAAGCTTCCCTTCAGGGTATTTCAAAGTTTAATGGGAAAACATTTACGGTATACAGTTTTGACGCATTATCTGACGGTAAAGCAATGATGTGGAAAGGAGACTTTGATTTTGTAAACAAAAAAGTTGAATTAGAAGTCCAGCAAATAGAGTAACTTGCTTATTATTCGGTATTTATATGGAAAACCCTCCCAGATGTGGAGGGTTTTTATTTTTCTGTCATCAATAAATCAAATGAAATAAAAAATTCCTAATTCCAACAGAAATATGGGGATCATCTTCTGTACCAAAACACGAAAAGAATAAAGGCTGAAGCAGTAGAAGAAGTGCTGAATGCGACTTAAACCTTGATCGATCTTTTTTCAAATCAATTTTAGGGAATAACAAATCACAAAAAGAATAAGCAAAAAGAGAATTCCTGTACCAACAGAAGCAGTTTACAAGACGGCTAATCAAAAGTAAAATAAACCCCCAAAACAAACTCTTTAAAGGTCCTCCTTTTTAATATACGCGCCATAGACATTCCAACAAAAGGAAACCAAGGGTTAGGATGAAGCCAAACCAATTCTTTGTAAACGTCAATTGGTGAATTTTAGTTGCATTTGCCCTTTTAAGAACAAGCAGTTCAGATATATAACAGATTTCTTTTCTTTATTTTTTTAGGTAAAAAAAATGAATTTTTACAAAAAAAATAAAAAAAGCATGATCTATTTATCAAATTATGTTAAATTTAGTTAATTATTAACTAATACTATAAAATTATGGTTCATGAAAAGAAACCCCTAATTGTATTTAAAAAGACGTCAAGTACCAGGTTTTCTCTCGTAAAGAATGTCCTGAGCATGGTTGTCTGTTTATTTTTATCGATTGCATCGGGATATGCGATCAATCGTCCATATGCCGATACTGAAACAGTATCATCCCTTGAAAGTACAGAAGGAGATAATACTGTTCAATTAACCCTTAAAGGAGTTATTTTAGATGAAATGGGTACTCCACTTCCAGGAGCATCCGTACTTGAGAAAGGAACTTCAAATGGAGTAAATTCAGATTTTGAAGGTTCATTTACCCTCAGTGTTTCGAGTTCAGATGCAGTAATTGTTGTTTCTTATTTAGGATTTGATAAAGTTGAAATTCTTGCTGCTGATTTTGACGATAATATGAACATTACTTTAGTTGAATCATCTTCAGCCCTAGACGAAATTGTTGTTACAGGATATGGTCGACAAGTCAAAAGGAATATTACTGGAGCAGTTTCCTCTATATCTCTCAAGCAAATCGAAGATTTACCACTGGCAACCTTCGAAAACGCTATTCAAGGTCAGATCGCAGGGGTGCAGGTTACCGAGGCATCTGGAGAGCCAGGTGCAGGAGCTAGCGTACGTGTTCGCGGTGTTGGTTCTATCTCTGCAGGAAACGAACCATTATATGTTATTGATGGATTCCCAATTTCAAAAAATGTTGCATTAGGTGTTCAAGGAGATAACTTTAGAAGAGGTTCAGGACGTTTTCGTCCTCCCTCGCAAAATCCATTGGCAAATTTAAACCCGAATGACATTGAGTCTATTCAGGTATTGAAAGACGCTTCTTCAGCATCCATCTACGGATCTAGAGGGTCTAATGGTGTAATTCTAATTACAACCAAAAGAGGGAAAAAAGGAGCACCTTCTTTTTCGTATAACACATTCTTTGGCTCACAATCTGTAGCAAACAAACTGGATCTAATGAATTCAGCTGAACTTATCGATTACAACCGTGATGCAACAAATAACGCTTATTTACAAGCGAATCCAGGAGCAAGTGCTTCTGATCCAAACAGTGTGCGTTCTAGTGCAGCTTGGCGATTGGCCGAAGACGTGCTTTCGCCCACAGGTGTTGATGTTGATTGGCAAGACATTATTTTTAGATCAGCCTTAGTCCAAACCCATAACTTGTCTGTATCGGGAGGATCCGATAATTCCAGCTATTATATTTCAGGAAACTTTTTTGATCAAGACGGGATCATTGAAAAATCGAATTTTAAGCGATATAGTTTACGTGTAAATTTAGAGGTTGATTTAAATGAGCGTACTAGAGTAGGCTTAAACTTAGCTCCTTCTTATGTGGTTTCTGACAAAGTCCCAGCAGGGTCTCCATACTTTGCACGACCTCCTGGAATTGTGTATTCTGCAATTGTGCATGCACCATTTATTAATCCTTATAATCCAGATGGGAGTATAAACCAATTGAATAATCAAAGTTATATTTTAACACCTGAAGGCCAAACAACTTCTTTTACTTCTGCGAGTAATCCACTTGCCATCATCGAGGCGGTAGACGATCAATTGAACCAGAACAGAACGTTTGGGAATATCTTTTTAGAGTTTGACTTAATGGAAAACCTTACTTTCAAAAGTTATTTTGGTGTAGATGTCAACAATTATAAGCGTAATTTCTATCGAGCTAGTAGCTTGTTGTATCGAACTGCCACCACAGGAGAAACCTTTGGTCAAACTGCTTCTTCAGAAAGTTTGAGCTGGGTGGCTGAACAAACATTGAGCTATCAAAAAGAAATTGGAAGCCATAATATTGATGCTGTAGTAGGATATACCGCACAAAAAGAGAAAATAGATATAAGTACTGCAGTGGCAGATACATTCCCCGATGATTTAGTAAAAACAATTAGTGGAGGACAAATTGCCTCTGGATCTGCAGTACAAGAAGAGTGGTCATTGGTTTCGATGCTGGCAAAAGTGAATTATTCTTATGAAGATAGATTCCTTGCTTCGGCTTCTTTACGTTCAGACTCTTCTTCAAGGTTTGGAGCAGGAAATAAGACGGGTATCTTTTCTTCAATTTCTGCTGGATATAGAATTTCAGAGGACCTTAATCTTGATTGGTTAAGTGATTTGAAATTACGTGCAAGTTGGGGAGAAACAGGTAACTTTTTAATTCCTAATTACGCCTCCATTGGTTTATTGAGTTCCTACAATACAACCTTTGATGGGAATTTGACTAACGGAATTGCTCCTTCTACAATTAGTAATCAAGATTTAAGTTGGGAAAAAACAGCTTCTTTTGATTTAGGACTAGACTTTGGCTTTTTAGATGACAGAATCTATGGTTCCTTGGAATATTTTAAAAGTACCACTTCAGATTTACTGTTAGCGGTTCAAGTACCATCGGCTTTAGGCTTCACCAATGCATTAACCAATATTGGAGAAGTAGTTAACAAAGGATTCGAAATTAGTCTAACCAGTAGAAATTTAACGGGTGCACTTAAGTGGACTACCGATTTTAACTTCTCTACTGTTGATAATGAAGTTACTAAACTTGGCCCATCGGGTGATCCATTATTGAGTACTGGAGGTGCTGGAAATAGACACATAACCAAAATAGGAGAACCCATTGGAAGTTATTATGGCTATAAGACAGATGGAATATATCAAAACCAGGCAGAAATTGATAATAGTGGTATAGTTGATCAGATAGCGACTCCTCGTCCCGGAGATTTTAAATGGGTTGACGTTAACAAAGATGGTTTTATCAACTCTGCTGACCGAACTACCATTGGAAATTATTTACCTGACTTCACCTATGGTCTAAATAACCGATTTGAATACGATAATTTCGAATTTAGTTTTCTTTTACAAGGAGTTGAAGGAAATGAAGTTTTAAACCTTACTAGACGACACATGGGTAACGGTGAAGCAAACTACAATTCTTACAGCGAATGGAATAATCGATGGAGATCAGAATCACAACCTGGTAATGGATTAATTCCAAGAGCAAATAGAAGTGGAGGAAATAGCAACAACCGTCCTTCTGACTACCAAGTAGAAGACGCATCTTATTTGAGATTAAGAAATGTGACACTCGCCTATAATTTCCCTGAAACTGCTTTGGGTGATAAGATCAATAATCTCAGAGTGTATTTATCGGGAACAAATCTATTTACGAAAACAGATTATTTAGGGTTTAACCCTGAAGTAAATAACCAAGAAGACAACACCAACGTTCAAGGAGAGGATTATGGTGCCTATCCTTTGTCGAGTGTTATTACATTTGGATTAAATGCTAAATTTTAAATTTTAAAGACATGAAAAAACAATATAATATAATCATACTCGTTTTACTCGTTTTTGTCTCTTGTTCGGAAGAATTCACTGAATTGGCGCCAATATCTGAGCGTAATGCGGAGAATTTTTACAATACATCAAGTGACATGGAAGTTGCCGTAAATGCAATTTATAACACTCTAAAAGCCAACGGGACATACAATCAAAGTTATTGGATCTTGCAAGAGCTTAGATCCGACAATACCTATTGGGATGGAACAGGATTGGCAGAAGAGGTAACCGTTTTCGATAAGTTTACCGACATATCGACAAGTAATATCACTGAGGATGCATGGGTAAGTTCCTATTTAGGTATTTCAAGAGCAAACATTGTTTTAAATCGTATTGAAGATATAGATATGAACGCTTCTTTAAAGTCTCGCCTTAAGGGAGAAGCTTTATTTTTACGCTCCTTTTATTACTATAATTTGGCAGTACTTTTTGGAAATATTCCTTTGATACTAAACGAAACAGCATCTGTGGCAGAAGGGAACGAGCACAGACAAGTAGCGGCTGCTGAAGTATATAGCCAAATTGTCACTGATTTGATTGAAGCAGAAGCAGGTCTTCCTTCCAAAGCTTCGGCAACAAACGGTAGAGCAACAAAAGGAGCTGCAGCTACTCTATTGGCTAAAGTTTATTTAGCCAAAGGTGAAGCATCAAATGCAGAAACAGCTTTACGTCGTGTTTTAACATACGGCTATGCGTTAGTAAACGATTACAGTCTTCTGTGGGGAGTTGAAAACGAATACAATAGCGAGTCTATTTTTGAGGTTGATTTTCAAGGTGGTTTGAGTAACCAAGGGAATCAATTTACGAACCAATTTCACGGTATCCTGTCTCAGGCTGTTACTTCAGGTCAACGGAATATACCCGAGCAAGATCTAATCGACGCCTATGAAGCTGGAGACCTACGTTTTGCTGCATCTATTGATGGGGTGGTTGAGGGTGTAAGTACCGGTTATACAATCAAGTTTGGAACAACTAACCCTTATAATGATGATGACGCTCCAAATAATTGGCCAGTATTTAGATATGCAGATGTTTTATTAATGCTAGCAGAAGCCATTGGAGAAAGTGATGAGGCCTATGGATACATAAACCAAGTGAGAGACAGAGCAGGCTTGGCTCCTATAGACGCAACTACTACGGGAACTTTTGTGGATAAGCTTCTACATGAAAGAAGAGTTGAGCTGGCTTTTGAAAACCACAGATGGCCAGATTTACTTCGAATGAATAAAGCAGAATCTGTGATGGCTGCCCAAGGTAAAAACATCAAAGGTAGATTGTTATATGCAATTCCTCAGAGAGAATTAGACTTAAATTCTAATTTCTCCCAAAATTCAGGATATTAATTCCTAAACTTATTAAGGCATCATTTTTAAATGATGCCTTTTTTTAATTAATTCTTATATAATAAATGATGAAAAATATAGCATTAGTGCTATTCACCCTTGTTACTTTTTCAATGGTCAATGCACAAGAGAGAAAATTAAATATTATTGCCATTGGGGCACATCCGGATGATTGCGACAGTAAATTTGGAGGTACAGCAGCATTGTTTGCAAAAATGGGGCATAATGTAAAGTTTTTAGCTTTGACCAGTGGAGATGCTGGTCACCAGTCTGAAGGAGGAGGAGCCTTGGGCAATAGACGTCGTGAAGAAGCTAAAAATGCAGGTGAAGCACTAGGAATTGCGGCCTACCAAACGCTTGATAATCACGATGGAGAATTGTTACCTTCTTTAGCTGTAAGACACCAAGTTATTCGTGCAATTCGAGAATGGGATGCAGATATCGTTTTGGGTCTTCGCCCAAATGATTACCATCCTGATCACAGAAATGCTGGTAAGGTAGTTGTCGATGCATCCTACATGGTAATTGTACCAAATGTCTGCCCCGACACACCACCTTTATCAAAAAATCCACTTTTCCTTTACATGCAAGATCGTTTTGAAAAGCCCTATCCACACCAAGCAGATGTTGTTGTTGCAATTGATGAAACGATTGAATTAAAAATAGATGGACTACATGCGCATACATCGCAAATGTACGAATGGCTTCCTTGGACCAATGGGGGGGATGCCAGTGTAGCAAAAATTCCTACTTCACCGAAAGAAAGACGGGCTTGGTTGGCAGAACGCACTAAAAATAGATCAGGGTCGATTTCCCCAGAAAAGTTAGCAGCCCTAGTAAAATGGTATGGAAAAGATGCGGCAAAAAAAGTAAAATATGTTGAATCTTTTGAAGTAGCTGAATATGGAATGCAGCCCTCTGACGAGGAGTTGCGCGCATTTTTCCCAATGTTGAAAAAATAATTTTTTCCAATGAAAAAAACCACCATTCTAGTAGGGTTAATTTTGATTATCTTTTTTGTCATCTCTTTTTTGACAAATATTATAGGACCACTCGTCCCAGATATCATTCAAAGTTTTGGTTTAAGCCTAACTATGGCCGCATTCCTTCCATTTGCTTTTTTTGTAGCCTATGGAGTGATGTCCATTCCCTCGGGAATACTGATTGAAATGTATGGTGAGAAAAAAGTAATGGTTTTTGCCTTTTTGATTTCTTCTCTAGGCGCTTTTTTATTCGCTTTAAACGCACATTATATCTTTTACTTGGTCTCTCTTTTTTTTATTGGTACTGGTATGGCGATGTTACAAGTAGCCATCAATCCCTTGCTTAGAGCAATTGGCGGCGAGAAAGATTTTGCTTTCAATTCTGTATTAGGGCAATTGTTTTTTGGGCTAGCTTCTTTTTTAAGTCCATTGGTTTATTCATATGTAGTCATCAATTCGTCAAATTCTGTTCAAGATCCAAGTTGGATAACACAGCTTCTTCAGAAGGTTACAATTCCAAATTTTGAATGGATTTCCTTGTATTGGCTTTTTGCTATTATTTCTTTATTGATGGTGTTGGTTCTCTTGATGGTTAAATTTCCTATTGTTGAAAGAAAAGAAGATGAAAAAGCTGGAGCTTTAGCAACTCACCTTATGTTGCTCAAACAACCCATGGTATTACTTTATTTCTTTGCTATATTTTGTTATGTTGGCACAGAACAAGGGATTGCGAATTGGATTTCACAGTTTTTATCTGTTTACCACGATATTGACCCTCAAACTCAAGGAGCAAAAACAATTTCTAATTTTTGGGGTATGATGACTCTAGGAACATTACTTGGACTTGTGCTACTTAAATTTTTAGATAGTAGAAAAGTGCTAATTGTTACCTCTGTTGCTTCTATTGTTGCCCTTTTTATTGGACTCTTTGG
>ENA-OUOG01001915-OUOG01001915.1-marine-metagenome-genome-assembly--contig:-NODE-1915-length-22831-cov-19.381559_pt1 | contig 22831 bp, 19 predicted proteins | sample MGYA00248635_ERZ508505 | MGnify/ENA primary metagenome ERZ508505 (study PRJEB26176, sample SAMN06267871) | marine metagenome | isolation source: Saanich Inlet, British Columbia, Canada | place: Pacific...
CAAACCGGCCTCGCCACCGGCCCTCACGTGTGCTTCCGCTTTTGGAAAAACGGCAAGCAAGTCGACCACTTGCGGGAAGTGTTCCCGCCGTCTGACCCCATCGACGCGTCCCTGCAGGAGTCATTTGCCGCTCAGGTGACGCAATTGGAAGTCCTGAAGGAACAGCTGGCGCCCAATGCCAGGCCTCAACAGTTGAACACAACGCACTAACTCAAACCAAAAATCTCTTCTTGATGAAACACTTCATCGTCCTTTCAGCCATCGCAGTCGCATTGGCAAGCTGCTCGCCTACTCAATGCTATCAAGTTGTAAATACTGCCCCAACAGCGGAAAACAACGTCACTGACGATTTGATGTATTCCAACGATGATGTCACAGTCACGTTTGATTTTTGGTCCGACGGGGGATGGGGTGGATTTCAAATTCAGAACGACAGCAAGTCGAACCTTGTTCTGAATTTGGACACGACTTTTCTCATTGTCAACGGAGGTCTCGATGTCTTTTTTGACAACACATCTTATGCCATCTCGAAATCCAGCGGTTCGTCAAGCACAGGACTGGCCGCGGTCAATGACAGACTCAATCCAAACTATGCTCGCAGCAACGGCCTCACTTCTTCTGCAAGAGGTACGCTTGCTGCCGCGGCCACATCTACGGCCTCCAATGGTGTTCAACTCACCAAGAAAGAGTCCCACAGAATGGTCATCCCTCCTGGTTTCGCATCGAAGCTCCATGAGGCTGAGGTCTTCGATCGGTCGCTCAAATTCTGCGATCTTCAGCGCAATCCTTATCAGCGAACTGCAGAAGGAAAAACCCTGTTCAAAAGCTTCACTGAGGCCGACTCTCCCGTCAATTTCGACTTTGTCATCAATTATTCAATCGGCCAACGCACTGAACAACTCTCGTTCTCATTCTTCGTGAAAGAAGTCGCCAACTACAAGAAGTCTGAAATGTTCGTTTACGTGCGAGAAGACCCCTGTGGGAAGACACTTTTTGAACCTTACAGGGAATTTAAAAATCCCGACCGTTGGTCCTTTTACAACAAGTTCATTGCTCGCTGACCTCTTCGAGGATGGCTGCGAGCGCCTGGCGCTCGTGGTCGGTCAACGCGGGAACCGCATCCGAGCGGTAGTACCACCCCAGAATGTGCTGCTTGAGGCCGGAAGGCACCAGCCGGGCGAGCACGTGCTTTAGTCCGGAGGCCGTCAAGAACCGGTTGAGGCCTTCGAACCGCGACAAACCGGCGGTGTTCGCGTCGCCTGAACCGGCGCTGTCGCTCAAGTCTCGTGGGGTCAGCCCCAACCACGTTTGCAGGTCGTGCCACGTCTCATCCTTGCGAAGGGCGCCAGGCTCGAGCACCAGGAGTTGGTCGTCCGGGAAATGGGCGCGCCAACGGGCGATTTGGGCTTCATACAAGCTGAGCTCCACAAAGAGCTCGCTGCGGCCCCACGACGGGTCGGGATGAGCCAAATCGGCCTTCACCGCCTCCACCACAGACCCCTTCACGAAGCCGTACTTGCGCGCCATGAGGTAGTGGGAAAAGATGCGCTCCACAGGGTCGCGCAACGCCACCACAATCTTGGCTTCCGGATGGGCCGCGTGCAGCGCCTCAGGCGCCGACGGAGACCACAGATAAGACGTGCTGCACTCCCCCACCACCCGGTGCGCGTCCGTCGCGCCCGAGAACAAGCGCGCGTAATCTGCCTCACTCTGCACAAATCCCACCTGCATGTCTGGAAGCGGGTCGGCTTGGGCGAGGTAATCGGTGAGGTCGAGCTTGGTGTTCGTTTTGAAGGCCTTCGAAAAGCGGGCAGGGTCGAGGTCGGCCCGGCTGTAATGATTGGGCTCCTTGAGCGGGCTGAGGAACACCTCCGGATGCGCGTTCAGCCTCGCATACAACGTGGTCGTGCCGCACTTGGCCGCGCCAATGACGAAGAAATTGACCCGCTTCAACGCGTCCTGCCCTGGCGTGTTCATTCGGCGTGCGATTTCGATGTTCTCAAGGCATCCCAAACCGAAAGCCCCAACAACCGCTTCACGGCCACGGCCGCCGCCACGTTCCAGAGCGCCATGCTCAAGGCCGTCGCCACCGCCGCCCCTTCGATCCCGAATCGCGGGATGGCCCAGAGGTTCAGGCCGAGGTTGCCGAGGGCCGCCACCCACACGATGCGTTGGGCGGGCCGTTCGTGGCCGGTCATGTTCAGCAGGTACATCACAGGTCCGCACAGGGCGTTGACCACTTGGCCCGCGGCCAACCACACCAGGCACGTCGCCCCGGCCTCGAACGCTTCGCCAAACCACCCCATCCACCACGCCGGCACCGCGACCAACACCCCAAACGCCGGCACACTGAACGCCACGTTCAGCCGCGTGGTTTGGCGAAGGGCGGCCCTCAGGCCGGCCCGGTCCCCCGACGCGTGACGTTCCGCAAAAAGCGGCGCCGCGTAGCTGTTGACGGCCGCCTGCACGAGGGTCACCACCGCGGCCATGCGAAACGCGACGCGGTAAATCCCCACCTGATCTTCTTCCAGGAAGTGCCCCACGAGCAGCGTGTCCGTCCAGCTCATCACGAGGAACATCGCGGAGCTGAGAAGCATGGGCCAACCGGTGGCGAACATCGCACGCCACCCGTACTCCATGGCGACAACGTCGGCCGCCGCTTGCGGACCGCTTTCACCGCCTGCTTTGCGCGGGAGGGCCGTGGCCAGCAGGACCGAGCCGAGAAGGGCACTGGCCGCAAGGGACGACACGTAGGCTTGCATCACGTTCATGTCGCCCAGCACCAAAAGGGCCACGGCTCCCGCCATGACCATGCCGGGCTGAAGAAGGGCGTAGCTGCGCATCCGCGACAACCCGCGAAGACCTTCGGCAGCCATTCCCCAAAACGCCATCACCGGAATGTGCGCTGCGACGGCTGGCCAAAGTTCCGCCATTCCCGAATCGCCCAACCACGACGTCAGCCGGACGTCCAACCCCGCCATCAGCAGTCCAGAAAGCACCCCCGCCATGCCAACCGACACGACCAGGGCCCGAACCGTGAGCCGTCGCTGGAGGTCAACCCGGCCCTGCACCGTCGTCGCCGCCAACCACTTCACCAGCACCCCGTCCAATCCCAGCCTCGCGGCCAACGCCCCGATTGTCAGCACCGTCAACGCGAGCTCAAACCGTCCGTACGACGCCGCCCCCTCGTGCCGACTGACCCACCACGCCAGGGCGTAGCCGGCAGCAGCACCCACGAGTTTCACCCCGAGCATGAATGCGGAGGAGCTGAAGAGTTTGGCCTGAAAAGAGGAGGTTGTGCTCACGCGACAAAGGTAGATGTCGAGGGGGCGCGGTGCACCCCTGCCGTCAGCCTGCCCGTTACCCGGTCATGAGCGCGAGCCAAGCGATGATGTCCGACGCACCCACGGCTCCGTCGCCGTCGAGGTCTGCCCACCCGCAGTTGGAACTGCACCCAAACATGCCGAGAAGCTCCAACAGATCCGCCACCGCCACAACCCCATCGCAATCCGCATCTCCCTCCGGGCAGAATTCGCACAAACCGTTGTCGTAGGTCGCCGACGCGTCGTAGTTGCTCGCCTCGGCATCCATGCATCCCAACACCTCCAGGTCGCTCAACCCAAACGGCGCGGCGGTGACCACCATGAGATGCTCCATAGACAACTGACCTGCCTGGCTCACGCCCAGCGCCAACCCAGCCTGTCCAGAAAAGTCTTGGCCATCGACAACCGTGAACTGACCCAACAAATGCAGGCCATTCACCTCATGGCGCTCATGCCACACCTGACCTCCCACCGCCACCATGCACGACCCACCTTCGTCCTCCGACGACCATGCACCTGCTTCGAAGGCCAGCCTTTGCCCCTCGAGAGAAAATTCAAACGACTGGGCCTCGACCGAGCCAAACAGGTCCTCCCACATGTCCCCCGTCGTCCAAAACGAAGAAAACTCCACTTCCGGAAAAAAGGAAAAGAACACGGGGTCGATGAGGGACTGCTTGGGCAGGACGTCCTCGTCCGCCGCGGCAAAATCGGACACGAAAAGCCCGCCTGGTGCCTCGATGAACCAAGGCGCGTTGGCGTCGCCCCAAAGTCCGATCATGTGCAAGTCCGCGCCGGGCACCTCGCCGAAATCGGCGTAGAGCCGGTAGGTCTTGGCCCCCGCAGGAATTCCCATGTACTGTCCCGTGTGCTCGAGCACCAACTCCAGCACCCACCCTTGGAACGTCGACTCGGTCGTGTCCAGCAACGTCACATGCTCGTCAGGCCACGGGCCCTCGCAAGATTGCTGCTGCAGGCTCGTGAAGAGGATCAGGTCATGCACGTTGGCCGTACCGTCGCCGTCGGGGTCGCAAAGCCCCGGACCCATTTGTTCCCCGTCACCGATCGAATCGCCCCACGCGAAGTTCATGATGAAAGGCAAGAAGTCCGTGTTGGTGATCTCTCCATCTTGGCTGCCGTCCATGCAGGCGCAGGGCACGGTTTGGGCCACAGAGGAGGGAACGAACAAAGTCACAAAGGCCAACGACACCAACAAGGGTAATGCTCTCATGTCACGCAAGTTATGACATTTTTAGCAACTGGGGGGGGGCGAACAAAAGGCGGCCTCGGACTCCGAGCAAGAATCGGGCTCAGAGCTCAGGCGCCCGCGGTGAACGCCAGGCCGTACAGCTTCATCTGCTTGACCATGGCCTGCAACCCGTTGCTTCGGGTGGGGCTGAGGTGGCTGTGCAGGCCGATTTCATCGAGGAAGGACAGGTTCGCGCCCGCGATGTCGGCGGCCGGCGCGTCGCTCAACGTCCGAACCATCAGCGCCACCAAGCCCTTCGTGATGATGGCGTCGCTGTCGGCAGTGAACCTCACGTGGCCGTCGTCGCCCTTCCGAGCGGCGAGCCACACGCGGCTTTGGCATCCCTTGATCAGGTTGTCGTCGACCTTGTCCGACTCGTCCATGGGCGCGAGGTCACGGCCGAGCGAAATGATGTGCTCGTATTTCTCCATCCAGTCGCCAAACATGGCGAACTCGTCTGCAATTTCTGCTTGCCGTTCGTCGATCACTGAAGCCATGGGTCAAAGGTAGTGCCGAGCGTCGCACGGGGTGAACCTGGGTCACTCAGCGCAGCATCGCGGCCGCACGGGCCACGGCCTCGGCCAAGCGGTCGATCTCCGCCACCGTGTTGTAGGCCCCAAACGACGCCCGGACCGTTCCTGGAATGCCGAGCTTGTCCATCAACGGCTCCGTGCAATGGTGGCCGGTCCGCACCGCAATGCCGAGCTGGTCGAGGAGCGTGCCGAGGTCGTACGGGTGCACGCCTTCAATCAGGAAGGACACCACGCCCGCCTTGCAGGGGGCGGTGCCGATGAACCGCATCCCGTCGATGGATTCGAGTTGGGCATGGGCATGCTGGGTCAGGACGTGTTCGTGGGCGGTGAGGGACGCCATGCCCACGCCGTTCATCCAATCGAGTGCCGCACCGAGGGCGATCCCGCCGCTGATGTGGGGGGTGCCGGCCTCGAACTTGTAGGGGAGTTCGTTGTAGGTCGTGCCGTTCTCGAAACTCACGGTGCCAATCATCTCGCCTCCGCCACGCCAAGGGGGCATGGCGTCGAGAAGGGCCTCCCTTCCGTAGAGGATGCCGATGCCCGTCGGCCCGTACGTCTTGTGGCCGCTGAACGTGTAGAAGTCGACGCCGAGTTCCTGGACGTTGACCGCGAGGTGCGGCACGGACTGCGCGCCGTCCACCAACACGGTGGCGCCGGCGTCGTGGGCCCGGGTGGTCCAGTGCTTGACGTCATTGACCGTGCCGAGAGCGTTGGAAACGTGCGTGAAGGCGACGAGCTTGGGCCCACGGGCGAGGTGCTGCTCGAACTGGTCGCCGTCGAGCGTGCCATCCGGGTTGAGCTCCACCACGTGGATGTCAAACCCGCACTCCAGGGCGAGCATCTGCCACGGCACGATGTTGCTGTGGTGCTCCATTCGGGTCAGGACGATGCAGTCGCCTTCGCCGAGGTTGGCGCGGCCCCAAGTTTGGGCCACGAGGTTGATGCCGTCGGTGGTGCCGCCCACGAACAAGATTTCCCGGGTCGAGGCAGCACCAAGGTGAGCGCGGACAATCTCGCGTGCGCCTTCGTACGCCTCCGTCGCCTCCTGCGCCAAGGCGTGGACGCCCCGGTGAATGTTGCTGTGCGTGTGGGAGAGGTAGCGGGCTTGCGCGTCGATGACGGCCTGGGGTTTTTGGGCTGAAGCCGCGCTGTCGAAATACGCCAACGGCTTGCCATGCACCTCCCGCGAAAGGATGGGGAACTGCGCGCGAATGGCGTGAACGTCGTACAGGGTGGGCGTGGTCATCAATGCAAGGGTACAAAGGGTGCGCGGAAACGCGTGTTACATCCGTTCAAGTCTCAACAAGTACTCGTGGTTCCCGTCGCCACCTTGGATGGGCGAATCAAGGGCATCAACCACCCTCAAACCACTCTCCCCCGCCGCCGCCTTCACATCTTCCAACGCCCTGGAACGCACCGCAGGGTCCCGCACGATGCCAGCCCGGCTCAGGTTTTCTCGTCCCACTTCAAACTGGGGTTTCACCAGAGCCAACACCGGCGTTCCTGGCTCCGTCAGCTCCGCCACAGTCGGAAAAATGTGGGCCAATCCCACAAAGGACACGTCAATGGCCACCAACTGCGGCAACCCGCCCAACACCTCCCGAACTTCGTCCGGGGTCAGGTCTTTCACGTTGGTCGATTCCCTGACGATCATGCGGGGGTCGTCCGACAGCTCTGGATCGAACTGATCCCGGCCTGTATCCACACCCAAAACGCCTTGGGCACCTCCCTCGAGCATCACGTGGCTGAATCCCCCCGTGGAACACCCCACGTCAAGGGCCAACTTGCCCTTCACCTTGATGTCTTTCCAGGTCTCCAAGGCTGCCAGCAGCTTCAAGGCGCCACGCGACACCCAGGGCATGTCCTCGACGATCAGCTCGACGGTCACGTCCGCGGGAAACTTCTTGCCAGGCTTGGTCACTTTGACCCCTGCCACCATCACACCGTGTTCGGAAATCATGCGTTCGGCACGAGGCCGTGACGCGACAAGGCCCCGCTCGATGAGGAGTTTGTCCAACCGAAGGAGGGTGTTGTCCGACATGGGTGCGCGGTTGCGAAGGTGTGGTTACATCCAGCTGTGGCGTGCCGCCAACAGCTCTTCCACTTCCGTGGCGACTTCCTCGCTGCCAAACCCTTCCAGCACGTCGCCGATGAAGGCCTGAACCATCAAAGCGCGGGCCGCGCGGTCGCCAATTCCGCGGGACTTGAGGTAGAAAAGTGCTTCTTCGTCAAACTGCCCCACGGTGCATCCGTGCGAACACTTGACGTCGTCGGCGTAGATCTCCAGTTCAGGCTTGGCGTTGATGCTCGCTCCGGCGTCCGCCACAATGTTGGCGTTTTGCTGGTAGGCGTTGGTCAATTGCGCGTCCTCACGCACAAACACTTTGCCGTTGAACACCCCCGTCGACGTTCCGTACAGGATGCCTTTGTAGAGCTCGCTGGACGTGCAATGCGGGACCGTGTGGTCCATCGTGGTGTGGTTGTCCACGTGCTCGTTGCCTTTAGGCAAGTAGGCCCCGTGCATGATCGTGTGTGCGCCGCTTCCTTGCTGCAACACGTTCAATTCATTCCGCACCCAATGCCCCTTCACGGTCACCGTGTGGATGCGGAACGTGCTGTCCTTGTCTTGCGTGACGTGCTCGTGCGCGAGGTGGAACAACACGCCGTGTTCGTGCTGGACCTTGTCCACGCCCAAACGCGCACCCGGTCCCACCCTTCCTTCCAGCACACCGTTCACCATGCCACTCGTCCCTTCCGCTGCAGATGTCCAAAGCACCACTTCCGCTTGACTGTTCGCACCGAGCAAGATGCGGTGCCTCGGGCAGGACGCCACGTCTTGGCCGGTCACGTGGTGGTGAACCACCACGGGTCGATCCAAGGATGTTCCGGACTCCAGGGAGAGGTAGAGCCCGTCCTGGGCGTGCGCTGCGTTCACGGCACCGATCCATTCTCGGGAATGATAGCCTGTCCAGTCTTCGTCGCCGGCTCCAATCAGGCCTGCGGCCACCGCCTGCGACATGGCCATGCACACCACGCCGTCCGCCACGGGAAGGTCGCACGCTTCAGGCACGACGTGTCCGTTGACGAGCACAACGCGGTACGCGTCAAGGCCCGGTACCGGGTTGATCGGCACGTCTTCGGGCCAGGCTTGGGGCGCAGGAGCGACCTTCACCGGCGACGCGAGCATCGCCGTGATCGGACTGTATTTCCAGCGCTCCGACTTGCGGGTCGGCACAGGAAGGTCGGCCAGGGCCGCGCGACCCGCTTCCGCAAGCGCCGACAACCCGGTCGTCCCGGAACCCGTCAGGCCCGCGACAAAGTCCTGCGCTTTTTGGGTCGCGATGTCGTTCGCTCCAGCCATCAGGCGACGGGTTCTTTGATCCAGTCGTAGCCCTTCGCCTCGAGTTCGAGGGCGAGTTCTTTGGGGCCGGACTTGACGATTTGGCCGTCGCTCAACACGTGCACAAAGTCGGGCACGATGTGGTCGAGGAGGCGCTGGTAGTGGGTGATGACAAGGAAGGAACGGCCCGCGTTGCGCATGGCGTTCACGCCCTCGGAGACGATGCGGAGCGCGTCGATGTCAAGGCCGCTGTCCGTCTCGTCCAAAACCGCGAGCTTGGGCTCAAGCATCGCCATCTGGAAAATCTCGTTGCGCTTCTTTTCTCCGCCCGAGAAGCCTTCGTTGACGCTTCGGTCGCGCAAGCGTCCGTCGAGTTCGACGAGGGCGGACTTTTCCTTCACCATCGCAAGGAAGTCCTTGGCGGCGATGGGCTCCAGTCCTTGGTGCTCGCGCTTGGCGTTCACGGCGGCCTTCATGAAGTTCAAGTTGCTCACCCCGGGAATTTCCACAGGGTACTGGAACGCCAAGAACAGGCCTTCCCGCGCCCGGTCGCTCGCGTCGAGTTCGAGCAGGTCGGTGCCGTCGAAGTCGACCGAGCCGGCCGTCACTTCGTAGTCTTCACGGCCGGCGAGGACCGAGGCCAAGGTCGACTTGCCGGAACCGTTGGGGCCCATGATGGCGTGCACTTCTCCGGGACCAATTTGGAGGTTCAGTCCTTTGAGAATGGGGGTGTCTTCCACGCGCGCGTGGAGGTTGTTGATGGTCAGCATTAGCCTACGGATCCTTCGAGTGAAATGGCCAGGAGTTTTTGGGCCTCAACGGCAAACTCCATGGGCAACTTGTTGAGCACATCCTTGGCGTATCCATTGACAATCAAGCTGATGGCCTGCTCTTCGTCAATGCCGCGTTGGAGGCAATAAAAAATTTGATCTTCCCCAATCTTGCTGGTCGTCGCTTCGTGCTCAACCTTGGCGGTGGGGTTCTTCGTTTCGATGTACGGGAACGTGTGTGCGCCACAGCGGTCGGTCATCAACAGGCTGTCGCATTGGCTGAAGTTCCGCGCATGGTCGGCGTTGGGCATGATTTGGACGAGTCCCCGGTAGCTGTTTTGGGACTTGCCCGCCGAGATGCCCTTCGAAATGATGGTCGAACGGGTGCGCTTGCCCAAGTGAATCATCTTGGTGCCCGTGTCCGCCTGCTGCATGTTGTTGGTGACGGCCACGCTGTAGAATTCGCCGACGCTGTCGTCGCCCTTCAGCACGCAACTTGGGTACTTCCACGTCACCGCGCTGCCCGTTTCCACTTGCGTCCAACTGATCTTGGAGCGTGTGTGACAGATGCCGCGCTTGGTCACGAAGTTGAAGACCCCACCCTTTCCTTGCTCGTCGCCGGGGTACCAATTTTGGACGGTGCTGTACTTGATTTCCGCGTCGTCAAGCGCGATGAGCTCGACCACGGCCGCGTGAAGTTGGTTCTCGTCGCGCTGAGGCGCCGTGCAACCTTCGAGGTAGCTGACGTAGCTGCTCTCGTCGGCGATGACAAGCGTCCGCTCAAACTGGCCCGTGCCACTTTCGTTGATCCGGAAGTACGTGCTCAATTCCATCGGGCATCTCACGCCTTTGGGGATGTAGCAGAACGACCCATCCGTGAAGACAGCCGAGTTCAGTGCGGCGTAGAAGTTGTCGCGGACCGGCACAACCGACCCGAGGTACTTCTGGACCAATTCAGGGTGCTCCTGAACGGCCTCGCTCATGCTGCAAAAGATGATGCCGAGTTCCGCGAGTTTGTCCTTGAAGGAAGTGGCCACGCTGACGCTGTCCATCACAAAGTCCACCGCCACCCCGCTGAGGCGCTTCTGCTCCTCCAGCGAAATGCCCAGCTTGTCCATCGTCTTGCGCAACTCCGGGTCCACCTCGTCGAGGGAGGCGAGCTCCTTCTTTTGCTTGGGGGCCGCGTAGTAGCTGATGGCCTGGAAATCCGGCTTCGTGTATTGGAGGTGGGGCCACTCGGGCTCCACCATGGCTTGCCACGTCGCGAACGCCTTGAGGCGCCACTCAAGGAGCCATTCTGGTTCGTTCTTCTTCGCGCTGATCAGCCGAATGATGTCTTCGTTCAGGCCCGCAGGTGCCTTGTCCGAGTCGATGTCCGTCGTGAACCCAAACTCGTAGGCCTTTCCTGTGACCTCTTCCAGAATCTTGTCTTCTCCGTCGTACGCCATGAATGTGTTCTGTCAGAGTGAAAAACTCTCTCCGCAGCCGCAGGTTCGGTTGGCGTTGGGATTGTGAAACTCAAAACCCTTTCCGTTCAACCCGCCGCTGTAGCGCAGCTCGGTGCCAACGAGGTAAAGGAAGCTCTTCTTGTCCACCACCACTTTGACGCCGTTGTCTTCGAACGCTTGGTCGTCGTCGTTCATGACGTGGTCGAAGTCGAGCTCGTACATCAGCCCGCTGCACCCGCCGCCTTTGACGCCCACGCGCACAAAGCTTCCTTCGGGTCGCCCTTCTTCCGCGAGCAGGGTCTGGACCTGCTGGCGAGCGTTGTCGTTCACTTTGATCATGGAGTGTGGAAAAACTGGAGCAAAAATACCCCATTTGGGGGAGGCAAAGGTACGTTGTTTGGATTCATTCCAAATAAGCTTGTGGCCCTGATTCCGACGACTGCGTCGCATCTTTGGGGCATGCCCGGCGCACGCACGTCCAAACCCCGTCGCTCTCGAGCCCAACTCACCACCCAATTCACCACGGTGGTGGGCATGTCGTTGACGCTCTTCCTCCTCGGAATGCTGGGGCTGGCGGCCCTTCTCGGGCGTTGGGCCACGGTGCAATTGCGCACGCAGGTGCACGTTCAAGTCTACTTGCAGCGGGACATGTCCCAAGCCCAAATCGACGCCACCCGCCTCGCCCTCGCGGCCGACCCCAGCGTCGCCGCCGCAACCTACCTCGATCCGGAGGAGGCGGCCGCCGAACTCGAAGCGGAGTTGGGGGAGTCGTTCGTTTCGTTCCTCGGCTACGTGCCGCTCCCGCCCGTCGTGGACGTGGTGGTTCGGCCTGACCACGCCACGCCGGAAGCCCTGTCGGAAGCCACGAAGCGCTTCGAAGCCACCCAAGGCGTGGCGGACGTCTCGTGGCACAGCGACCTGCTCCGGGCCATGCAAGACGGCCTCGACCGCCTGATGCCGGTCCTGGTGGGGGCCGCCGCGCTCTGCTTGCTCGTCGCGCTGGCCCTGCTCAACAACACAATCCGCCTGACTGTCTTTGCCCGACGCTTCCTCATTCGGAACATGCAACTGGTCGGCGCGCGACCCCGCTTGGTGCGGCGGCCGTTCGTCGCGCAGGGCTTGATGCTCGGCGCCACGTCGGGGCTCCTCGCTTTTGCCGGCACGCTCGCCCTCCTGACCTGGTTCCAGGGACAGCTCGGAACCCTGACCCTCCCCTGGATGGGCGCCCTGGCCGGAGTCTTCGTCGTGACGGGAAGCCTCCTCGGCGCCGGCTTCAGCAGCGTCGCCGTCAACCGGTACCTGCGGGCGGACCTGTCCCAACTTCACTGACCGTGCATCACGACCTGCGAAAGCGCGTCGCGCCGTATTTTCGACCCATGGAAAGCACCCCAGACACACCCACGAACTTCGCGTTTGGCCGCAGCAACTACATGTGGCTCGGCATTGGCATTGCTGTGTTGGCGGCGGGTTACTTGCTCATGAGCGGCGGCGGATCGGACGATCCCAACGTGTTTGACGAAAGCATTTTCAGCTTTCGCCGCATCACCCTCGCACCCACCGTGGTGCTGGCCGGCTACGGCGTGATTTTCTACGCCATCCTCAAGAAAAGCTGAGTTGGAGACCCTCTCCTACCTCATTCTCGGCCTGGTTCAAGGCCTCACTGAATTTCTTCCGGTCTCGAGTTCGGGCCACCTGACCCTCGGGCAAGCCCTGCTCGGCCTCGCCGAAGAGGACCTGACCTTCACCGTCCTCGTTCACGCCGCCACGGCGCTGAGCACCGTGGTGGTGTTCCGCGAAGACATCTTGGGCCTCGTCCGCGACGTGTTCGCGTCGGGCGACGCCGGCAGCCAAGCGCGGTCCTACACCGGCCTGATCTTGCTCAGCGCGGTCCCGGCGGCGGCCGTCGGCCTCGGTTTCAAGGACGCCATCGAATCGCTCGCCACGCCACGCTTTGTCGGCGCGATGTTGTGCGTCACCGCCGGCATCCTGCTCCTGTCCCAGCGCGCGACCGCTGGCAACCGACCCCTCGGGGCCAGCCGCGCGCTCGGAATTGGCCTCGCCCAGGCGTTCGCCATCCTCCCAGGCATCAGCCGTTCCGGGAGCACCATCGGCGCCGCCCTCATGCTCGGCATCTCGCGCGAAGAAGCCGCGCGCTTCTCCTTCCTCATGGCGCTCATTCCCATTGGCGGCGCCACGTTGCTCACGCTCAAAGACCTCCTCGAACAACCCGCCGTGGCGAACGCCGCCGCCGGTCCCTGGCTCGGCTACGCCGTCGGCACCCTTGCCGCCTTTGCGAGCGGTTGGGCCGCTTGCACATGGATGATTCGGTTGGTGAAGCGGAGCAATTTGGCAGGATTTGGAGCGTACTGCTTGGCCGTTGGCGTGCTCGCGCTCATCTTTGGGTAAACCCCAACCATGACCTTTTCTCGATTTCTGACGGTGGCCGCGGTCGCCCTGCTCTTCGCAACGACCGGATGCGTCGAAGTGACCTTTCCGGAACCGATGCCTGCGGGCAAGAAGGACCTGACGGAGTTTCCCTCGGCTTGGCAAGGCACGTGGACGTCCCACGTGAACGGCGCCGAGGCTGCTGGAGAAGACGAGATCATGGTCATCCTCACGGACCGCATCAAGGGGGATCCGAGGAGTGACGATTTGGTCTTAGGCCAAAACTGCACCCTCCGCAAATTGGGCCGGCGCCTCGTGCTCAGCCTTCCGCAGGAAGAGGGCGACCGGTACACGGCGCTCGTCGCAGAACGCCACGGCGAAACCCTGACCGTCCAGAAGTTTGACCCGGAAGTGCAGGGAGCGATTGACGGCTGGGAGGAGCTCCTCGGGCACGACCGCGTGGTCAAGATTCACAAGAAAGACAACCCCACCAAGAAGTTGAAGGAGGTGCAGCTGAACCCCAAGAACCGCTGCCAATTCCGCAAGGTCGTGAAGCACGGCACCACCGAATTGGTGACGTACACAAAGGTTCCTGAGGGGGCCGCGCCCTGAAGCTCGTCGCGCTTAGCGCACCAGACCTTTCGCGCCTTCAAGGCGCTGCGCCACTGACTCCCAGTTGACGAGGCCAAGAAAGGCTTGGATGTAGTCGGTGCGGCGGTTTTGGTAGTTGAGGTAGTACGCGTGTTCCCACACGTCCATGCCAAGGATCGGGGTGCCCGTGCGCTCGACGCATTGCGTCATAAGCGGGTTGTCCTGGTTGGCGGTGCTGGTCACTTCGAGCTTGCCCTCTCCGTTGACGATGAGCCAAGCCCAGCCGCTGCCAAACTGCTTCGCGCCGGCTTGGGCAAACGCGGCCGCAAAGGCCTCGACACCCCCCAAGTCCCTGGCGATCAACTCCGCAAGGTCGCCTTCAGGTGCTGCCGGACCTCCCGGGCGCAGGACTTCCCAGTACAGGGTGTGGTTGTAGTGACCGCCGCCGTTGTTGCGGAGCGCGGCGTTGTCCGGGGACACCCACGCGAGGAGGGACTCGAGGCTGCCGTCCAGCGCGACCGACACGCCGTCGAGCGCCGCATTGAGTTTGCGCACGTAGCCCGCGTGGTGCTTCCCGTGGTGGATTTCCATGGTCGCCGCGTCGATGCCTGGAGCCAGCGCGTCCGTCGCGAACCCGAGGGCAGGAAGCGTGAACGTTTCCGATCCGAAGGTGGTGACGGCTGGGGTTTGGCCTTCTGGTTCGCCCGGAGCGCAACCCAACCAAGGAGTGAGCACCAATCCCGCACCGGCCGCACCGGTGATTTTTAGAAACGTTCGCTTGTCCATGAGACAAAGATGAACACGAATGCGTTCCCTTCGCGAGTGTGCACGTCGAGGTGTGAACAGATGGTCACGAATGGCCCTCCTTCAAGGCTCGGCATGCGCGAATTTTAAACTCCGTACCATGGACGCTCCTCTCCGTTCCTTTCGCGTTCCACGCTGGTTGGTGTGGACGCTTGCCATACCTGCGATGATCGCAGCCGCCTTGGCCGTGTTGGCGCGGCAACGCGGGGATGTGTGGAAGGCCCGTGCCCTCGAAGCCATCAACCGCGAGCTGGCCGGCGAACTCGAAGTGAATGAGATGACGCTTTCGTGGTGGAATGGCTTTCCAGACGTCAGCGTGGAACTCGCCCACGTGGCACTTCTCTCGCCAGAACAAGACACCCTTGTCCTGGCCGACCGCGTGGGTTTGGAGTTGGGGTTTTGGACCCTTTGGGGAGACGCTCCTGAATTGACTTCCGTCGCTCTCGAGGGCGGACGTGTGCACCTGGCTCAAGATGCCGCTGGACGCTGGAACGTCATGGATTTGTTGGCTTCACCCGACAACCGAGACGCTGAGGGCCCAGCGCTCACTGTAGGCCGGCTCTCCTGGACCGACGTGGACGTGAGTTGGGCCGTGGAAGGTGCGGCTTCTGGCTCCTTGCGGCTTCAGCGAGCCACCCTCGAACTCCCCTCGGAGAGCGCTCCGCTGCGATTGGAAGCCCATGCGAAGAACGTGACCGTTGCCCACCGTGACCTCCCCAATTTGCGCCCCGTGGAGGCGGCATGCAGCGGTTCGTGGATGCCGCAGGGCGAGGACGGTTGGACGTGCGCGGGGGAAGTCTCGGTCCACGGAATGGAAGCGTCCTGGAACGCGGAGTCCAGCCCCTCCAAGGGCTGGGTTGCGCGCGTTCAAGTGCCCAAAATCACACAGCGCGCCATCGACGCCGTTTGGGTCGACCCCCCCTGGAAAGGGACGGTCGCGCTTGACCACGCCGTCAGCCTCGACGTGCGCCTGCAGCCTCAATCCACCGAAGTGCATTGGTCTGCGGGGAAGGAAGCGTTCCAGCTTGCACCGCAACTGACCGGCCTCACGATGGCCGTCCAAGGCGTGTGCAGCGGCGAAGGCACCTTCAAGCAGGAATTCGGCGCGTGGTCTTGGGCCGTGGACGAAGCCCTCCTTTCCGGCAACGGCTGGAGCTTGGAAGGAAGCGTCAAGCCCACGTCCTCGTCGCGCCTTCAAATCGACGGCCGCGCCACCCTTGACGCCGCCACCCCCTTCCAATCCTGGATCCCCGAGGTGCCCATGGACGTTCAATCCGTACTGCCCGTTTCAGGAACCGCGACGGCCCAAGGCAGCGTCTCGTGGGACCTTCAACGCGGCATGCAAAGCATGCTCGGCACCGTGGCGCTCTCCCAAATCACGGGCAAACTCGACGGACAACCCTACCTCCTCGAAGCCCCCGAGATCCGCATGGAGTCCACGTCGTGCTCGGGAGAAGACCTCGTCTTCCAATGGGCGGGCACCAACGCTGATTTCGACATCAAAAACCTGTCGTGGCCACAACTGCTCGGCAGTGGGCCAGTCACGGGCGACGTGCACGTCCGGGCTCGTTCCATCCACGTGAACCCCATCCTCACGTGGTGGGAACACTTGAATCGACCCGCCACGACAGAAGCGGTCTTGTTGCCCCCTGGGTCGTCACTCGGACTTCATGTGGACAGCGACGTTTTGGAGTGGGACGCACTTCAATGCACCAAGCTCGTGGCGCGAACCAAGGTTTCTCACAACCGTTGGAGCATCCAAAGCGCGCAAATCCAGGGCCTCGAAGGACGCACCCACGTCGAAGGAAGCTTGGGGCCGGGGCGGGCCGGTTGGTTCCTGACCCTGCGGGGATCTGCCGACGACGTGTCCTTGCCCAAGCTGTTCTCCACGTACAGCAATTTTGGCCAAACCCTCATCCGGCATGACCACCTCAGCGGCGCGATGTCCACCGCCGGCACACTCGGCATGTCGTGGGACCTCGACGGCAACTGGCACGGCGAAGAGTTCACAGCAAGCCTCCAAACAGGCATCAACTACGGCCGACTGCGTGGCCTTGAGGTCTTTGAAGAGGTGGCGGACTACCTCGAAGGACACCGTTTGATGGCGCCGCTCGTGGATCCAGACGACCTGCGCGAACGCCTGAAGGATGTGGCCTTTGAACCGGTCAGCCAACGCATCGACGTACGAGCAGAGGAGGTGAAGTTGCCCATGACCGTGATTCAGTCTTCCGCCATGAACGTGGCCATCGAAGGCGTGTACGATTTTGACTCCAACATCGACTACACCCTTGGTTTTGCGCTGCGCGACTTGCGTGCATCGGCCACTGACGCCTTTGGGGTGATGGAGGATGACGGCCTCGGCAACCAATTTTTCTTGCGCATGTCCGGCCCGGTCGAGGAGCCCGTCTATGCCTACGACCGCGAGGCCGCCAAAGATCACCGACGCGAGGCCATTCAGGCTGAAAAGCAGCGCCTGAGGGACGCCCTTAAGCAGCGAAACGCACCTGCAACGCCACCCCAGCCTGACCGCACTCCTCCTCCCTCATCCGGTTCTTCCCAATCCCACGAGGAAGAGGGGAAGTCTTCGCTTTTGGACCGCGTGCGGAAACCCAAAGACAAGAAGGACAAGGACTTGTTCAACCCGGATGACGACGATTACCTTTAAACCATGGAACCGCTCGATTTCTCCGACGTCCAAAAACAACTCGTTCGCTGCCAACAGCTGCTCGATGAGGCACGCCAAGAGGGCTGGTCTCCGGAACGCATCGTCGCATTCGATGAGGCCACGCGGGAGCTGCACGAAGGTGCGGTGATCCGACGCGCCCTTGCGTCCACCTTTGCCGTCGCAACCCAAGTCAACGTCGAAGAGGCAACCGAGGCCTCAACGACCTCTTCGCCACTTCAGGCGGAGGACGCAGAGCCCCCCGCGGTCAACCGTTTGTTGAGTCCGGAAGAGCGAGGCGAAGCCGTTGCGAAATCCGATTCTCAAGTCGATTTGTTGTCCTCGATTGGGGAATTGACCCTGGCGGAAAAGCTCGCCTTGCAACCCCTTTCCGACGTGTCGGAAGGCATGAGCATCGTGGACCGCGCCCAATTCACAAGCGTCTTGTTCTCCGGAGAAGAAGAAGTCTTCAGTGCGCTCCTCACCAAACTCACTCGAGCCTCCACGCAAGAAGAGGCCTTGGCCCAATTTCAAGAAGCACTCAGCCCTCGCGGCGAAGACGTGGAAGTGGACGCCTTGAAAGAAGACTTTGCCAAACGCATCATGCGCACCTTCGTCTCATGAGCGGCGGAAAATTGGTGGTGGTGCCCACCCCGGTAGGCAACCTTGGCGACATGACCCCTCGCGCTCTTGAGGCGCTAAGCAAAGCCCATTTGGTGCTCGCTGAGGACACCCGAACCACGGGCAAACTCCTGCGCCATTTTGGCGTGGAAACCCCGCTCCGATCTTTCCATCAGCACAACGAGCACCGAACCCTTGAAAGCGTGGTGGACCAACTGCAGGGCGGCGTCACCATGGCGTTGTGCTCCGATGCGGGCACACCTGGAATTTCGGACCCCGGATTTCTGCTCGTGAGAGCCTGCGTCGATGCCGGTGTCGCCGTGGAATGCTTGCCCGGTGCTACGGCGTTTGTCCCGGCTTTGGTGACGTCCGGTCTTCCGTGCGACCGATTCTACTTTGAGGGATTTCTCCCGCACAAAAAAGGGCGACAAAAACGCCTCACCGCCCTTCTCGAAATGCCTTGCACCGTCGTGATGTACGAAAGTCCTCACCGCGTTGCCAAACTCCTGGACCAGCTTCACGACTTGGGTGCGGCAGACCGCCCCGTGGCGTTGTGCCGAGAAATTTCAAAGCTCCACGAGGAAACCCTTCGTGGATCCGTGAGCGAATTGCAGGCTCACCTTTCCGCACATGCCCCACGAGGCGAATATGTCGTCGTCTTGGGAACGGGGGATCAAAACACCACGCGCTGAACCTCGTTCACGCGTTTCACCGGGACGACTGTGAGTCCCTTAGGTGGTTTGGGGTGGGAACCGTGACCCGAAATCAACATGCGCTCCATCCCCAGCCGAGCTGCTTCCGCCATTCTTTGATCGAGGCGAGGTACAGGCCGAATCTCGCCACTCAAGCCCACCTCTCCGGCAAAGCACGTTCGGTTGTCCAACGGCAAGTCCAAACTCGAACTCAAAATCGCCGCCACCACCGCCAAGTCGTTGGCTGGATCCTGAATTTTCAGGCCTCCCGCTAGGTTCAAGAAGACGTCGAACGCACCAAGTTTGAAACCGCAACGTTTTTCGAGCACAGCCAAAAGCATGTTCAGCCGCCGCAAATCAAACCCCGTCCCCGAACGCTGAGGCGTGCCATACACGGCGGTACTTACAAGGGCCTGAATTTCTACAAGAAGAGGACGCACTCCTTGCAACGACACGGCCACCGCCGAACCGCTGCTCGCCTCGCCTCGCTCTCCCAGCAACACCTCACTCGGGTGGTCCACAGATGTCAAGCCTTCTCCAGACATTTCGTAAATGCCCAACTCCGCCGTGGTGCCAAATCGGTTCTTCGCCGCGCGCAACATGCGGTAGGCATGATGCCGATCGCCTTCGAATTGAAGCACGACATCCACCATGTGCTCGAGCACTTTGGGGCCCGCAAGGGAACCTTCCTTGGTGATGTGGCCCACCATGAACAAGGGCGTTCCCGTGGTCTTGGCCCAGGCCGTGAGGGCGGCGGCAGATTCGCGGATTTGGCCTACCGATCCCGGGACGCCGTCTTGGTCAGGAAGGTCCAACGTCTGAACTGAATCGACGACCACAAGCGACGGCTTCTCGGCGCGCAACGCATCCAAGACCGCTGGCACTTGCGTTTGGGGGAAAATGAGCACCGAAGCGGGAATGTTGCCAAGGCGGTTCGCGCGCATGCGCACCTGCTCTGCACTTTCTTCTCCGCTGACGTACAACACCTTGGGGCCCTTTGACGCAACCGCCAAAGCGACCTGGAGCATCAAGGTTGACTTCCCAATGCCAGGCTCACCTCCCAAGAGGACGACACCGCCTGGAACCGCGCCACTTCCGAGGACACGGTTGAGTTCCTTGTCGCCCATGTCAAGTCGAGGCAATTCCGAAACATTGACGTCCACGAGGGGCCGCACCTGCGGTGCCTGAAGCGCAGTCAGGCCCGTTCGGGCCGCTCGCTGAGACAAGGGAGCCACCGACTCCTCGTGGAGGGTGTTCCAAGCTTTGCACTGGCTGCATTGTCCAACCCATTGCGGGTGGGCATGCCCGCAGTCCGAACAGACGAACTGCTTTTTCGTTTTGGCCACGGGATTAGCGCGCCCGGAAGACGTTCACGGGTCCGGAGAACTCCTCTCCATTGGGAAGCAAGATGTAGTAGAAGTACACCCCTTCCGCACGGTTGTCCGCGAACCACGGTTGCGCGTTGCGGTATTTGAGGTTCTCATACACCATGTTGCCCCAGCGGTCGAAAATCCGTACCAACACTCCCTCCGGATCGTCTTCCCACGGTTCGAGACCGCCGATGTGGAAGCCATTGTTCATGTCGTTGCCGTCCCGCGGTGTAAACACGTTGGGAGGCAAAATCTCACATTGTTGCACACTGATCTCGTATTCGTGCTGCAATCCCGTGGGGAGACATGGGTTCGAAATCTCCGCCAACAACGTGAGATCGTATCCCCAGCAACTAGGCGGGAACATTTCTCCGTAGAGTTCGGCATTGCTTTGGAAGGAAAACTCGACCAACGTGTCCGCGCACTGCACCGTCCAAGAATAGTTGCTGTATTCAGGACCGTTGAAGTTCGCATTCAAGTCGAAAAACTCCGGCTGTCCCGGACACAAGGCTCGAACCCCGCTGTAGATTGGCAACGGGTCCCACGTTGGCTCATCGCCAATGAACACCAACCCACACGCCTCTTGAGGCTCGCATCCGTAGGGGTCCTCAATGCTCACGCAAATTTGCGTGCCATTGATCTCGGTTTCTTCCAGGAGCGTCCACGTGAAGTCATCGTCTACTGTCGTCACCGTGCCGTCAGGCCACGTGATGGTGTAATCGGCGTAGTTTGCCGCAAACGCCGGGTTCACGGTCAAGTCTGCGGGCTGTCCCGGTTCAATTCCACCGCCGTCGCAATCGGTGATGGAACCGCCGAGGAACACATCGATGTCGATGGCCGTGACAATGTCAATGAACGCACAATCGCTTTCGTCAAACGAGTTAGGGCATCCATCATCCGGCACTGTGACGCAATACGAACCTGTCGCATTCACCTCCCACTCGTTGTCGTCGATGTTGGCGTCGTTTCCGTTGTACGTCCACTCGTAAGCGAGGCCCGAATTTTGATCGCCGGGAATGGGGTCCAATTCCAACGTCGCTCCTTCGCCGCACAAATAGTCATTTTCCAGCACCGGTTCCGGCATCGCCGTCACCTCAACTTGATCCGTCGCTTCCCCGCAGCCGTTCTCGACACTCACCACCAACGTAGGCGTGGAGTATTGCGTATAGGAGTATTCGTTGAAAAGCACGTTGTCGTTTCCTGGGTAGGGCCAGTTGACAGTGGCCACATCGGCAGGGTCTGTGATGAACGCTTCCAAATCCAATTCATCGTCACCGCACACCCAAACCAGGCTATCCCCGCTCAACTCTATGGTCGGCGGTTCATTGACCTCAACCTCATAGCATGTCGCCGTTTGGCATTCCGCCTCGTTGAAACACAATTCATACAAGCCGTATTCGGTGGCCGACCACGTCGTGTTGAATTCGTCAACCACGCTGAAGCTGTTGTTGCCCAAACCCGAGGTTTCTTCCCACTCACCGTAGGCCGGTTGAACCGTACACAAGGCAGGACCGTAATAGACGACCCCCGTAGTCAACGCCAAGTTGCTCAGGCACCCATCAGGGTTGCTGATGCAGTTGGTGACGCAATTGAAAATGTCAATGCTGAAATATTGGTCGTTGTCCGGGTTGTTGCTGATGTAAGTCACCTGAACCGAATCCCCGTAAACAATGGCCAAGTCTTCGTTGCTGTTGACGTTGGCGAACCCTCCTGAATTGAGCGTGATGGTGGAGTTGGTGACTGTACCGTCCTCATGGATGATGTCCACACTCAAGAACGATCCGTCCCACCCGTTCAGCGTGCTGTACAGGTACAATGAAAAGTATCCTTCTGCTGGCGAGGAGTATCCTCCACTGAAGGTCAAGGTGTCAAAGGCAGATTCACCGCACAATGCGTCAATCGTGTAATCCGGAATGGTGGATGCCGAGGGGGACAAAATGAAGGTCCGCTTGCCTTCACACCCACCTTCGTCCGTCACCGTAACCTGATACACCCCCGCGGTCAACCACGCTCCTGCTCCGTCTTCGGAAAGCACGTCGCCGCCGCCGCCATTCCAATCGTCAACCCAGGTGTAGTCGACAAAATTCTCATCCGCGTCTGGAATGACTTCCACGTACGCAGAGTCCCCTGGGCAAACCGCTTGGAGCGTTCCTTCGACCGTTGGCAAATAGAACGGGGTTTGGTAGACTTGGAAGTTCTCCTTGACCACGCATCCTCCTTCTGTGTTTCCGGTGACCACAAACGTCCCGCCAAAGGGAATGGTGGCTTCATTCTCCGACCAAAACTGAGCGTTCAGATTCCAGCTCCATTCGTTCACAGATTCTTGCCCGCCGATGGATTCGGCCACCACATCCAACTCGGAACCTGCACAAATTCCAAACTCCCCTCCATCCAACGTGGAGACTTCAATCGACGGAGGAACGATGTCCAACACTTGAATGACAATGTCCACTTCCGTCGTCATGCCTTCGCTGTCCGTGGCCGTCATGGTCACCGTGCTCACCCCCGGACTGTTGGCCACAAACTCCCCTGTAAAGGTGGCCGTGCCGCCGTTGGAGACGTTGAAGTTCGTGATTTCGCAGTCCCCAGCAAGAACCTGGTCAATGGTCAAATCCACGGTTTGTGTCGGCTCAGGCCCCAAGAATTCTACGTTGAGCGACGTCGTTTGGGTCAAACACAAGGAAATGGTGTCGCAGCCGAGGTTGGCGGTCGGAACAGGGGCCAAGTTGTTGTTGATCAACGCCGTATTGATGTTGAAGAACTTGAAATCCAACCAGTTGATGCCATCGTCATTGCCTTCACCCGTTCCGTACGGCCCGTTGTACGTGTCGTCGAGAAGGTTGAAGCGACCGAATTGAACGTGGGGGCTGTTCGCGGGGTTCGGGTTGGTCGACTCTCCATCGGCACCCGTCACGCCGGGGTCTGTGCCACAGCACCCATTCGAACCACCGACATCTCCGTGCGCCCAGTTCATGTCGAGATAGCAGACTTGTGCGTTGTTCCCGTCAGGCAAAACGCCACTGGAAGGATCTGTGATGATGATCTG
>ENA-OUOG01001916-OUOG01001916.1-marine-metagenome-genome-assembly--contig:-NODE-1916-length-22813-cov-5.282152_pt1 | contig 22813 bp, 25 predicted proteins | sample MGYA00248635_ERZ508505 | MGnify/ENA primary metagenome ERZ508505 (study PRJEB26176, sample SAMN06267871) | marine metagenome | isolation source: Saanich Inlet, British Columbia, Canada | place: Pacific...
CACCCGAAATACGGGTAAAAACAGGCATAGGCCGATGGCTAACCCAGCAATGATGAGATGGACGCGCTCCCACTTTGTATCGCCGAGCATTTGATGTGTCAGCGTTTGCATGGCGATAAGGCCACCCAGCGTACCGGCAAGGCGATGAAGATCGGCTAATTCCTCAATTTGACCGCTGGGAAAGCGGATCACGCCGATAAAAGCGGCGGCGCCGAAAATCAGAAAGCCGAGAGCTGCAAAATGAAGATCATGGGCCCGCAATTGGCGCGCCCCGTAAAGCGCGGCAAGGACAATGAAGAGTTCCGTAATTGTATAATGGGCCATGGGCTTATTCGCCGGGGGCTTGGACTTTGTTGGGCAGAAGACCAGCGGCACGTTTCATATCATCCGATGTCAGCCGAGAGCCGTCATGCGTCCAGCCGGGTGGGGCGATGATGTAGAGTAGGCGTTGCTTAAGACTTAGGCCACGTTTGAAAACGTCTTTGAAGATCGCCAAATATTCTTGGCTGAAAATAACCAATGGGTTAAAGCTGCCGACATCTTTGACTAAGCCATAATTTGGCAGGTCATTCGGATCTTCGGGGGCAAATGTACCGAACATTTTATCCCATATGATCAAAGTGCCTGCATAGTTACGGTCGAGATATTGTGGGTTATTACCATGATGCACGCGGTGGTGAGATGGTGTGTTGAAAACGGCTTCAAACCAGCGCGGCATTTTGTCGATAGTTTCGGTGTGTAGGAAGAATTGATAAATTGCGTTCACTGCCCCACAGAAAATCACCATAATCGGGTCAAACCCAATGAGTACCAACGGCACTTTTAAAAGTGTCGTACCGGTGAAATGTTTGGTCCAGCCTTGCCGTAAGGCTACCGCCATAGAAAAGCGTTGGCTCGAATGGTGGATAAAATGCATTGCCCATGGCCAGCGAACGCGGTGGGCGATGCGGTGGTGTAAATAGTAGCGTAAATCATCGAGTATAAAACAGGCGACTAAAGTGGTAACTGTTAGCGGGAGGGCGGTAATTTGAAATTGCTGGGCCCAGACCAACATGGCAAGCGTCAAGAAAGCCGCCGAGCCATTGCTGATGACTGAGAACAACCCCATGAAAATACTCACGGCATCGTCTTTGGCATGTAGGCTTCCGCGTTGCTTGAAATAGCGTACGGCAATTATTTCAACAGCAATACTGATAAAGAAAATCGGAATCACCAGCACCAAGACCGGTAGGCTAATCAATTGTTCGACAGACATGGACACTCTCCCTAAAGACTATTCAGCCAAATATGGGATTATTATAACCTGCTCTATAGATGAATATTATTGAATTAATAGCCATTATTGTTTACTAATAGTTAGTAATGACAGATATTCGACAAATTCAACATTTTGAGGCGGTGTTTCGCTTACGCAGTTTTTCCCAAGCCGCTGATGAAGTGAACCTGACCCATGCGGCAATCACCAAAAGCATTAAAGCGCTTGAGCTGCGTTGGGGCGTGGGTTTGTTTCAACGTACCACACGCAGCGTGACGCCAACCGCGGCTGGGCAGCGTCTATATAAAATGGTGCCTGAATTTCTCGCCCATGCCGAACGGGTACGCCTATCGGTTCATGAGGGCGGTGGGCAATTGCACATTGTCTGCGGGCCGGTGGTGCTCGACACGCTGGTGCATCCCGCTTTGCTGAAACTCCATGATCGCCATCCGCATGTGCGGGTCAGCGCTGAGAGCAAGCCGCCGCTCTTGGCCTTAGAGGATATTGCCCAGCGCCGAGCTGATTTAATGCTAATGCATTCTGGGGCCCTACAAACTCTCCCGAAGCAAAGTCAGATTGCCATCACGCCGCTTATTGATGAACCTTATTATGTCGTTTGCCAGAACGGTCATGACGTTCTTGCGGGGGGCCGGGCGATGGATGAGATTGTGCAATTTGATTGGGCGATTGCTGGCTTTGATAATTATTTCGTGCAAGCTATGCCTAAGCAAATGAGTGCACTTCTCGAGCAGCATCGTTTTCCAAAGTTTCGTCTGTTTAGTCAGGCCGCGTGCCTCGACATGGTGCGGCAAAGCAATGTGTTAACGGCAGTGCCTCAAAGTGTGGCCATGCGACTCCTCGAGAGCGATGATTATGATGGCTTTGCCTTCCCCGGCGATTTCCGGTTTGAGGTCAGCGCTGCCAGTCTTGTTGAAAGCCGACAAGACCCTGCCATGGCAGCAATGATAGATGCTTTGCAGAGCGAGTAGGTCTAGTTGTCTTTAGTGGCTCATAAGCCTTTCTAAGACTGACATTATTCTTAATTTAGTCGTCCACGCGGGGCCGCAATTCTGCGTGCGCGCATATCAATTCTTAAGTCGGTTATGTTTAAGGATATGTCTTCATTGACATTATATCCAATATCCGTGAGTGCGAGTGATAACCAAGTATTAAGATCAATACTTGAGGCTGTGGTGGTATATTTCATTTTATAACGAGGGCCTAAAGAGCGAACATTGGATACTTTTAAATAACCCGGAAACTCATTTGTCATTAAATCGATGATAATAAGGCGCTTGTCTTCAGGGATATCTAACATTTCAATGTCTATTGTTCGAATGGTTTCGCCTGTAGACATAATGGCGCCTGACCCTTGTGTTAGCAAAGAACCAAGCGCTTCAGCTAGTTCGACGCCAAGATAAGACGCCTCACGCAACATGAGCGCATTTTGACAGGATAGATCACAATTTGGTTCGAAATCGACAATGCGTTCGGGAATTGACCAGCTTGCAAGATAATTCCCTGAAGCCGTTGAAAAGACTTCAGCATTTACTGATAAAAAGGCTAAAGATGCATCGTAGCGTGGGGGTGATGCGTTTAGGAAAATTAAAAAAGGTGTTCCATAGCGTGAGGTAATGAGTTCTTTGCGGCTAAGAATATTATCTTTATCCATCTCAATATATTGCTCATCGAATATGCGTTTAATGTCGGATTCTTCAAGAACCATAAAATTCTCGCGGCTGAGCCGAGACTTAACCTCACGCAGGAGTTCTGTGTCTATTTGTCTGACGTCTTTATTTGAAACCGAAAAGACCATAACAGATTGCGCATGTGCAGAAGAAACACCGATGAAGCCGGCGAAAGTCGCGCTGAGCGTAAGAAGAAATATTTTCATAAAATGTGTCATGTCATCAACCTTGTGGTCTTAGTTGCAAGCAGGAATGCCATCCGGGTAAAAACGAATTTCGATAAACTTAGCACGGCTGAACATTTCATAATTTTTTGTCTCGCGAAGACGATCCTTAGAGAAAATATTGCTGAGCTCAGACGTAATACTGTCGACCTGATTAAAAGTATTAAGTGTGTAGTTTCGTAGATTGGCGGCGCGCCCCTCAAGTAAAACCAATTCCTCACCAAAGTTTAAAAAAGATCGAATTGCGTCTGCGCCATATTGATGTTGGCAGCTTGATGCACCTCGAATGGCTATTCTAACTTTATGGGTCTCTTGTCCAAAATAACCGCCACCTTGCTCATTATATTGGTTTTCAAAGTGATCTAATAGCATAACAGCTAGCCCATAAGCGGCCGCATCTATTTCTGCCATATCGATTTTGTTGTTTGGTAGTGTCGGAATAGGAAACGTATCAAACATAATAACGTTGCTGAGATCATCAGCATTTTTAAGGTGCACTGATGGGACCCATTCGTTCAATGCATTGAGCTTTATTCTGGGCTCTAGGACTAAACTATTGCCTAACGTGTAGTGAAATTTAATTAAGAGGTCAGCGACTTTATCTCGGTTATTGAGATCTTGTACTTTGAGGAGGCCTTTTTTTGTAAAATATTCTGCAGCATTAACAGTGCTCAGGCCGGCGCTTGAGAGCGCTTTCATTATGCTTTTATCGAACTGTTCCTGAATGCCAGATGCTGCATCCTGTCCCGAGAGAACCATTAACGACGGAGCGGGCGCAGCGTTAGGCGACACACAGAGAAATCCTGAAGCAAGCAGGAAAACTAACATTAGGGACATAAGTTTTGGTGACATAATAACTCTCATATTCGTCTATAATTAGAATATGGAGGATTTTGAGACGTTTTTGAAGAAGCGATGCTCTTTAAAAGAAATAAGTGCACGAAATAACTTAATATCCCAAAACTGATTTTCGGTTTTTAGTAATATAAAGCTCAAGATTTATTAGGCATTGCGTTAGGGGAAGGAAATCATCTTCCCTATATCCAATGTGTAGTTTCTTATCATCATCTATCAGCGCAAAACACCCTTCAACGTCAACCGCAGACACTTTCTGAGGATAAGCAAAGATAGGATCATCTTCATATAAGTTGTTTAATGTTTTTTCCTTCGTGCGGCCAAGTTCATAAAGAAATGAGTCATTTGGCTTTGCGTCATAGCTCTTTTTAAGAGGACGTGCCCCATAGCTACGACACATTTGCCGTTTTTCTCGACCCATTTCATAGTCGTTGCATAGAATATTCTGCTCAAAAGGCGCAAAATTTAAAATGCCAATTACGTCTTCACCAAAATAATGTTGAACAATTTTATATCGAGGATTTGAATAACTATTCTCGCATATATAGGTGAACTCTAATGCGCCTGGTGTTTTGTCATGGGTGAAACTATTGCACAGAGCCAGTGAAGGCGTGCTAGATAAGCAGAAGACACCTGCAATAAACAGCCAAAGCTTAATTCCATTCATGCAGGGCCTCTGACGCTATGATTTACGGATGGACCGATTAAAAGTCATCCTTCATGCTGCTTTTTTTACGATAGCCACTTGATGGCGTAATTTGCGATGGGGTCTGTGAAACAGCACTTCCAGATGATTTTTTACCACCATCCTGACCACGAGCGACTTCATTATTAATGGTAGATTTAGTATCTGCAGCAGCGGCTGATAGTGATGGTTTCCAGCCGAGTTCGACAAGAATAAATTTCTGTTCTGTATCGACACACTCATCAAGCTTAACAAGGCCAGATAAGACAGCGCTGGTGTTTGAACGCATGACATTAATTGAGGTTTCTAACTCACGTGCCATTCCAACGGTTTCGCCGTTTTGGTTTGTCTCTTGCGCGACTTCGGTTAAGTCCGCAACAACACTCTCGCTTTCAATGCTCTCTTCCATCCATGCCGAAAATGCTTTTTTAGCATTCATGGTAGCCTTTTCGCGTGCAGTATTAATTAAGCTCCGCTTGGGCACAAGGAATGTACCTTCGCCATAAGTCACGATCGCGCGCAATTTGCCATTGTCATCAAATTTAGGGACAACGCCACTGACGGCTTCTGCTTCGGCTTCGAATTGAGCGCAACTTGCTTGTGCTGCTGTATGCATTGAGATGAACGCAAAAGAGGCAGCAACTAATATTCTGAAATTACCAATCATTTTGTGTAGACTCCTTTAACTTTTTCATGCGCTCATCGGCGCGGGATTCGGCGTTTTTAACGTTTTGCGTGTCATCGCCATTATCAATTTCCCCGGCAGCATATCCCCCGCCGACTTTACTGACAACGCGGCCTGCAACACGTTTTGCAACAGTTTCGGCGAAAGATGTAGCAAATGCCTCAGTTTTGACTTTAATATTTTTAAAGGGGAAGCGTTTTGTATAAAGAACATTGGTTGATGCAACTTCTATAAGCTTAATGCCAATTTCTGAATTGATAATTTCCCGTTTAACTGTTGTGCCGCCAACGACGCGCTCGTCTGTTCTTGATGATAATGAGAATATCTCAGTTATGAGCATAAAGTCGGCACCCGCAGCATTACCAGCTCTTGCCAGCTCGCTGACGGGGGACGCGCCTGAAGCCAGATAGTTAAGCTCTCTCTGTTGGTCACCCAAAAAGCGCCGATCAAGAACTGTGAGAGATTTAGCAGCATTTAACCGCGTTTCCATTGCATCACGAAATGCGCCTGCAACACTTTGAGTTACGTCCTGCGGCGCCTCAATTGCGCCTGATAGTTTCGGCATGAGAACGATGACTGTATTTTTATTTGCGTCAATTGTGCTTTCATATTTGGGAAGGCTGACACTGAGTTCAACACGGAACCCCTGAGGCGTATCCCCTTTGCTAATATAGCTATAAGACTTTATGAGTCCGGCTGTTTCACTTTTTGTATCTGATAAGCTTGCAGAGCTTTCAACGGCGACACCGGCAGAAGCGCCGGATGACGTTGTTGCTTCAAGTGTCTGTACTAAGTCGACAGTCCGCTGGCTGGATGCAAATTTTTCACCAAAAACCTGAGCTATCGCGCTACGTAAAGCTTCATTTGTCGCGCGCTTTAAATCGGTACCATAACCCTCAACTTCGACAACAATAATATTAACGCCGCCTTTTTTTGACGAGCTGGAAGCGACTTCACGGTTAGCGGTATTTACATTTGATGATGTGGCTTGCCCTGATGAAACTGTTGTCGCCTTTTGGCTAGGAGGGGCTGTCATTGCCTTTTTTGCATTAGCTGCCGAAGAAGAGAGGGAGGGTTTCCAGCCCAATTCGACAAGAATATATTTTTGTTCTGTATCCACACATTCATCGAGCTTGACCAGCCCAGACAGAACGGCGCTCGTATTTGACCGCATGACATTGACTTGTGTTTCTAATTCTTTTGCGTATCCAACCGTTTCGCCGTCTTGGTTCGTGGCTTGTGCGGTCTCGACCATATCAGCGACGACCGACTCGGAGGACAGGCTTTCTTCCATCCAAGCAGAGAATGCTTTTTTGGCGTTTAATTCTGCTTTTTGTCTCGCACTGCTAATAAGGCTTCGTTTTGGAGTTAAAAAGGTCGCTTCCCCGTAGGTGACAATTGCACGCAATTTGCCATTTTCATCGAATTTAGGAACAACGCCGGAGACGGCTTCTGCCTCTGCTTCAAACTGCGCACAGGAAGCATAAGTCTCGTTCTGGGTGGCTAGAAGCAAACATAAAGTTAAGAATGGGAAAGCTAAGAGTCTCATTATTTTCTCCGTCATTGAAACGCGAGGGGAGATACATGATCTCCCCTCAACGCTCAAAAATTAAAATGCAATAGATGGCATTTCAGCTTTTGGAATTGCGATTTCATTCTCACGTAAGATTGAGATCAAAGTTGAACCAGTTTTAACTGAATTACCAACAAAGCTTAGAGCTTTTGGAGCTAAAGTCGGAATATTTTTAGCAACTTTGATAACGGCTGCGCCGTCACCTAAACCAGGCGTGCCTGCAGAAGATGCTTTATCGGCTGCATCTTTAAGGCGTTTTGCACCCTCAACAGCTTTTATGAGCGCTGGGATATAACGTGCGCCTGCTTCAGCCATTTTTGTTTTTTGTTCTCCAGATAGAGTTCCAGCTGATGCTAGTTTAGCTTTGATTTCACCAACGGCATTGTCAGAGAGCTTGGTTGCTGCATCGAGGTCGTCTGCACCAAGGCTGTCGCCTTTTTTGCTGATATTGTCAGCTTTGCCACGCAGTTCTGCAGCTTGTTGCTTAAGGTCAAGAGCTTCAAGCAATGTTGCAATAATGCGAGAGGTTTCAGCAGATTGCTCCGCAATGGTCACGAGGCCGGTGTTGAAATCATTAGCAATTGCACTCCAATTGCCGCCGCCACCACCGGCTCCACCGGGAAGTTTTAGGCCAAATGCATGCGCACCAGAGGTTAGTGAGAAAGACAACGCGAGCAGCGCTGCCATAAAACTAAAGCGTGTAATTTTCATATCATTATCTCCATGTTAAATTTAGTTAAGCGGCTTAGAAAAGTTGTTTCTGTTGTAATTGTGCAGCGACAGTTGTGATCGCCATTTTTGCGGCGTCATTAGCGGCCAGTGTTTGCGCTTCGCCCGCACCTGCTGCTTGCGCATAAACGAGTGTGGGTTTTACCGAAGCCACAGTTTTTGCGCGACCATCTGATATCATCCAGACTTTGAATTTAACCGTTGCGGGTACTTTGTAGCCACCGCGCACTGGATCTTTTTGAGGAGAGCCAATATCAACTGAACCCATTCCTAAGAAAGTCCAGCCAGCATCTATGGCAGCGTCGCGATATTGTTTTTCAAGTTTACTTGGAAGGCGGCCATCTTCTCGCATCATTCCTTCATTTATAATATCTTCGAGAAATGGAACATCCAGATCCAATGGATCCATGGGTTCAAAGCCAGCATCCGTCAACAGTTCGAGAACAGCACTTGCTAGGTCTTCAGACACATCAATTCTTGGCTCATATACAACTTCGTCTCTTTTTGTAACAGAGCTGCCGCCTGTGCGGGTTACGTTCATGCTTTCAGTGCTCACTGAATCAACGGAACTTGTATCATCAGAGGCATTTTCTTCTTTAATGGTCGATACGCCTTCGCTTTGATTGATTTTCGTTACTTTGTCATCAAAACGTTTGCGCTCATTCTCAACGCGGGCAATGAAAAATGCCCCGAAGTCACTTGCCATACCAGCTTGCTGATTGCCAGCAGCAGAGTTTTCAATGAAAAATGTGTTAATGGCCCCAAGGTCGACACTCGCAGAAATGGCTAAAGCAAAGGTTTTTGCTTTCTTATCCTGTTTTTCTCCCTGAACGTTTGCTTCAATAACAAAGTTATCGAGTTCAGCAAAGAAGCTCTGCTCCATTTCGCGCATCATTCGCTTTTGAGCTGTTGTGAGGGAGGCAGTGGCTTTTTTGAGCGCGGTCTCTTTTGCTTCTCGCAATGCTTGGTCTTTTACAGACCCATCAAACTTGCTGTATGATACTTTTGCGGATGCAGACACACGTACAACCTCTGCATGGGCACTGCCAACATAAACAAATGCTAGCATGAGACACATGAAACTTACAAAATAGGAAACTCTACTCACCATCTAACTTCTCCAATGACACAACTTAACAAACTTTACTTAATAGACTCTCAATATGATATTAACACTCATCATTCAAGGTCATATATAATCTCTAATTAAAAGGATCAAATACCAAGGCTTTCACCGTGCTAATGCCATTCACAACATTCTTAGGATTCTCTAAAACTGACGTTTTAATGAAATTCTGATCAACATCGTTACCAAACTGTTTTGATATTCCATTTAGTAAGCTAAAAAGGGAACCTGGAAATCTTAGGGCAGGGTCAACCTCATCTTTTACCGAAATTACCCCGCACGAGTCTTGTTTGCGAATGAACTTTCCATCCATTAACTGCTCGAGCGGACCATCAACAGTTAGTTGAAGACCAACAATAAAACATACTGTTTTTTGCGCACCATTTATGCTTTCGACCGGCACAAAACGTTTAATATCTAGATTAATTGTATAGGTCGGTTCAGGTAAGCGTATTTTAAAGGACGCATTTGAGAAATTTGCTGAAAAATCAGCTTTTGTAGAGTCCTCACTCGCGGCAGGTATTAAAACCCCTCCCGAGTGCTTGATCAGGCTGGCCTCAAAAATTTGACCTATCTGATAGCGCCAATCATCAAGAGCAAGCTCTTCAAGTTTCATGACGGACTTGACCTCATCGGAGAGTATGACGGGCATAACACGGGCATATTTCTCTGAAAAAACATCAACTTTCATAGACTTACCGGCTTTATAAAGTTCATCAAAGATATTGATGCCGCGCGTGTCATTTGCATAAAGATTATATGCCACGTCGAATTGTTCTTCGGGTGTTGCTGGGTGATCCAGGTAATCAGTGTATTGAACAACAACAGGACGGGACGATACGTAACGCGCTTCACCCTGTTTGAATTCAAAGGCAACGAGGTTCACAAAGAAGCGATATAGGTGCAGATAGGAAATGCGATCACCGCTTGTTTCTTTATAGATCTGAACACTTTCACGATTGATGATAGCCGAGAGAATGACGCCTTCAATCTGGCGGACGGTAACCATTGACGTCGACAGTTCAAAATTATCATAAGGTTTGCCAACGAGTTTGTTGCGCGCATATTCATTAATATTCCCGTGAGCGCAAGGATCACAAGCAAGCATTTTTCTAGCAAAAGGAAAGCTGCCATCATCTGTCGTTTCTTGAATAGAGAGCGCAACGCCCCCCCAATTCGCCGTGCTCGCGGCAATGCTATGAGATATTGAGCCAAGAAACGAAAATACGATTACAAAGCAAACTAAATTATTACGTTTTAAAAATGATGATAACAAACTCAAACCTAGCCCAGTTAATAAATTAAAAACACGCCAATGCTACTAATGCGTCTATGCGATTAACGTCTATATGATTAATAGAGTAGACGAATTTAATATTTCAAACTATCATCTTGATTGTGTCAATCTACAATTTTTCAGCGTATTTTTTAATGCACAGGTATATTTTTTATGTTTAATCCAATAAATCGGTCTTCTTTAAGACCTGTCTGGCAAGTCGCTTCCATTTTGTCCCTATTTATGGTCATTGCCTGTGGCCCCCAGGTTCGTACAGTTGAAGAGCCTGAAAGCCGCCGTGAGATTTGTTCAGGGAATGTCGCTGTTTTACGCTCTGACCAGGTTATGATCCGGTATAGGCACGATGTTGACCTCATGGCCAAAGTAGAGCAGTCCGCTGCGGACTATTGTGGAAACATTAATAAATCGGCATCCATCGGACGTCAGGCATGCGAGTATAGTTGTTGCATAACCGCTTTCCAGTGCCGTTAATACCTAAGAATTCCTTTAATTATATGAGTGTATCGATAAATATTTGTCCTTTGCGGCAAAAATAGGCCTGAAGCTTCCATAACTCTGTCAGGGGCGTTGTCCCGTTAATTGAACAGAGTGAGGAGCGTTATGTCGAAACAATTACACAAATCTTATAAAGTGTCTGGCATCCTTCTGGCGTGCTTACTGGCTTCAGCTTGTGGCACTGTCGTGAATCCAAGTCAGAGCGTCGATCGTCTAGATTATCAATCTGACCGATATGCCGATATGAAGCGACTGGATGATTACACAATTTGCCAGAACCAAGGATATCAATTATCGCAAAAGGCAGAAACGTCTGCTGATATTGCGACTTACCTTGCGAGCGCGCGCGCCTTAACCAAATGTGATGACTTGATCTCCGATAAGCCTCATTTGGTGGACACTAAAACCCAGATGCAAGCGCGGGCAATAGCTATTTTGAACTTTATTAAAGGCGGTGATGTTACTCAGGCGCGTCAAGAATTTGATAGTTTTAAAAGAGATTTTGGCGATAAAGATTTGACATTCCAGGATGGCACTTCCTTTTTAGCGTCTGTTTCTCTTCTCATTTACCCTACTCACGGGGACAATGCTCTTCATCTCGCCACGTCGAATGCGCGTCCAGATTTAAAACGTGAATTACGTCGTCTCAATTACTGGGGAGCCCATTAAAATGTTGCTCTCTTCCAAAATTCAATCAAACCCGGCTTTTCTAACTCGTGTTGTGTGTATATCTGCATGTTTATGGGTTGTTGCTGGGGTAAGTGCAAATGCTGCATCATCCGATAGCTGGACGCCACGATTATCTGAAAAAATCATCATGTTGCCGCCACAGCAGATCGAACGTGCCGTCGAGAATGACTATAAGTCATCACCTCTGGCAGCGGCCCTTACAGGGCTTGATGGACAAATTGCCCAAGCCGTCAATACAACGGAAACTTTGATGGGAATGAAATCATCGATATCTCCTGAAGATTCATTGGAACTGCGGCATCAAATAATTAGCTCTAAACGTGATTATATTAAGCTGACGGGTGACAAACTTAATAAAAACAGAGAGCGCCTCGAGTCAAAGAGAGATGTCTATCAAAACCTGTTAAGGCAGGCTAAGCGACAAAACCGGAAAAACGATGGGCAGGTCAGTGTGGTGGCTTTGCAAGAAGAAGCTCGTGAGAGAGCCCAAAAAGCGCAAGCACGGATAAGTCAGAGCTTTGAGCTTATGGATTATCAGAAGCCGACACAAACCAGTGAGGCCTATGACAGAAACCTCAATGCCATTGAGGCAATCCGCAAAGCTATTCAGCAACATCCTATGCAATCTCAAATGCCACTGACGGATATCTCTGATCAGCCTCGCGCATTGCAAGCGATGATTGCTCAGGTGGAAGTCGAAATCAGTCTGGTCATGCTCGAAGAAGAGCTGCTTGGTCATATGGCACAATTGCTGGCGCTTGATGCGATGGCGCTTGCTGACGATGTTTCCAATGGGTCTGCTCTATCGAATGAGACCATGGCTTCAAACAATCTCAGCGTATCAACGCAAGCCTATAACCTTTTTGCTGATCAATAATTTAAGAGGAGAGAAATATGAAAATTCAATTAGTCATGACACTTGCCGTTTTGGTTTCTGCTGGCGCAACGAGCGCTCACGCCAATACGATCGAAAACTTAGAGCGCGAACGGAGTGTAGCGATTGAGCTCATTATGAGTCCTGATTTGACGCCGGAGAAACGCTTTGAGGAATTGAGCGTAACGCAAAGGCGACTGGCCGATCTAGAACGCGCTGTTCTTTATGATAAGTCCCTTGGTAAGAGACCAAACGCTCAAGTAAAGCGGGCATTAGAGAATTTTGAGTTGACATTTATGGTCCATGCCGCAGCTGAGAAGAACAAAGCATTATCAGCCCATTGGTTAGATAGTGTTGGGTTAACAGCCAGCGAAATTCAGACAACGCGGGTGTCGCGGTGATTATTTCGGAAGAATATAATTTCTTTCGTGGCCGAGAAGAGAGGGCGGCATCAATGCTCACGCAATTGGCGCGCGCCACGGCTCTTTTGAGTGGTTCAACAATTATTTTATGTGCGTTTTTAACCCTAATCTTTGAAGTGACGCCGCGGCATATTTTCAATTGGTGCGTCTCTACATTAGGCGCAAGCTACTTGGTCATCACGGCCATCATTATGATCATCAGTGTTTTTGCTCTTTTGCAATATCGGTCGGATACAGAAAAAAGCAGTCTGTGGATCAAGATTGGACAACAAAGCAATACAGCCATCGCAACTATTGCTCTGACATATACACTATGCGGCATTAGTTTGGGGGTGGGTTCATTGGCAACGCTAGAGCTAGGGCCCGAGACTATTAATAGTGTTATCTCGCAGCTGACTGAGAAGTTCAGCATGGCTTTTATGACGTCAGTAGTTGGTCTTCCCCTTTCAGCTTTTATGCGGTTTGTCTTTGTTGTGAACGAGAAAACCTGCCACGGCACTGGCAAACAAAAAACTTAATTATACGTTCAAGGAGAGAGTGTTATGCCTCTATTTATATTTAATATACTCGTGGCTTCGTGCTTAGCCTATCTTGTGCTATCCGCGCCAAACCAAACGCCCGGTGATTGGGTGAAGGGGTTGCCCGACCAAATTTCAGAAATTGCTACGGATATGAACACCAAGGTTTCAAAAGAAATGGGACCAGAGGTGAATGATGACGGGGCACACGTCGAAGACTTAGTGAAACAAGAAGAGGTCATCGAGCAGAATGAACTCGTGCAAGAAATAAATAATGTTTTGGCGGACGCTCAAAAACAAGGGAATTCACGAACTGGTTCGTCAAATGAAGAGCGTATGGCTGCATTCCAAGAGAGCTCGAGTGCAGAGGATGATTTATCAATTGGCTCGGATGTGACGACAGATATGATATCGAGCAAAGGGAATGTGTCGCCGCCGATGCGAAACTATATGTCGCCTCAGGAGCGACAAGTCGCACTTGCTGAACTGATAGAAGATCTTCAACTTTTCGCGATTGATCGATCTCATTAAATTTATAACGCTTATAGCTCGACATTACTCAAATAAGGCTTTTTCCATGCGCTGGACTGATACGCTGCCAATGATAATTGTGTGCCTTGGGCTTGTGTTTATGTGGGAAAACCCTGTTCAAGAACAGGCGCCTTCTGCCCAGGCGGAGGAGGTAGCGGCGTCAACACCATCTAAGGAGGAGGCAAAGAGGGCTCTTATGGCTCATGTCTCGCCGGCGTCTCATCAGTTTCCGATGGCGCCAGTCTCGCAGAAGGTGAAGGCGCCAGAACTTACCCCCTTGAAGGCAAAGGCAGCGTTGCTAGAAAAAAATACGAATAGAGAAATGTTTAAAGCCCTTCCGGCCCCGTCAGTTCAAAAGGCAGAGATGCGCGTTAATAAAGTTGATTATTCTGGCCTGATGTCACCTCTTACTTATTCTCCCGAACCATCCCAGGAAAATCAAACAGCAGAGGTTCTCTTTGATGGTTTGGCGATGTTGAACGATGCCGCGGAGATGGGCTTTGATATGGAAATTGCCTGGCCACAGTCCAACGCAGATCGACAGAACCTTTTTCGGCGACTGCATAATTGCTATGGCTTTGAGCGTGCATTGCTTGGCCAGAGCGGCAAGGTTTATGGGAATGCAACGGATTTATCGACGCGCTCTCCGTTTTTAAGGCAATTGCAAAATGGCATCGATGGTAAGGCGGAATCTGAGAAAGCTCGTATGAGCCAAGCATATGGTGTCTCTGAGCCTGTTAAACTTATTTACCTTATTGATCGAAATAGTGATGCCGTTTTATTGGGCAATTTGAGCCAGCATATTCAGAGCTTTGGTCGGGAGAATATCAAGATAAGAGGCACATATGCGATGAGTGGTAATGATATTCGTATTGAGGATATCATTATCAACGGACGGTCTGTGCCTGACGTGGTTAGTTTGTCCGGTCCTCAATGCTTGTATTAAATGTTTCATTTACCAAGCTTGCTATATTATAGCCGATCCCAGACTGCTCGAGACGTTTCCGCATTTCTTTCGAAAGTGCAGGGTTATCAATAATATTGTTGAACCAATTGTAGATTTCAAATGCCGGCTGGGATGTAACAAGGCTTATAATATAAAATGTTTCGCGTTGTCCCAGTTCGCGCGCACGAAAATGAATTGGGGCTTGAGAAATTTGCCTTGCATTTCCACTCACCCGCGCCAATTCAAAGGCCTGTCCATTTTCATCAATGATCAGAGCCGAGAAAAATACGTGATGCTCGGGAGGCAGTTCAGAAAAGTGGATCTGATATCGGCATGGGCGTACTAGCCAAGACGGGAGTTGATCCCTTAGTTTGCCTCGAAGGCTGGCGCCCATACAACCATTTTCACTCTCGCTTGATTGAGTTATTTTGATAGTGGATGAGTTGCTTAACCGAGCAGATTTTCCATGCATTTTTTTCTCATAGAAATATGCGGCATTGGTTACTAACCAGCCACTATTCTGTCGGTGGTTTCGAAGTGAAATGAGCATTTCCCGAAACCGTCCTTGCTCCTCTAGTTCGTCCCATTCGCGCCACATCTCATAGGGTGTTGTTAAGGTTGCTAAGAAAGTGATTGCGATTAGGGCAAGGCCAAGGAAAAAAGTAACGGCCGTCCTGCTTTTGAGCTTAGGTTTTGTGGCACTCAACTGAGGCCAGGGGAGCCCTAACGCTTTTGCTGCTTCAGTTAAGGATTTTGGCTCTATAATTTGAAACTGTTCAGGTATATCCGGCCTTATTTCTGCGGCATTCGCCTCATGAAGCACAATCTTGATCGAAAAACCTAAATCAGATGCTTTAGTGAGTTCAGGTAATGCTTTTTGCCATTTAGTATCCATGAATGCCACTGGATGAATTGTAAAATCCGGGGCTATTTCACCGCTGGTAAAAATAATTTCTTTTGATTTGTTTCCTGCGGTTAATTGCACAAGGTGAGCAATCGCAAACCCTAACTGCCAACTTTTACCTTGATCAATAGGAGAAGAGACATCAAGCCTATAAGCGCAATGGCCTGTGAGCGTTTCGATAATTCCTGTTGGGCGGCGCACAAATGCGTCATAGTCATTGCTGATCGGTAAGGCTTTGAAAGTCCCCTCGAGGCAAACGACGCTCCCTACTGTTGGAGCTTCCTCATGAATTGAGGTGACTGATACGGGTCCGGACGTGCTTGCGAGCCAGACATTGGTTAAACTCACTTTACCCAAAACTCCATTGCAGGATCCTGATAGACTTCAAAAAATAAATTACCAGTTTCTATTAATAACTGCATTGTGCGTTCGTTAATAGAGGTCATTTCGAGAAAATTGAAGGATCCTTTTGCCCTGTAATATAAGTGTTTGGGTAATACTTGAGGAGCTTGGTGAAAGATAACGCGGACATATGCGCCGTCACCCCGTGATGACATGGTGAGGTCAAGATCAAATACATCACCTTTGCGATAGGTCATGTTCTCGCTACCAGCTGCTATTTGCGCGCCCATATAGCCTTGATTGAGCCTCTGCAATAAGGATTCAAACTGTCTGAGGGCTGAAACATCTAAGTAAATGCGCTTGATTATCTCTGAATGCTCGAACGGATCCTGAGCGGCATTCCAAAGCTCTTGAAAAGAGATGCTGGGATTATCGATTTTCGGCTTGCGTAATTCAGAGAAAAGCTCTGCACGACTTTCTAAAGCCAGAAATGCTGCCTCGGTCGCCCGACTCTTATGGGTTTTATCTGTCATCACGATCGCGCCTCAAGATATAATTTATGAAAAATAAACGAGAAAGTCTCGCTGTCTTTTGATTGGTTAAGAAGTGGTTTGGTATTGGCGTTTGCAGAAAAACGATCGAGATATGAATGAATGAAATCAAAAATCAGGGAAAGACTGCCGGTTCCCTGCAATAATATATTTGCCCAAACGGTCTTATCTTCAGCATCAATGTCTGATGGTTTTAAGCCTGTCCGCCGAAAATTCTGTGCCGATTTTTTTAGACGGGATAAAATCACATCACCTTTTGTCTTAAAGTTTAACATGAAATGAGCGCTAATGCCCGCTTGCATCTCTTCTATATCTTTGGGGCCTTTTGTTTGTTCGGATATTTCTTGGCGTGCCTGGTTTAGGCAAGTATCAAATAGGTCTCGTTCCGGTGACGTTAATATTGTTTGTAACGCTGCTAAAGCGTGAGGCTGTTGGTCATGGAATAACCAGTAACATGCTGCTTCTCCAACGCCTTTGCAGCGAAGGGCGATATCAAGCCATTTATCTAATTCATCTTGATAGGTGTTTCCTTGATGCGTTTCATCAAGAATGGCCTGCATTGTTTCTAAGGATTTGTTTTTCCTTAACCCCTCCACGAGCTTTGCTTGGATCGGTGCAAATCGTGCCACTCGTAGAGCTGTGACTAGGAGTGGTGATTGATCTTGCGCGACCATGAGAGGTTCAAGACTATCGAGTTCTCGACCTGTTAAAAACTTAACTTTATCTAGCGCAGTTTGTCGTAAAGAAGATATTACGGCTTCGAGATTATTTTGTTCTTCAACTCCCTCTATGTATTGATCAACATCCGCTATAGAAACGTTGGATAGAATATTGAAACTATCGCTATCGTTACTGATGGCTGAAAATATGTTGCATGAAGATAATCTTACCGCCTGCTGATAACGAGCCCAGCTCTGCGCACAGATAGAATATAAACGCATTTTGGTTTTATCATCGAGAGCGCTTGCTGACCAAAACTCTAATATGAGATCGTCGGTGATTGACTCTGGTGCATATGGATCTTCGTTTTTCTGCATTATAAAGTTTACAAAACTTACATATTTCGTCTGGCTATGTGCTGTCGGCAAATGTTGCGAAAGATAATCATATAAAAGTCGTGCAAGCTTATTCGATATTAATCCTATTTCGTTGCTCGATTGAGCAATCGCAAGTTCGTCATAGGCATCGGCAAGAATGTCATATCCAAGAGACTCCACAATGAAATCGAGCAATGAAACTGACTTTACAAGTTCGGCTATGTTTGAGCGGAAGCTGACGGATCTTGTTTCTGAATTAAGCCAGGTAAACAATTGGCCGTCACGTTCAACAAATCCAAGTTTTGACGAAATATCAAGCAAGCTCTCGAGGTGACGGGCATTTATTGTGCTTGGCGATAATAACCACTCGTGAAGAAGGTGTCCCGAAGATGCTGAGAGTTGCAAAAAATGGCAGCACATATAAAGCGGAGGCGCAAAAGACTTGCCGGCAATAAGTGAGACCAATCGATTGAAATGCTCGGCTCTATGGCGCGGTGCACCATTATAGGCCGTCGTCTCTTCTACAGCGTGCAGAGCATTAATCAGCGTCTGCGTAGGTGGATGTATACGATAAGAAGGGTTGCTTCTAAAAATTGATACTGTATTTGACATTAAACTCTCATAGCACGAAACCAGCCCAATCCTCTAGGTTACATTTTTCCAGATGCTTGATCACGAAACTTTTCGCGATGCCATGTTAGGTTGTTTTCTAAAGATGTCTTCTTATCTCGAAACGTTTGATATGGGTTTGAATTGTGGGCGCTCGGTGCCACTTGGTCGAGCCAATCATCAACCAATTCGATTTGCTTCTGCCATTTCTTCGGCGCGTTCTTAAGTCCTTGAGGCGCCCTTGTGGTGACATAACTGCCGGATGGATAGTTCGATTCCTTTCGTGACGACTGTGAGCTTTGGCTTAATTGTGTGACGTTACGAAATGTTGAGTGGTCTTCAAGTTTCAGGTCTTGAGCGCGTAACATCACTTTATTAACATAGGCCTGCGTGTAGGGAATGACGCGTGAGTTCGGCCATTTTCCGACGGCAGAGCCTCCATTATAATGGGAGAGGGCCAAGTCAACTCGTCCGCGATATCGGTTCAGAAGTTGCTCCATAAACTGAATGCCGATGCGAATGTTAATGCGAGGATTAAATAGTTGGTGGCGTTTTATCCTGAACTCTCCCCATGCTGTTGCGGGCATAATTTGCATAACGCCAATAGCCCCTTTGTGGCTAACGGCGTTATATTTAAAATTCGATTCAACATGCGCAATTGCCAAGGCCAGAGAGGGCGGGACAGTCTCCGACTTAAGGCTTTCTTCAATGATGATTTGCTTGATTTGTTCTGGCGTCCAGCTCTTAGCTTCTGCAGATATTGAGAATAGAATGAGAAATGCCGCCATTGCCACTAAGTATGAAGTCAATGATTTTTGATATAGGTAATGAAAAATAGTTTGCATTAATTCATCTTTCTTTTTGAGCGAAGCGCTGCTTGCCAGTTTTGATCAAGTGTTGCGATTTCGACTTCGAAACTGTCAAGAGATCTCATTAGCGTTAGCAGAGCGCGTGTATTTAAATCCGGATCGACGCCGACTATGAGTGGCCGTTTCTCATCTAATGAAGAGAGGTTAACAGCTTGAAAGTTAACATCCATTATTCGTCCGCCATCGAAGATGAGAAAGGTTGGTTCTTGGTTCAATTTTGTTTCAGCCTGCGAATTCTCAATTAATTTCTGAGATGAGGACTGAGTTGGGCTCGCTGTTACTGCAAATAGGAGGAGAACCATGAGGCTAAAAAATGCCATTGATAAAGCGAGCCCTATTTCAGCAAGCGGATTGCCATCTTCTTCCATAGACGATTTCCTTTCAGTTTTGTTATGGAAGCTTTAGAGGCGTTTTTGTTTATTCTTCTATGAAAAACTGGTGCATTTGGAAACGCAAGCATTAGTGGCTTCTTGTCTCCTTAAAAGACTCTTAGAGTTAAGTGCTTTTAAATCCGACATAGCTAAATCACTGTTATAATGGTGTGTTCGCTCATACCTTTGATCGGTGTTATGCGACAGGCCGTCATGTTCGCGTTCATTAATAAAAATAAAATCAATAACAATGCGGAGATTTCAATGAAAAGAATGTTTTTTGCCCATTATCGCGGCAATCGTACGGGGTGGTTACCGGGACTTTTCAACCGATTAACCCGTTGGGGGCTAAATAGTGTTTATTCACATACGGAGCTGGTTGTGTGCGATGAGGTCCCCGTGAATAAAAAGGGTATCGGGTATTCATCGGATTTAATGGGCGTTCGGAGCAAAGAAATCTATTTTGATGCTGTAAAATGGGATTTTAACGAAGTTGTTCACCAAGAAGATGCCGTTATGCGGTTTGATGCAGCGATTAAGCAGCACGTTAAATATGATTATTTGGGGCTTCTCTATCATTCATTCCCAGTTCTTGCGCGATTATTGCTTGGGTTTCGCTTTTTGGCCAAACGCACTGCCAAGCGCAAATATTGTACAGAAGCCGTCTATGACTATTATTTTGATTCAAAAGACGGGTGGCGGTTTGATCCCGCAAATTTTAGAGAAATGTCAATCCACATCGAAAAAGAGCATGGGTATTTTTAATTTAAAGACGAGAAAAACTATGTCGCTTCAAAATATTGGATAATGCTCACCATTCTCTTGAAGGGTTATTATGGAGAATGACGATAATCGTGCGGTTGCCAGCAGCGAGGTTCTTGCCAAGTAAATGGTGGTTCAAGAACCCCATAACGACTGAAGAGTCTCTCTTCGTGATCGGCTAAGGGGTTATATGGCAGGAGGTTGATATCTCGTGAGAGGGCTTGGGAGCTCTTATGCCATTAAATCTAAAGCTAATAAGTGCTCTTCTTTTTGGGCTTTATGAGATTTATTGCAAAGTGCGTCTTAGACCTTTTGAGCGATATAAAAGCCATAGCTAAAATAATGACTATATTTTTCATAATGTGCAGCTTCAGCTTTCTCAGATTCAACAATAGCTCGGGCATCCTCGGAGTCATTTTTTGTGATAAAGCCATCAAAGGTATTTTTGAGGGGGGCATAGTAATTTTCAATCCAGCTGGACTCTGGCAAAGGGAAATAACCCTTCAAGATGAAACCATGGTCTTCTAATATTTTTATCTTATCTGAGGCGATTGCGATCTCGGGATATTCAGAGTCCCAATGACGCTGTATTTCTTCAGGGCGCTCAGTGGTTAACCATGTGATTTCAGAGACGGCTAATGTGCCGCCCGGCTTTAAGAAGCGCTTAAAATACTCCACCCCTTTTGCAAACCCCATATTGTAAATTGCACCTTCAGACCAGATAACATCCAAACTACCGTCTTCAAATGCGAGTTCTTCCATTGAGCCCGACTGTGTTGTAATTTTATCGGCAAAACCACGCTTTTGCGCATTCGCATTCAAAATATCTAGAAAATCCTGAAACAGATCAATAGCTGTTATGGAGGCGTTCAGGTTCTCAGCCAGCACAAGTGTTGAGGCTCCCGTGCCGCAACCAATATCTGCTATTTGCATTGACTGAGTGCTCGTCATCAAACCCGACAGTTGTAGTGCCTTCAAAGTTTGCGCATCACTGCCCGGACCTTGGCGCTTATTCATTTTGTGTAAGTCAATGAGTAGTTCATAGTTCATAATATGTATTCTCTAATTAACCCGCGTTGGAGTCTGTATAAAAATTCTTTATAGCTTCAAAAACAAATACAGGTTTCAAATTCAAGTATTTTCCAAGCATTAGGCGATTGCTCTTTTGCGGAATTTATAGAGAAAAATCGTATTTTATATAGATAGAAAAAGGCGTGCGCATTTAAAGCTTGATATCCAAGCGGAGAGGGAAAAACCCATGGATTAGAAAGGATTTTATGGCTTTATATTAGTTACTCATTAGTGTGAGGAACGAGCCTGATAAACATTCTTATATACCTTAAGCGGATATCACTTTATCTTTTAGTCCTATTCTCAGGGGGTTTTTATGTCATTACTCGTTATCGGCGCATCAGTATTTATTCTCATTTCTCTGGCACTTGCTTGGCTCTCCACGGCTGTGCGTATAATGCGAATACCTGCGCTGCAAAAGCTTTTTCCCTCTAGCGATAACATTGTTAAGGCACATATTGATTTTCTATTGATGGCCTTGCTGATCATAGCGCTCTATTTGCTGGGTCGGCAGCTGAATGTGGTTTATCCCGACTGGGTCATATGGTCGATGCTGATTGGTGGTTTCACCAATCCGTTCACATTCCTAATTGTCGCAATGTACACCCCAGAAGAATTTAAACCTGGGATGGTTTTCTCAATCAGCACAATGACAAGCTTCATCGTCACCACTGTTGGGTTTGCTGCCGCCGTTATTATGATTTTGTAAAAACGGGTTGTTCTCAATCCAGCGCATAAATTGCATTAATATTTGGTTCGCATCGTTTATGACGAGGATGTCATTAAATGCCCTTCTCAAGATCATCTAAAGAAGACCCCCATATATTGTTCAATAGATGACGGGCGTTGTGAAAATTAATGATAATTAATGTAGGGTTTTTGAGGGAGGGTTGAGGGGTAAAACTTTTGTGCTAATTAATAAAGGTCACTTTCTTACAATATGGTTTTTATAGGTCAGCGCAAAGCGTAATGGCTGAGGGGGAAGGGGTGCGAACCTTCGATGGGCTATTAACTCATACACCCTTAGCCGGGGCGCGCCTCAACCTCTCGTCGGCACGTTTGTCATCTTCCAGCTGTCATGACAAATAGTAAAATGTTCCGAGTTTGGAAAAGGGCGATATGGTTATAGCCAGCAGTATAAGTGATGAACCAGAAATTAAGAGTTTACGAAATATATATTGACCATGGATAAAAATATACGCTTTGATAAGCCACCATTAATCAGAAAAGGGCCTAAATTATGCGTATTTTTATTGCCTCATTTGGTACAGAAACAAATGTTTTTTCTCCTTTACCGACAGGGCGCGATGACTTCTTAAACACCTATTTTTTTAGGGACGATGCCCTAAAGCATGGCCCGCTTCCCTTTAACTCTCCTTTGCATATTTGGAAGCAGCGTGCCGATATGGATGGGCATGATGTCATTTGCTCCATATCTACTTTTGCGCAACCCGCTGGTCGCACTGTAAAGGCGGTCTATGAAGAGTTTAGAGATATGATTTTAGAAGACCTTCGCGCAGCAGGTCCCGTTGATATTGTTCTCTATAGCATGCATGGTGCCATGCAAGCCCAAGGCTATGATGACTGCGAGGGCGATATACTCGAGCACACCCGCGCGATTGTTGGCTCTAATGTATGTATCGGTGCCGAATTTGATCTACATGGGCATTTAACAAATAAAATGAAAAGCACCGCTGATCTTAT
>ENA-OUOG01001917-OUOG01001917.1-marine-metagenome-genome-assembly--contig:-NODE-1917-length-22812-cov-5.802947_pt1 | contig 22812 bp, 22 predicted proteins | sample MGYA00248635_ERZ508505 | MGnify/ENA primary metagenome ERZ508505 (study PRJEB26176, sample SAMN06267871) | marine metagenome | isolation source: Saanich Inlet, British Columbia, Canada | place: Pacific...
GTACCCGAGGCCGGAATCGAACCGGCACATCAAAGATACACGAGTTTGAGTCGTGCGCGTCTACCAGTTCCGCCACTCGGGCATTTGTGATTTTTTAGGCTTCCACTCTGGTAGTATTTTAAGGTGGCAACTCGTGCCCGTTTCAAAATAAGCGGATGCAAATTTAAGTATAGTTTTTACTTTACCAACAAATTTCTAGTAAAAAATTAAGGCATTCCCGATTAAATACTTAATTTTGCAATCCATTGCAAGGAATTATGTCCAATACTATTTTATTTTCGGGAAGTGCCCACAGAGAATTTGCACAGAAAGTTGCAGACCACAAAGGCTGTAAACTTGGTAACGTAAAGTTACAGAACTTTAGTGACGGAGAAATCCAAGCATCTTATGAAGAAACAGTGCGAGGAAAAGAAGTGTACATCATACAACCCACAGTTTGTTCAGATAGCATTATGGAACTTATGATCATGATTGATGCAGCTAAAAGAGCATCAGCAGCTAAAATTATAGCTGTAGTTCCTTATTATGGATATGCAAGACAAGACAGAAAAGACAGACCAAGAGTTGCGATTGGAGCAAAATTAGTAGCTAAAATGCTAGCTGCTGCGGGAGCCCACCGAATCATGACCATGGATCTACATGCTGATCAAATCCAAGGGTTCTTCTCATTCCCAATCGATCACATGTTTGCTTCGTCTATTTTCCTTCCTTATTTGGAAGAACAAAAAATTCCAAACCTTACTATTGTGGCACCAGACACTGGAGCTACCAAAAGAGCAAACAATTACGCTAAGTATTTGAATGCTGATTTGGCTATTTGTTACAAACAAAGAAAAGTAGCGAATGAAGTGTCGGAAATGACATTGATTGGTGAAGTGAAAGGAAGAAATGTAATCATCATGGATGACATGATAGATACAGCAGGAACTATGGTAAAGGCGGCTCAAATGATTGCTAATCAAGGAGCATTATCGGTAAGAGCAATGTGTTCACATGCAGTGTTATCGGGACCGGCTTACGAAAGAATAGCTGAATCTGTATTGACAGAACTGATTGTGACGGATTCTATTCCATTGAGAACAGATAAAGACACGAGTAAAATAAAAGTATTAAGCGTTTCAAAATTATTTGCAGACGTCATAAATAGAGTTGAAAAGCATGAGTCAATTAGTACTCATTTTGTACAATAAATAAAAACAAACAAAAACAAAAAACAAATGAAAACAGTATCATTGAGCGGTTCTTCTAGAGAGAACGTAGGGAGTAAAGATGCGAAAATCTTGAGAAAAGAAGGACGTGTACCAGGAGTATTATACGGGAACGGAGAAAACCTTCATTTTCATGTAAAAGAGACTGAATTAAACAAATTGGTTTTTACACCAGATGTTAACTTCATCCAAATTGAAATGGACGGAAAATCTTACAAAGCGATTTTCAAAGAAATCCAATTTCACCCAGTAACAGACAGAATCACACACTTTGATTTAATGGCGGTAACTGAAGATAAATTGGTGACAATTGCATTGCCAGTAAGATTAACAGGAAACTCACCAGGTGTATTGAACGGGGGTAAATTAAGACAAAACTACAGAAAGTTGAAAGTGAAAGCTTTGGCAAAAGACTTGCCAGAATTCATTACTTTGGACATCAGCAAATTGAGAATTGGAATGGCTATCCGTTTGGGTGAAATCGAAATTCCTAATGTAACTTTATTGGGTGACATGAGAGATGTTGCCGTATCTATCAAAACTTCAAGAAACGCTGTTGCGGATGAAGAAGAAGAGACTGAAGGTGAAGGAGAGGCTGCTGCTGAAGGAGAAGCTGCTGCTGAATAATTCAGATTATTATGAAGTACCTGATTGTAGGCTTGGGAAATATTGGTGAAGAATACGCAAATACCCGCCACAACATAGGATTTAAAGTACTGGACGCTCTTATTGAGTCGTCCAGTTCTTGTTTTGAGACTTCTCGTTATGGAGACGTTGCCAAAATAAAATACAAAGGAAGAACGCTCATTCTTCTGAAGCCCTCTACCTACATGAATTTAAGCGGTAACGCAGTAAATTACTGGATGCAAGAGGAAAAAGTATCATTGTCCAACACACTTATTATTACAGATGATCTTGCTTTACCTTTTGGCAAACTTAGGTTAAAAGGAAAAGGAAGTGATGGCGGTCACAACGGACTCAAACACTTGATTCAAGTTCTAAAAACTGCACAATATGCACGACTTAGATTTGGAATTGGCGCAGAGTTCTCAAAAGGAAAACAAGTAGACTACGTGCTTGGCACTTGGGATAAGCAAGAGCAAAAAGAGCTTCCATTTTTGATTGACACATCTATCCAATACATACAATCATTTGTAACCATTGGGCTGAACAGAACTATGAACGACCTAAACAAGAACAAATAAATCGCAAGATTTGTTGGCTGTCTTCCCGTGGTAATTGTTTAGTTTACTTATATTTGGTTAGGAAAAAATTAGTTTAAATTCATGCCAAAAAAAATTCTTCAAATCACGCACAAACCTGCATATCCTGCGATTGATGGTGGTTGTTTGGAGATGGCAAAAATGACTCAATTCTATTTGAATCATTCAGAATTTGACCTTTCTATTTTTACTTTGTGTACCTACAAACACCCTTGGTCGATGAACGCTTTTGCAGAGGCTGGAATTTCTGAAGATAAAATTGAAGCTGTAAAAGTAAACACCAAACCAACAATTTGGGCAGGAATAAAGGCTCTTTTTACGGGTAAATCATTTAATCTTAGCCGATTTCATTCACCTAAAGTCACCAGAAAACTTGCAGAAATATTGCAGCAAAATGAATTTGATGTAATACAATTTGAAAGTATTTTCTCTGCCCAACTTTGGGAGATTGCCAAGACAAATTCGAATGCCGAACTTATCTTAAATGCGCCCAACATTGAACATGAATTGTGGGAACAATATACGAAAGCAGCCAAAGGAGTTAAAAAACCAATTTTTAAATTTCTTACCAAAAAACTAAAGTCTGAAGAAATTAAGATTTGGAAGGAAATGGATGCTATATTTTGCATCACTCCCGAGGTAGAACAATCAATTGTTTCCTTTGTGCCAATACAAACAAAAGTCCTCCCATTCTTTGTAGAAAATACCAACCTGAATTTTGTTGACAAGAACAAAAAGGAACTTTCATTCTTTCATATTGGCGCCATGGATTGGAAACCAAACAAAGAGGGAGTAACTTGGTTTATTCACCAAATTTGGAACGATTTATCTTGTACTTCTCCGCTTCATTTGGCCGGAAAAGGAATGGGAAAAACTCTTTTTTCATCAAAAAAAGTAAAAGAACATGGGTTTGTTTCTGACGCAAAATCCTTTATGCAAGAGCACGATGTAATGGTGGTTCCGTTGCTCAATGGTAGCGGTATGCGAATCAAAATTATTGAAGCCATGTCGCTGGGTAAGTGCGTTATCTCTACTGCAATTGGAGCCGAAGGAATTGCTTCCACACCCAATAAAAACATCATAATTGCGAATACAACTGATGAATTTAAAAGAGCTATTTTAGAACTAAATTCAAACCCTGATATAGCGAACAAAATTGGACAAAACGCTAAATTATTAATTGATGAAAAATATAGTGCCAGTGCATTGGAAAAAGAGATTTTGCCATTTATAAATTCCATTCTTAACTTAGAGAAATGAAAAATGTAGTTTTTATCACTTCTCGGTTTCCTTTTCCTTTGGACAAAGGGGATAAATTAAGAGCATATTATCAGCTCAGGGAAATGTCTAAAACTTGTGAAATTCATTTGATTTCTATTTCGAGAGAAAAAGTATATCCTGAGCAACTAGAAGAACTTAACAAATTTTGTAAGTCTATTTCGGTGTATTCTCTTTCCTTTTTTCAATCCTTTTTGGGAGTATTTTGGGCACTTTTTAGGGGAAAACCCTTTCAGGTTGGTTTATTTTACAACTGGGGTGTCAAAAAGAAAATAGCCAAAAGAATAAAGGCCATACAACCCAATCACATCTATTGTCAACTTATAAGAGCTGCCGAATACGCTAAAGATGAATTCACAATTCCAAAAACGATAGACTTTATGGACGTACTGTCCAAGGGAATTGAACGAAGAATATCTTCTTCTCCTTTTTATTTGAAAAGACTGCTCGAAATTGAAGCCGAAAGACTGAAGATTTATGAAAATATCATGTTCGAATATTTTGACCATCATAGTATCATTTCTTCTCAAGATCAAGAACTCATTTACCACACTTCACGAGAGAAAATAGCTATAATCCCAAATGGAATTGACACGGATTTTTTCTCTCCTAGTGTTAAATTGGAAAAGAAATTCAACTTTTTATTTAATGGAAACATGCAGTACCAACCGAATGTGACTTCGGCTCTTTATATTGCAAAAAAAATAATGCCTCTGGTCTGGGAAAGCCATCCCGCAGCCAATTTGCTTATTTCAGGAACTAGTCCTACCCAAGAGGTCAAAAATCTGGAAAATGATAAGATTGTGGTTTCTGGTTGGATGGACGATATTAGAGATGCCTACAATTCTGCCGAAATTTTTATAGCTCCGATGCAAATTGGTACTGGATTGCAAAACAAATTGCTGGAGGCAATGGCGATGAACATGCCTTGTGTCACCTCTAAACTGGCAAACAATGCTTTGAAAGCAACCCATAACGAAACTATTTTGATTGGAAAAAACAAAGAAGAATATGCCAAAATGATGTGTGAACTTCTTGACAACAAAGCCAAAAGGGAAGAGATTGGAAGAAATGGAAAAGAGTTTGTTTCGTCTAACTTTGACTGGGAAAGTACCACCAAAAAACTATTGACAACAATGGGTTTATGAACGAAATTGACTTGTTGACGTAAAAAACGATGCAGGTAGCAAACTACTTTTCATTGTTTTAAAAAATTGAATTAACTTACCTCCATGAAAAATAAATTGAGCCTTCTACTTTTTGTCATTATGTGTTTGGTCGTTAGCAATGCAACATCACAATCTAATGCCCAAAGTGAATCTCAGATTCAATTGCTCATTATTTCTTTTCAGCAAAATAGATTTACAAAGCCAGCAAAAGCGCAAAAAGATATCGAAAAAGCTATTGAGCTTTCACAATCCATTGAATCTAAAAACTACTTGGTATCCACAAAAGTATTGCTAGGTGAGTTCTATGACAATCGCAACAATACACAAAAAGCATTATTAGAATTTACAGAGGCGAGAAAAATTGCTAAATCCATTGGCGATATTTCTGGTTTGGCTTTATGCGAATACAACTTAGGTTTTTTGTACCACAAACAAAAAGGTAAAAAAGAGATTGCCTTGAAACATTTTAATGAGGCAGTGGATTTCTCTAAAAAAGCCAAGGAAAAATTATTGCTTGCAAAATCTTACAATGCCGTTTCGTTTACTCACTACGATCTGGATCAATTGGACAAAGCTGAGCAAAACTCTATCAATGCCTTGATTCTATTTAGGGAATTAAACCAACGAAACAGGATGGCTCAAAGCTACATGACATTGGCTAGGGTGAACAACAAAAAGGATGAGTTTAAAACGGCAATTCAATATCTGGATAGCGCCATGGTGATTTTTAAAGAATCGAATAACACTCCTGAATTTAATAATTCGAAACTGATTAAAGGAGAAATTTATTACAGAAAAGAAGAATACCGACAGGCAATAAAAGTAGTGAAAGAGGTGGAAGAAGACCCTACAGTAATGGGCGACCAACGCTTGTATGCTTTAGAGTTGCTTTATTTGATTAATAAATCGATGAACAAAACTTCTGCCTCACTCGATTACCTAGAAGCTTCTAAAAGTATTCAGGATAGCTTGGCTCGATTGCAGAGAGATAAATTAATGGAAAGCGTGCTATCCGAAGTAGAAGCCCAAAACAAATTAGAAACCTTAGAAAAAGAAGCCGAAATTAATGAGCTAATCTTGAAGGAAAGCCAATATTTAACTTGGTTTCTTGTTGGAATTTCTATCCTACTTTTGTTAGTTGCTCTTGTGTCATTTTTGTTTTATCGTCAAAACAAAATGAAATCTGAAAGGGAAAAGCTTAAACTGGAACAAGAAAGTATTCAGCTCGAACAAAAGCTACTGCGAACCCAAATGAATCCTCATTTTATTGCCAATTCCTTGGCTGCGATTCAAGGGAATATTTACAAACAAGACAAGGAAAAATCTGTAACCTACCTTTCTAAGTTTGCAAAACTAATGCGTTTTATACTCGAGAGTTCGAGAGAAAAAGAAGTTTTGTTAGAGAAAGAAATCTTGAGTCTGACTCATTATTTAGACCTTCAAAAACTCTTACTCGAAGAAAAACTTACGTACAACATTCATCTCTCTCCCGAATTGAACCCGGAAGATTACAAAATTCCTCCAATGCTTATTCAACCGTTTGTGGAGAATGCAATCGTACATGGAATTGAACTAAAAAACGAACCAGGAAAGGTGGAGTTGAGATTTGAAAAAGAAGGTGATTTTCTTAAAGTTATCGTGAAAGATGATGGGTTGGGAAGAGCCAAGGTGAATGAAATATACGAGAAAAGAAAATCCAGCCATTTGTCTTTTTCTACCAATATAACGAATGAAAGAATAGAAAAAATGAACACCGAATTGAAAGGAAACATTCGTTCTGTGACAACCGATGTAATAAAATCTGGAGAGGTTTCTGGCACTCTTGTAGAGCTTTTACTTCCATTAAAAAACGTATACTAAACCCGCACTTATGAAAACAGTAATTGTAGACGACAGAAACAGTATCAGAGAATTTATCACTCAACTATTGAGTAATATCAATGGAATTGAAGTAGTGGGGGAAGCAGAAAATGTGACCAATGCCATTTCTCTTATTAATAAAACCAAGCCCGAGCTTATTCTTCTTGACATTCAACTACCCGATGGAAATGGGTTTGAGATTTTAGAAGGACTTACCTACAGCGATTACAAAGTGATTTTTGTAACCTCTCACGAAGAGTTTGCTATCAAAGCTTTTAAATATAGCGCATTAGACTATGTAGTGAAACCTATTGAACCCGAAGTATTCTATTCTGCTATAGAAAAGGCAAAAACTCATTTTTCGGCTGGCGACCAACAGCTCAAAATAAAAAGTTTGATTGAAAATTTGACAGGAAACAAAACCTCAAAAAAATTAGTGTTGAATACCCAAGAAACCGTTCATGTGGTAAATAGCGATGAAATTTCGCGTTGCGAATCGGATGGTAGCTACACTTTGGTATATTTTCAAGAAAGAAAAATCATGATTTCGCGTAAGCTCAAGGAGTTTGAAGAAATGCTAAGCGGTTTATCCTTTTATCGGTCTCACCGGTCTCATTTAATCAACCTGAATTGTGTAGACCGCTACGAAAAAAAAGATGGTGGATACATCATCATGAAAGACAATACTTCTATTCCACTTTCATCTGCAAAAAAAGAAGAATTCTTTGAGCTTTTGGTTGCGATAAACTCGTAATTCACTGTAATTACAAATCCTTACTGTCTTGTCTGTTTTTGAGTTTCAAACTCGAGTAAATTTTCTATATTTGTTCTGAAAGAGTGCAAGAACAAAGAGAAATTTATAACCGATTATCCATTTACTCACTCTTCTATTTCACAAAAACTTAAACTTATGGAAAACCAACATTTTTTAGACCAAGATTCATTGATTATGGAAAAGGAAAGACCAACATTTCTTACCGTTCTGTGTATCATTACGTTTGTGGTAAGTGGAATTTTTTCTCTTTCATCTATTTACAGTGCCCTCACCTACGACAAAGAGGCTCAAATCGTTGCAAATGAAAAAGGTTTAGAACAAATGTATACAATGGCTGCCGAAGACGAAACAGGAACAATGAGCCAAGTTATTCCATCTATGGAGGTGTTCAACCAAGAAAACATCGAGAATGCAACTGTCATTCTTTCTATCAATGTATTAGGTTCGATATTGTCATTGCTTGGAGCAATTATGATGTATCAAATGAAAAAAACTGGATTTCATTTGTACCTAAGTTCAAAAGTAATTAGTATGATTCCGCTTTTGTTTTTTACACTTTCGTTGCCTGTTTTTATTACTTACGGATTTTTCCTTTTCTTCACAATTGCATTCGTAATTATGTATTCAAGGAACCTAAAGCACTTGCAGTAACGAACTAATTTTTGTTGGCGAGTTGCCCACAAGCCGCATCAATGTCCTTTCCTCTACTTCTTCTTACATTGGCAGGAACACCATTTTTTTCTAGGAAATTTGCAAATCTATCAGTCGATTTTGGATCAGATTTTTCAAACTCTCCCCCCTCTATTGGATTGTACTCTATCAAATTTACTTTGGAAGGAACATGCTGACAAAAATTTACTAGCTCTTGTGCCTCCTTTAGCGAATCATTCACTCCATTGAATAAGCAATACTCATAGGTCACCATATTACCCGTTTTTTCGTAATAATATTTCAATGCTTCTGCCAAAGACTCCAGCGAATTTTGTTGATTAATCTCCATGATTTTATCTCTCGCCTCGTCATTTGTCGCATGCAGTGAAAGAGCCAAATTAAACTTCACTCCATCGTCTCCTAGCTTTGTAATCATTTTGGCGATTCCAGCTGTAGACACGGTAATTCTTCGCGAAGCCATTCCCAATCCTTCATCCGAAGTAATTTTCTTTACCGATTCTAACGTGTTTTTATAGTTGAGAAGTGGTTCGCCCATTCCCATGTACACAATGTTTGTAAGACCTTTTTGGTAGTTTTCTTTGGCCAAATTGTTTATCTCTACCACCTGATCATATATTTCATCATAGGTAAGATTTCTCATTCGTTTCAATTTTCCTGTAGCACAAAACGAACATGCCAAACTACATCCTACTTGCGAAGAAATACAAGCAGTCATTCTCTTTTTTGTGGGAATTAACACACCTTCTACAATACTACCGTCATACAATTTGAAACCACACTTAATGGTACCGTCTTTACTAATCTGCTTAGTATCGATGGCAAGTTTATTGAAGTAAAAATGATTTTTTAGTAATTCTCTAGTATCCTTCGAGATATTACTCATGGAGTCAAAATCTGTGAATGATTTTTTCCATACCCAATCAAAAACTTGATTGGCTCTAAATTTTTTTTCACCCTGCGATTCAAAAAAAGCTATTAACTCTTCTTGTGAAAGAGCTCTTATATTTCTCTTTTTGATTTCTGATTTCATCTTTGATCTAATTCAGGAAAGTCAATCAAATCTATAACAATCAATGTATTTGGGTAGTCACCCTTTATTTCATACTGAAATTTTTCTGCCTCCAGTCTTGTTCTAAAATTCCCTACTCTCAACCTAAAGTTTGGTGCTTTGTAGTCGATGTAGGTTTGTTGTTGCCCATTTGCTGCAACCATACTTTTTCTTACGTCATCTACCGTAGATTTTGTTGAGGATGAAATAACCTGTACTCTGTATCCCTTTGTTTTTGGCTTTTTTGATTCTCCGCCAGCTATTTCTTGAGAAACTTTATCAATCCTCGAATCTTTTATTATCGTTACCTTTCCCGGTAATTCTGATGATTTCAACTTGTAAATGGTATCGGTAGAGCTAGCCACTTTAGCCGTGTCTACTTTTTGTGTTGGATACAATTTCCAGTTTCCATTATTGGTGGAATCCTGTCCGAATAATGTTCCCAAAACGAGGATGGCTGACAACAGTGTGACGATAAAATTTTTCATGCTTTGATAGTTTATGTATAAGCTTGGCAAGTATAATGCCAAGAATTAGTTATTGGTTCGGCCAAATTCAACGATTCGCTATTATTTTGAAATGATATCGTACAATTTATCCAATTTTGGAGTCAAAATCACTTCAATTCTTCGGTTAGCCGCTTTGTCTTCACCCAGGGGATTAAATTGACTTCTTCCTGCAGCAGACAATATTTTTGGACTTATCTCGCTGTTATCCACCATAATTTCTACGACAGAAGTTGCTCTTAGCACACTCAATTCCCAGTTATTTTTTGGGTGAGCACTTGATTTCAAAGCATCAGAATCCGTGTGACCTTCCACAACTATTTCTAACTCTTCTTCCCCTTCCAAAGCCTTTGCCAATTGAATTACCGCTACTTTTCCTTCTGTTCCCACTTTAGTACTTCCTGAAGCAAACAATAATTTCGCCTCTAAACTTACGTACACTTTTCCATTTTTTTGAATTACTGTCAATCCTTTGTTTTCAAAGGCCAACAAAGCTTTTGACACTTTTTCTTTCAACGCATTCACTGCTGCGTCTTTTTCTGCGATCAGTTCCTCTAGTTCCTTTACTCTTTGCTCTCTTAGCTCCAAAGCTCTTTGCTTGTTTTCGAGAGTAATTTTCAATTCATTCAATGTTTTTTCTAGCTTGTTTAGCTCATCTTCTTTCGCCTGTAGCTCTTTTTGAGTTTTATCCAACTTAGCAGTCAACGTTGTGTTTTCTCTTGATGAATTTGCCAATAATCTGTCATATCTCAACAAGATATCATCGTGAAGCGATTTTAGTTTGTCGTATTGCTGTTCTTTTTCCAAGAACTTTCTTTTCGAATTTGTGAGTTCTTCCTGCATCTCAGTAAGCCCTGCCTTTTGGGTCGTAAGCAACTGATTCAACTCGGTATTTTCGTTTTTAAACTTTTCGTTTTCAGCTTGAAATTTTGCCAAATCTTCCTGACATTGTTCGCTTTTGGCTTTTAAATCTTCGTACTTCTTTGCTGGCACACAAGCAAAAATCAAGGTAGAAACTACCAATAAACTAGCTACTCTTTTCATAATTATTGTTTAAATTTTACCCAACTCACTCTAGCGTAATTTGGGATAATAACACACAAATATAAGGATAATGAACGGCTTGGATTCCGCTCAAAGGATAAGTAAATAAAAGGGGATTGTTAATTACTTTCAGTGAATTAACGACTTGTAGACAACAATTTTCTCCTTTTAATCTCGGATGAAATCAAAGACAATTCTCTGCTAGTTTGTCCCGCAACAGATGTATTTTCCTCGGCTCTTCTTATCAAATAAGGAATTACTTCTTTTACTGGGCCGTAAGGAACGTACTTGGCAACATTAAAACCTTGACTTGACAAGTTGAAACTAATGTGGTCACTCATTCCCAACAGTTGTGCAAAATAATAAGCCGAATCAGATTTGTCGAGCTGTTTTTCTGCCAATAAATTTACCATTAGCATGGAGCTTTGCTCGTTGTGCGTTCCTACACAAACAGCTATTTTGTTCTCTACACAATATTCAACAGCCAGGTCATAATCTTTATCAGTGGCAGGTTTATCAATTTGTATTGGAGATTTATAGCCTTTCGTTTCAGCTCGTTTTCTCTCTTTTTCCATGTAGGCACCTCTCACAAGTTTCACGCCCACTTTGTATCCTGATGATTCACCTTTGAGGTATGAATCTTTCAAAAACTGCAACCTATCCCAACGATACAATTGAATCGTATTGTAAACAATTGCCTTTTCTTTGTTGAATTTCTCCATCATTTCCTCACAAATTCTATCGATAGAATCTTGAATCCAGGACTCTTCCGCATCTATTAAAATTGGAGTATCTGCCTCAAAAGCAGCTTTGCACAATCTTTCTACTCGTGCGATTCCAGCCAAATAATCTTCGTTGTAATTCTCTAGTTGGTTATTGTATTTTTCCAATAAATCGAACTGAATAACTCCCGAGGTTTTGAAAACAATGAAGGGAATTTCCTTACTCACTTTTGCCAATTCAATTCCTTTTTCTAATTCTTGACAGCATTTTTCCAATTCAGCTTCTTCTTCCTTTGCCTCCAAAGAATAATCCAAAATTGTACCCACACCATAATCCTGCAGTTTATTGATTACTGGTTTGCATTCGGCAATGTTTTCGCCACCACAAAACTGTTTGAAAATTGTTTTTTTTATAATTCCAGTTATTGGCAAACGCAAGCCAAGTGCAACATTTGTTGCCACTTTTCCAAATGCAATTAGTGCATTGTTTCCAATCAATTTAAACAAACGGTGAGCCCATTTCAATTCAGAATTGGATTTACCAGAAAAAGCTACTTCAGTGTTCTCGAAAGAAAGCATAGGCGATTCAATAAGTGTTAGTAGCATTTTTGCCTCCAAAAATGCTTGTCAAATGTACGGCATTTATTTTTTAAATTTCCGACCAGTTTTTAACTTTTTTTCTGCCCATCAATTCGTGAATTCATACTCATTGATGGCATCCAAATCTATTAAAACACTTCCGTCCGCTCCTGTGGTATTTGTCTTTTTGAAATTGGCATTTTCTATAATCTCCTCGGCTTTGTATGAGGTTCTTGCAAATACCGGATGACTGTATGTTTCCTCCACAGATTTTACCAAAACCAATAGTTCCAACTTCATATCTATCAATTCTTTAATCGTAAATTTACGGAACAGACTCTCTTCATTTATTGGATGAACTACTGTCCATTGAGAAGGCAACATTTTTACTTCGCTAAGCTCTAGTTCCAACCTGCTATATCCTCTTTTTATAGACCCATTTTCAGAAATATTGTAAGTTGCAATCACCTGAATACTTGTTTCCAAAAGAACGCTATTTCGCTTGTTCGCCAATTTAAACATCAGGCCCTTCCCATTGTTTTTGGTATAATCAGAAATCAAGGCATTTTCGCTAAACACAAGTTTCAAATTAGGTTTTGAAAACCGACCAAACAGTAAACCAGTGGCCAGAGAGAACGATAGCAATCCTACCATTGCTTCAATTGATGCTACGAAATTTACAGGAATTCCTTTGGGTGAAATCGTTCCGTAACCTACAGTTGTAAAAGTTTGAGAACTAAAATATAGGCAGCTCATAAAATCGAGAAAAAAACCGCCTCGGTCAGCTCCTATGAGATTTTCAGCTCCTAAAATAAAATAGAGCAAGGCAAAAATCACATTCAAACTAAAGTAAGCCAAAAACAAAAATAAGATAAACTTGCTCCAAGACATCTCTAGCAGATGGCTGTAAGTGTCTCTCAGTTTGTTTATCGAACCTTGTTTCACCACATTGAACGAACCATCTTTGTTTATGAGTCTTTTTTCTTTGGAGTTGAATTTTTCACCAAAACCTACATCTTTTTCGTTTGCCATGACTTTGGTTTTTATAGAACTTCTAATAATTCTACAGTAAAATTAAGGGACGAAAACGGAGGGATTTTTCCTGCTGCTCGGGATCCGTAACCCAAATTTGCAGGAATATACAATTCGTAAACAGCTCCTTCTTTCATGAGCAACAATCCTTCTTGCCATCCCTGAATTACCTGATTCAATCTAAAAACAAGTGGTTTTCCCCTTTGAATTGAGCTATCGAATACTGTTCCGTCATTCAGAGTTCCTTCGTAATGCACACGCACTTGACTCGTTGATTTGGGAGTCTTTCCAAATCCAGGTTTAATTACCTTGTAACTCAATCCACTTGGTAAATGTATGGTGTCGCCTACTGGCATTTTTTGCTCCATCACAGAACTAGTTTCTTGAAACTTTGTTGATTTGGACGAACTACATCCGATGAATAATAATCCTGAGCATAGAATAGAAATTAGCGTTTTAGTCATAATAAAAGGTATAAAAAAAGCACCCACGCTTTTTGCGGAGTGCTTTTAAAAATAAATAAAAAATTAAGAATTACTCTTCGTTCTTCTTAATTTCTAATAATTCTACTTCGAAAATCAAAGTTGAGTATGGCTCTATTGAACCTCCAGCACCTTGCTCACCGTAAGCCAAGTTGTAAGGAATAAACAATTCCCACTTACTTCCCAAAGACATTAATTGCAATGCTTCTGTCCATCCAGGAATCACTCTGTTTACTGGAAACTCAGTTGGTTCTCCTCTATCTACAGAGCTATCGAACACTGTTCCGTCAATTAAAGTTCCGTGGTAGTGAGTAGATACAATATCCGTTGCAGCTGGTTTTGCTCCTTTTCCATCTTTGATGATTCTGTATCTCAATCCACTTGGTAAAGTTACAACATCTTCTTGAGCAGTTTTTTCAGCTAAAAACGCTTCACCTTTTGCAATGTTTCCTGCAAACTGTTCTTTTTGAGCAGCCATAATGTTCTCTTTTTCAGATTCCATTATTTTCATCGCTACTTTTTCTCCATCTGCTTTAGAAACTAACTCTGCATTACCCATAAATCCATCTTCTAATCCTTTGTAGAAAGCAAGTTCAGAGTAATATTTATTGAAACCATTCCCAGTTAATCCACCAGCAATATCAGTTCCTAAAAAATAACTAATACTATCTTTCATGCTTGCCAATGAAGTGAAATCATTGATAGAAGTTGGCTCAAAAGTAAAAGCAGTAGTATCGCTCTTAATTTTGTTCAAATTTGCCATAATCAGGCTGTTTCCATCTTCTTTTGACAACATCAGTTCACCTCCAGAAAATCCATCATTCAAACCTTTGTTGAAGGATCCTGCAGAGAATAATCTGTCGATGTTGTTTGTTTTGAAGTTTTGAGCAATATCTAACCCGATGAAATAACTTACGCTATCTGCTTGAGTAGAAATAGCCTCAAATCCTTCTGCCATTGAAGTACTAGATTTCTTTGAGCAAGAAGCTAAAGCTATCGCTGACAAAGAAATAACAACTGCTATTTTTTTCATTTGTTTTGTTTTTAATTGTTTGTTTATTTTTCTATTCCTAATAATTCAACTTCAAAAATCAAAGTTGAGTGAGGTTGAATAGCTCCTTGTCCTCTTTCTCCGTATGCCAAATGAGAAGGAACGAATAATCTCCATTTACTTCCTACTGGCATCAATTGTAATCCTTCTGTCCATCCGCTAATTACTCCATTCAATGGGAACGAAATTGGTTCTCCTCTTTGAACTGAACTATCGAATACCGTACCGTCAATTAACGTTCCGTGGTAATGTGTTTTTACTGTATCAGTTTCAGTTGGTTTATCACCATTTCCTTCAGTCATTATTTCATACTGAAGTCCACTTGGCAATGTTACAACTCCTTCTTTCTTCTTGTTTTCTGCCAAAAACTCTATTCCTGCTTTTGCTTGTACCTCAGCCATTTCTCCTTGTAATTTACCAAAAAATTGTTGCAAGTTCATTTGTGCTTCATCACTTTTAATTGCTAGGTCTTTTCCTTCAAAAAAATCTGAAATTGCTTGTGCAAACACTTCTCCGTTTACTTCTTTCAGCCCTTGCTCAGCCAGACTCTGACCAATATTTACTCCTAAACTGTAACTAATTTTGTTTACCTCGTTGTTTAAATCCATTCGGTTTATTTTTCTATGTTTTATTTTACTATTTCTATTAATTCTATTTCGAAAATCAGTGTGCTGTAAGGAGGAATACTTCCTTGTCCTTGCGCTCCATAAGCCAATGTATGAGGGATATACAATTCCCATTTACTCCCTGCTGGCATCAATTGCAGAGCTTCTGTCCAACCTTTGATCACTTGAGTTACACCAAATGTAGCAGGCTGTCCTCTATCCACAGAACTATCAAATTTCTTTCCATCAATTAAAGTTCCTGTGTAATGAGTTGTTACTTTGTCGGCAGTAGTTGGTTTTTCTCCCTGACCTTCTTTTATTATTTTATATTGCAATCCGCTAGGAAGAGTTACTACACCCTCTTTCTTAGAATTTTCTTCCAAGAATTTTGCTCCTTCTGCTGTTTGCTTTTCTATCATTTTGGTTTGCAACTCACCAAAATAGGCTTGCAAAGTTTGCTGAGCTTCTTGCATTTCTACTTTAGTTCCTTTTCCCTCAAATTTATCATTGATTCCGGCAGCCATTGCATCTGCATCAATTTCTGTCATTCCTTGGTTTTGAATACTTTCAGCCACATTTATGCCCAAAGAATAACTTATTTTAGTCATTTTATTAGATAAATCTACTTCTTTGGCTTTTTCCATTTCTTTTTTCAAAGCCATGTTTTCTTGCTCAAGAGCTGTGTACTTCTTTTTGCTTACTACGCATGATGCAAGTAATAAAGTTGCTGTTCCAAAAATTAAAATATTCTTATTCATAATTATTTAGTTTAAGTGTTTTCCTAATGAATCGTTGAAAGTTGTTTTCATAGATGAAATTTCTCCCCAATTTTCTCCATCCACAACCACATCTTTGGCAGTAGTTTCTCCCAATAAGCTAAATGGAGTCTCTGTTTCGGACATGAATTCAATAAATTTCTCTTTGTTTTCTTCCGCTACAGTGACCACAATTCTACTTTGAACTTCTCCAAACAAGAATGCATCTTTTCTCAATTCGCTATCTGTTGCTACATCAAACCCCATATTGTTCACAAATCCCATTTCGGCAAGTGTCACAAACAATCCTCCGTCTGCACAATCGTGAGCAGCGTTAATCAATCCGTTTTCGATTAGTCCTTTAGTTGCATTTTGCAATTCAAATTCTTCTTCCAAATCAAAATAAGGCGCTGTAGATTCTTTTATTCCTACAATATTTGCCAAATATTCCGAACTAGAAATATCGTTCATTGATTTCCCTAACAAGAAAATTGAGTCTCCTTCATTTTTAAAATTAAGAGTCATCACTTTATCTTTGTCTGGCACAATTCCTATCATCCCGATAGTTGGTGTTGGAAATACTGGAGTTTCTACTCCATCAATTTTTGTTTGGTTGTAAAAACTTACGTTTCCTCCAGTTACAGGAGTTTTAAACTTTCTACATGCGTTACTCATTCCTTCAATAGCTCCTACAAACTGCCAGTATGATTCTGGGTTGTATGGATTTCCAAAGTTCAAGCAATTTGTAATTGCAGAAGGAATTCCTCCGGAAACCACAATATTACGAGCTGCTTCCGAAACAGCTATTTCTGTTCCTTTTACAGGGTCTGCATTTACGTATCTCGAGTTACAATCTACTGTCATGGCCAAAGCAGTATTGGTTCCTTTCACATTTACAATTCCAGCATCAGATGGCGCATTTGTGCTCATGTTTTTGGTTCCCACCATTGAATCGTATTGCTCATAAATCCATCGTTTTGAAGCAATGTTTGGCATAGAAATCAATTTCATTGCTGTTTCTTTCAAATCTGATGGTTCTTTCACCGAATTGATGTCAAACTTTTTGTATTCTTGGAAGTATGCTGGCTCTTTAAATTCTCTGTCGTACACTGGAGCTCCACCACCCAAAATTAATGGCTCAGCAGGAGTAGTTGCTATCAATTCTCCGTTCTCGTAATAATTAAGAATTCCTCCTTTTGTTACTTCTCCAATCTGAACACAGTTCAAATCCCATTTATCAAAAATATCTTGAACTATTTTTTCTTTTCCTTTGTGAGCCACAACAAGCATTCTTTCTTGCGACTCGGACAATAAAATTTCATAAGGCTGCATGTTAGGTTGTCTAGTTGGCACTTTTTCTAGCCAAATATCCATACCAAATCCTTCTTTTCCACTCATTTCTGAAGTAGAACAAGTAATTCCGGCTGCTCCCATATCTTGCATTCCTACAATGGCATCTGTTTCAGCCAATTCTAGTGTTGCTTCTAATAATAATTTTTCTTGAAATGGATCTCCTACTTGCACCGCAGGCAAATCATTCACTGAATCTTCTGTAATGTCTTTGGATGCAAAAGCTGCTCCATGAATTCCATCTTTTCCTGTTGCAGAACCTACAATAAACACTGGATTTCCTTCTCCGTAAGAGGTTGCAGAAATTGTTCCGCCTACTTTCATGATTCCAGCAGAAAATGCATTTACGAGCGGATTTGTGTTGTAAGATTCATCAAAAAACACTTCTCCTCCCACGATTGGAATTCCAAACGCATTTCCGTAATCTCCAATTCCTTTAGAAACTCCTTTTACCAACCATTTTGTTCTGGCTTCTTCAATGTTTCCAAATCTCAATGAATTGAGTTGAGCAATTGGTCTTGCTCCCATCGTAAAAATATCTCTGTTTATTCCTCCTACTCCAGTAGCGGCTCCTTGGTAAGGCTCTAGTGCAGATGGGTGATTGTGTGATTCTATTTTAAAAGCACAAGCCAATCCATTTCCAATATCCACCAAACCAGCATTTTCCTCACCCGCTTCAACTAGCATGTGATCGCCTTCTTTTGGAAGAGTTTTCAAATATTTAATCGAATTCTTGTAAGAACAGTGCTCACTCCACATTACCGAGTAAATACTCATTTCGGTAAAATTTGGAGTTCTCCCCAAAATTTCTTTGATTTTGTCGAATTCTTCAGGTAGTAAGCCTAATTCAACTGCTTGTTCTAGCGTGGCAATTCTTGTAGATGCTTTTGACATGTGTTTTGCGATGAAATTTTAAGGTACAAAACTACGGATTTTATCGGGAATTTGAAAGTGAAATTTTCAAGTCCATTGGATTCCTTTATCATAATTTCAATTGACCTTATTCTTAGAACTTGTTTCATTGAAACTTTTACTAAAATAAAACACAAAACTTTTTATTAAACACCATAAATTCAACTCAAAAACTACCTCCTCTTTTTTCTTCCTTTTGCTGTCTGCTTGTGCTTTTCAGCCAGCCATTTCGGTTTATTTCCCGAAGGATTTCCACCTTTCTTTTTACCAGAAAACTCACTTCTTGCAGATTCTTTGTTATTGCCTCCTGATCTTCCGAGGAGTTTATCTAACAAATCAAAACGTTTTGCTTTCGTTAATTGGCTCTTGATCCAGGGATGATTTTCTTTTTTATACCAAAAGAAAAAACGGTGCTGATTTTGCTTTTCTTCCTTGGTTTTTGGAGTAAAATAAGGCTGCATCGTGTAAGGATGAATTCCTGCATAATAGATCACAGTTGCCACTGTCATTGGAGTTGGTGTAAAATCCTGAACTTGCTCCAACTGAAAACCCATGTCTTTGGTCTCAGCTGCCAAGTTTGCCATGTCTTCTTCTTTACAACCTGGGTGCGAAGAGATAAAGTATGGTATCAATTTTTGTTTCAAATTGAATTTCTTATCAATCTTGTCGTATTTTTCTTTAAAAGAATGAAAATGCTTAAAATCTGGTTTACGCATCAACTTCAAAGTATCAGGAGCAGTGTGCTCTGGAGCTACTTTTAATCTCCCCGATACATGGCGAGTTTGGAGTTGCTCCATATATTCTTCCATTTCTTTTACATCCCCATTTTTGTTGTAAGTTTCGGTCAATAAATCGTATCGAATTCCCGAACCAATAAATGCCTTTTTTATTTTGGGATTAGCGTCTACCTTTTTATACAGTTCTGTCATAGGTTTATGACTTGTATCCAAATTACTACAAACAACCGGGTGAATACAGGAAGGACTTACACATTTGTCGCAAATGGATTGCACTTTCCCTTTCATTTTGTACATATTAGCTGATGGTCCAGCCAAATCGGATAAATATCCTTTAAAATCGGGCATGGAAGCTACCTTATCTACTTCTTTCAAAATAGATTCTTCACTTCGGCTCGCAATAAACTTTCCTTGGTGAGCCGAAATGGTACAAAAACTACATCCTCCAAAACAACCCCTGTGAGTATTCACAGAGAATTTAATCATTTCGTAAGCCGGAATAGCACCACGTTTATTGTATTTTGGATGTGGCAATCTTGTGTAAGGTAAATCAAAACTTGCATCAATTTCCGTTTCCGTCATGGTATCGTATGGCGGATTGATAATCAAATTCTTACCTTTTACTTCTTGAATAATTCTGTCTGCAATCAGTTTGTTAGATTCTTGCTCTACATGTTTGAAATTACCGGCATATTTTCGCTTGTCTTTCAAACACTCTTCATGAGAATGAAGCGTTAAATCTTCCCAATTTTTATTTTTTGGAATTCCATCTTTTTTGGGTCGCAAATATGCCGTTTGCGGAACCATTGTAAGCTGATGAAAGGGAACTCCTTTTTTCAGCATTTGAAGAATTTCTTTCAAAGCTTTTTCTCCCATTCCGTAAACTAATAAATCTGCTCCAGAATCTTCTAGTATTGTGGGCATCAATTTATTACTCCAATAATCGTAATGAGTTACTCTTCTCAATGAGGCTTCAATACCTCCGATTAACAAAGGAACATCTGGATAAATCTCTTTTATTATTTTACTGTACGTTACTACTGCATAATCGGGTCTAAAACCTGCTTTTCCTCCTGGAGTGTAAGCATCTGTAGATCGCAAACGAAGATTTGCAGTATAATGGTTTACCATGGTATCCATACAACCAGAAGTCACACCAAAGAAATATTTGGGTTTACCCATTTTTTTAAAATCTCTTAAATCGTCTTTCCAATTGGGCTGAGGAATAATCGCTATTCTAAACCCTTCTCTCTCAATTAATCTTCCAACTACGGCCGTCCCAAATGCAGGATGATCCACATAAGCATCGCCCGAAATAAGGATAACATCAAGCTCTTCCCAACCTCTTTTTTCAACCTCTTTTTTGGTGATTGGCAACCACGATTCTATGGGTAATCTTTCTTCCATGCGACAAAGATAAGTGAAAAAAGGTTGCTCTGTTACAAATTTCCTGACTACTCAATTATTCCTCTTTTGTTTTTGTTTGGCGCATCTCCTTACATTTTTATACCAAAATCATCTTGTTTTCGTTATTTTTGTCCTGATGATAAAAAATGGACTTCTATATTGCGCATTGTTTCTCAGTTTGGTGAGTTGCAAAATCAACTATTCTGCTCAAGGAGGACCTATTGATCCGAACTTAAAAACGATTTCTATCGATCAGTTTACGAATCAAGCTTCATTGGGGCCTTCTACAATTGGTTTTACTTTTACTGAAAAATTGAGAGATTTATTCCAATCGCAAACCAAACTAGAACTTATTTCGAGCAATGGAGATTTAAGCTATGAAGGCACAATTTCTAGCTACACAATTCAACCTATTTCTGTACAAGGAAACCAAACAGCTGCTCAAAACAGATTGACAATCGCTGTAAAGGTTACATTTGTGAATCAAATTGATGAAAAAAAGAATTTTGACCAATCATTCACTCGATTTGCAGATTATGCAAGTTCAAGCGACATTGGATCCATTCAAGATAGATTGATTGAAGAAATTTTTGATCAAATCACGCAAGATATTTTCGATAAAACTTTAGGAGATTGGTAACTAAGTCAGATTTCATACAATGGATACAAAGTCCTTTTTCTATAGAAGAAGGTTCTGTTTCTGAATTGGAAAATTTACTGAAAGAATATCCTTATTCGAGTAATTTATCCTTTCTATTAGCAAAAAGCTACCACACTCAAGAAAACGTATTATTTGAAGCCCAACTAAAACAAACGGCTATTTCTGCTCCCAACAGAGAAGCCTTGTACTCATTTATTCATTCTGAAAAGAAAGAAGGATTGGCTCCAGAAGTTTCTGCAGCAATTGAAGAAACAGAAATAGTGGCCGAAATAATTATTGATAACAAAACAGAAAGTACTGAGGCTGAAAAAGAAACGACTGAAGAGAAAACGAGTCCTACAAAGCATATAGAAAATCTTGTTTCTGAGAAAAAAGAAGCTATTGAAAGCTCGGAAAATGCTCAACTAGAAAAACTAATCCTGTCTAGCGCAATGAGTACTGTTTCTTTACTGGATGAAGAAGAAACTGAAAAAGAAAGCACTGAAAACCTAGACGAGGAAATAGCTGTATCTGAGTATAAAAACGAAGAAGAAAACACTTCTTCTCCTTCCAGTTTTTACGATTGGCTGGCTCCTTCTGAAACTAAAATTGAGAAAAAATTAAGTCCCGAAATAACGAAAAAACCTAGCATAGAACAGCTTGTAGATAAATTTATTGCAGAGAGAAAAACTGACTCAAGCCATATAAAATTGAACAAAAACGAGCCTAAAAAAGTATTTTATTCTCCGGTCAAAGTAGCAGGAGAGAGTCTTTTGGAAAAAGATAATTTTGCGACCGAAACACTAGCCAGAATTTATCAAAGTCAAGGACTAGCCGAAAAGGCAATAGGAATTTATGAGCGTTTAAGTTTGAAAAATCCAGAAAAAAAAGCTTACTTTGCTGACCTAATTACGAAAATTAGAGAAAACGAACAAAATTAAACCTTAATATAATGAGTACTTTAGTCTTTATTTTATCCATCATTGCAGCAGTTTTGTTGATGCTGGTTATTCTTATTCAAAACCCAAAAGGAGGAGGAATTGATTCAACTTTTGGATCTGCAAACCAACTTGGTAGTGTAAAGAAAACAAACGATGTAGTAGAAAAAGCTACTTGGTACTTAGCTATATTTATTGTAGTTCTTGCTCTTGGTTCTTCTATGATTATTGGAACTCCTGGAGCTGAGGAAGTTTCGACTGAAACAAGAATTGACCAAAACTACAGAAACACTTTGCAAACGCAAACTCCAATTGTTACTCCAGGCGAGAACAATTAACTCGAAAAATATTTAGAAAAAAAACTCGCTAGATCCCTAGCGAGTTTTTTTGTGTCTACTTTTTTCTGTTATACATTAAAACGGAAATGCATGATGTCGCCATCTTCTACCACATATTCTTTTCCTTCTACTCCCATCTTCCCCGCTTCTTTCACTTTGGCTTCAGAACCAAACTGAATAAAATTATTGTATTTAATTACCTCAGCTCTGATAAATCCTTTTTCGAAATCGGTATGGATAACACCGGCTGCTTGTGGTGCTGTCATTCCTTTTGTAATAGTCCAAGCTCTTACCTCTTTTACTCCGGCAGTAAAATAAGTGCTCAAATTCAATAATTTGTATGCGCTCGTAATCAGTTTATTTACTCCTGGCTCTTCCAATCCCATATCTCCCAAAAACTCTTGGCGATCTTCATACGAATCTAGCTCATTGATGTCGGCTTCGATTGCCGCACCCAAAAACAAAACCTCTGCATTTTCAG
>ENA-OUOG01001919-OUOG01001919.1-marine-metagenome-genome-assembly--contig:-NODE-1919-length-22808-cov-4.452290_pt1 | contig 22808 bp, 22 predicted proteins | sample MGYA00248635_ERZ508505 | MGnify/ENA primary metagenome ERZ508505 (study PRJEB26176, sample SAMN06267871) | marine metagenome | isolation source: Saanich Inlet, British Columbia, Canada | place: Pacific...
TGGGCTACGTCTACCTGCTAACCCCATCGGGTGTTGCAGAAAAGGCGCGACTCACAGCCGCTTTTATCGAGCGCAAGTTAGGTGAGTACAAGGCACTGCATGCCGAAATAATCGCGCTGGTGAAGGCGGGTGAGCTGCCGCCTGAAGAGCTGCCGGAACCTCTTTTGGGCGAGTCCCGATAATGGGGTTTAGCGGGCGTAGAAAACGCGCAGCCTGTTCGCCTATTGATAAAAATCTAAATACAGTTAAATGAATTTGCAAGATAAAACAATTGCCATCATTGGCTTGGGTTATGTGGGCTTACCACTAGCCGTTGAGTTCGGCAAGATTCGCCCCGTGATCGGGTTTGACATCAACCAGCGGCGCATTGATGAGCTCAAGGCTGGCGAAGACCGTACGCTTGAATGCACCCCTGCTCAGTTGAAAGAGGCTGTGCAGTTGCAATACAGCAACCGGTTGGATGATCTACGTTGCTGCCAAGTTTTTATCGTCACCGTACCTACCCCTGTTGACCAAGCCAACCGCCCCGATATGACGTCCCTGCTGAAGGCCAGCGAGACCGTAGGTAAGGTGCTCAAGGCAGGTGACATTGTCATTTACGAGTCCACCGTCTACCCCGGCGCCACCGAAGAGGTGTGTGTGTTCGTGCTGGAAAAGGTCAGCGGCCTGAAGTTCAACCAAGACTTCTTCTGCGGCTACAGCCCCGAGCGTATCAACCCCGGCGACAAGGTCAATACGCTCACCACCATCAAGAAGATCACCAGTGGAAGTACACCGGAAACTACCGAGGCTGTAGATGCGCTATACCAAAGCATCATCAAGGCAGGTACCTGGAAGGCCAGCAGCCTCAAAGTGGCCGAAGCCGCCAAGGTCATTGAAAATACCCAGCGTGACTTGAATATTGCCTTTGTTAACGAACTTTCGGTCATATTCGATCGCATTGGCATCGATACGCTGGAGGTGCTGGAGGCCGCAGGCAGCAAGTGGAACTTTTTGCCTTTCCGCCCCGGCATGGTCGGTGGTCACTGCATTGGTGTGGATCCATACTACTTGACGCACAAGGCCGAGCAGCTGGGCTACCACCCGCAAATCATCCTGGCTGGCCGTCGAATGAACGACAACATGGCCCGCTACGCCGCGCGTAGCGTCATCAAGCGCATGCTGCAAAACGGCATCGACGTTGCCCGCAGCAAAGTCGGTGTCATGGGCATCACCTTCAAGGAAAACTGCCCCGATATCCGCAACAGCAAAGTGGCCGATCTGGTCAAAGAACTGCAAGGCTGGGGCGTGACTGTTGTGGTGACCGATCCTTGGGCCGACACCGCAGAAGTCCAAAAAGAATATGGCATTACGCTAGGCGACATCAGCGCCCAAAGTCCGGTCGACAGCCTGGTTATTGCTGTGGGCCATCAAGAGTTTCGGGAGCTGACGCCCGACACTCTCAAAAGCTACTGCACAACTGCTCACCAGCCCGTAGCTGCCGACCTCAAAACCTTGTATGACCGCCACGCCATGGCTCAAGCCGGCTTCACGGTCTTTCGCCTCTGAGCGCAGCCACAGGACTCCATTTCGCGATGAAAAACTTTGCACTTATCGGCGCCGCGGGCTACATCGCACCTCGTCACATGCGTGCCATCAAAGACTTGGGTCACTACCTATCCGTGGCCTACGATATCAACGACTCGGTCGGTATCATCGACAGCATCTCACCGCACACCGAATTCTTCACTGAGTTCGAGCGTTTTCAGGAATTTGCCCACCAGCTCCAGCGCGGGCCCGCCACACGACTTGACTACGTGGCCATCTCCTCGCCTAACTACCTGCATCACGCCCATATCGCGGCAGGCCTGCGTCTGGGATGTGATGTGATCTGCGAAAAACCCCTCGTACCCACGCCTGAACTCATGGACGAGTTAGCGCTGGTTGAGAAAGAAACAGGCAAACGCGTCTTTAACATCCTGCAACTTCGTCACCACGATGCCATCCTAAAGCTACGTGACAAAGTGGCAGCAGCCCCCAAAGACACCAAATTTGATGTCGAGCTTACCTACATAACCAGTCGAGGTAAGTGGTACATGGAAAGTTGGAAAGGCGATAATCGCAAATCTTTCGGCGTAGCCACCAACATCGGCGTGCACTTTTACGACATGCTGCACTTTATCTTCGGCAAACTGCAGCGCAACGTGGTGCACCATAGCGGAGCACAAAAAGCAGCAGGCTACCTGGAATACGAACGTGCTAGGGTGCGCTGGTTCCTGTCGATTGACGTCAACGACCTGCCACCGGAAGTGCAGGGCAAAAAAACCACCTACCGCAACATCGACATCAGCGGCGAGCAGCTCGAATTCAGTGAGGGTTTTACCGACCTGCACACGACTAGCTACAGCGAAATTCTGGCTGGCCGTGGTTACGGTCTTAGCGATGCAAGGCATTGCATTGAGACCGTCAACTTCATCCGGACAGCGCAAGTTGTACAAGGCCACGGCAATGAAGTCCATCCATTCGTAAGTCGCCTGTCATGAGTTACACCGTTCATCCCTCTGCAATCGTTGATAACGGCGCTCAAATTGGTGAAGGCTCACGTGTTTGGCACTTTGTGCATGTGTGCGGTGGTGCCCGCATCGGTAAGGGCGTGTCGCTGGGCCAGAACGTGTTCGTGGGCAACAAGGTCACTATAGGCAACAACTGCAAAATACAAAACAACGTCAGCGTATATGACAACGTTACCCTGGAAGACGGCGTGTTTTGCGGCCCCAGCATGGTCTTTACCAACGTGTACAACCCCCGCAGCGCCGTCAGCCGCAAAGACGAATACCGTTACACACTGGTCAAACGCGGCGTGACCCTAGGCGCTAACTGCACCGTGGTTTGTGGCACCACCTTGGGCGAATACGCCTTTGTGGCCGCCGGTGCCGTCATCAACCGTGATGTCAAACCGTATGCACTCATGGCTGGTGTGCCTGCCAGACAGATTGGCTGGATGAGCCAATTTGGTGAGCGCCTTGAACTGCCGTTAACTGGCAATGCTGAAGCACTTTGCCCTCACACGGGCCTGAGATACGTCTTGCGTGACGGTTACTGCAGCACTAAAGAATAACGATCAGGACGACCATGGAATTCTGTGACCTCAAATCCCAATACCAGCGTCTAAAGGCAGACATTGACGCTGGTATACAGCGCGTACTAGACCACGGCCAATACATCCTTGGCCCTGAAGTGACCGAGCTGGAAGAAAAACTGGCCGCCTACACCGGTGCAAAGTATTGCATCACAGTGGCAAATGGAACGGATGCACTACAGATTGCCCAAATGGCCTTAGGTATCGGGCCGGGTGACGAAGTCATAACCCCTGGTTTTACCTACATTGCCACAGCGGAAACTGTGGCGCAGTTGGGTGCCAAGCCTGTGTATGTGGACATAAACCCCCGAACCTACAACCTAGACTCCACCCTGCTAGAGGCCGCCATCACACCTCAGACCAAAGCCATCGTCCCGGTTAGTCTGTATGGCCAATGCGCCGACTTTGAGTCCATCAACGCGATTGCCGCCCGCCACGGCATTCCGGTGATTGAAGACGCCGCCCAAAGCTTTGGGGCAACCTACAAAGGCCGTAAAAGTTGCAACCTAACCACAATCGCCTGCACCAGCTTTTTCCCCAGCAAACCCTTGGGGTGCTACGGAGACGGTGGCGCTATCTTTACCAATGACGATGAACTTGCCAAAGTCATGCGCCAAATCGCCCGCCACGGTCAGGACCGCCGCTACCACCACATACGCGTAGGCATTAACAGCCGCCTGGACACCCTGCAAGCCGCCATCCTGCTGCCAAAACTGGCCATCTTTGACGAAGAATTAGCCCAACGCCAACAAGCCGCCGTCCGTTACACCGATCTTTTCTGTGGGGCCGACTTCAGTCGGCCATCTTCCCTGACCCCTCCCCACATAGAAGCCCACAACACCAGCGCCTGGGCCCAATACACCATTTGCGTGTCCAATCGTGATTCAATTCAAGAGCAACTCAAACAAACCGGCATCCCCACCGCCGTGCATTACCCCATACCACTCAACAAACAGCCCGCCGTGGCTGATGCCAAAGCACAACTGCCTGTAGGCGACGCTGTAGCGCAGCAGGTCATCAGCCTGCCAATGGGACCTTACCTCAGGGCAACCGATATCGAAAAAGTGGCAAGCTGCCTAAAAGCCGCGTTGTGACCCAAGATAAAACCAAAGCCAGCTACCGCCGCAACGTGCTAACTCTGATGTCGGGCTCTGCACTGGCACAGGCCCTGCCAATTGCAGCCTCGCCCATCTTGACGCGTCTCTACACCCCAGACGACTTTGGCGTGGCGGCACTATTTTTGGCAACAACAGCAGTCATGGCAACCGTGGTCAACGGTCGTTATGAATTAGCCATTGGAATACCTGAATCTGATGACGATGCTATCAATATTGCGGCGTTGGGCGCAGCCATCGCGGTAATGGTCTCTGCCGCCCTGCTTGTGCTCGTCTTCTTTTTCGGTAAATCCCTAGCTTTGCTTGGCAATGCGGCGGCTATCGTGCCTTGGCTCTACCTTATTCCTGCTTCGGTCTTGCTGACTGGTTTGTTCAACGTGTTGAACTACACCAATAACCGGCTTGGCCTCTTCAAAGACATCGCAACAGCCAATGTCTATAAATCCGTGACGTCCACCGCCACCCAATTGGTTTGGGGTTGGATGATCAAGGGTGTATCGGGCCTCATTGCTGGTAGTCTGGTGGCGCAATTGGTATCCAACATCAAGCTTTACCGTAACGCCAGTGCCCATTTCAATTTTCGACAAATTTCTTGGCAGAAAATGATGGCTTTGGCCCGCCGTTACAAGAGCTTCCCCAAGTTCAGCATGTGGTCAGGGGTGTTTAACGGGGTAGGGCATCACATTTTAACGTTCGCCATGCCCATTGTGTTTAGCTTGGGCACGCTGGGCCTCTACAACCTGACCATGCGCGTGCTGGGCGCGCCCGCTGGTTTGATTGCATCAGCATTTGGGCAGGTTTTTCTTCGAGAGGCCACACAAGAAAAACAAAATCATGGCCACGCCAAAACGTCATTCAATAAAACCATGAAACGGTTAGCGATGATAGGTGCACCAATATTCATAGGCATTTTTTTTCTTGCGGAGCATATTTTTTCAGCGGTATTTGGGGAAGATTGGCGTGCGGCGGGCCGCTATGCTGCTATTCTAACCCCGTTGTTTTTTGCCAGGTTTATTGCTTCAAGTGCTAGCATGATGAATATAGTATTTGAAAAAAATAACGTAGGTATGTACTGGCAGCTCGGATATTTAATCATTAATATTATAATAATATTCATTGCGTACGATATTCGACTAACGATTGAAAATTATTTATTGGTTCTCTCACCTGTTTTGACTATATATTATTTTTTGCTTGTGTATATTGTGTCAAATTATAATAAATCTACTAAAATGTAATAATGAATGGATCAAAAATGCAGAACGACGCCGCAAAATTAAAATATAAAACAAAGATAGTTGATAACACCGAGGTTTTGTATGGCAGTTGGTGGATCAATGATCTGGAGCACGAGTTGCATTTTAATTGGTATTATCATCAAGCTAATGTTATTTACAAGAACTGCAGTCGTGATATGCATCTTCTTGAAATTGGTGTAGGGACTAATCTTTTGTCAGATTTATTGAGACGCAGAAAATGGACTGTCAGCACGATAGATATCGACGCTGATAAAAATCCTGACATATGTGAAAGTGCGTTTGACTTTGATTACAACTCAAGTGATTATCGAATTGTATTAGCATTTGAAATATTTGAACATATCCCATATAATACTTTTCTGAAAACAATAAACAAAATATCAAAATCCCACGTTAAAAAAATAATTTTTTCATTGCCATGGAATGAATTGTCTATATTTAAAATAGACATCAAGCTTCCGAAGGTTAAAAAAATATCCATAAATCCAACTATTCCGCGCGGGAGAATATCAACGCCCGCTCATTTTTGGGAATTGTTCCGAAGTGATAAAGTAGTCGATGGAAAAAAATTGGTGTCGTTGCGTCAGCTAATATTCGCTTTTCAAGAATGTGGCTTTGAGTTAAGGGAGCTGCAAAAGATTGGCAATATTCAATATTTTCAAGCTCTTCGTTGAATCAGCTATGAAATACCCACTTTCAACCCCATTTAAAGGCGATCGTCACTACATTCACGGTAGCGATCTCTTTAATGCATCAGAGGCCGTCGCTGAGCTTGTGACAGGGGCCAATGACGCCTACGTTAGCAAACTGGTGTTCACCCGTTTTGCTTACCATCAGTGCGAACTGGTGCTTTCCTCAAGCGCGACAGACGATGTCAGTAATCAAATGGGCGCCGGTGAGTTCAGAATGCCTGATGGTAGTTGCATGCCGTTTTGCTTGTATGAAGGAGACCAAGCGCCACTTGAGCGCACCTCCTACGATGAGGATGGCATGGTGTCTGCCGCCATTTGTGCTGAACAAGCCGTCACACTGCAAGTGCCAATTAAGTACAGCAGTATAGAAGCAGTCATTGCCCTCACAAAAGTCCTCAATTACCGGCTCTCTCCTCCAAAAGACGGTAAATGGGTGTTCGGTAAGATCGAACTCACTCAGGCCTTACCTATCCCTCAAAGCTATATCTCCATCACGCGCATCAAATCCGTGCCAGGCCGGTTTTCGGTCAATGAAATCAACATTGACGGTGCTACGGTTGGGACCATTCAATTCATCGTGGGAGCACCATGAACCTACACACGATTGCCAGTTACGTACCCAGTCAATTCCTTGATAACATCGTGCAAGCTGGCACCTTTGGCGAGACGGAAGAATTTATACGTAAAAAAATCGGCCCCCTACGGTTGCCCAGGAAAGATCCTGCAGAGGAAACATCGGACATCGCCGTCAAGGCCGTGCGCGCGTTGCTTGCCAGGGCGGCGTTGGCTACCGATGCGATAGACGCCTTAGTGTTGGTAACGCAGAATGGCGACGAAACCCTGCCGCACACATCAGCACGTGTGCATGCCAAGTTGGGATTGCCTCAGACTACGGCGGTATTTGATGTGTCGCTGGGCTGCTCTGGCTACGTGTATGGCCTACAAATTCTTAAGGGATTCATGCAGGCGAGTGGTTATAAGAAAGGTGTTTTGGTTACCGCGGATCCGTATTCGAAAATCATCGATCCCACCGATCGTTCCACCACACTATTGTTTGGTGATGCAGCCACTGCCACTTTGTTGTCAGATGATGGATCTTGGGAGTTGTCTCGCCCGCTCATGTGTTCGGACGGTGCGGGGGCGGATAACATAGTGGTCAAAGACGGCAAATTTCAGATGAATGGTCGACAAGTTTTTAATTTTGCTGCCACCGTGGTCCCCAAACAAATCAAGGCCCTGTTGGAGCAAGAGCAGTTGTCAGAGGCGGATATTGACAGTTACTGCCTGCATCAGGGTAGTGCCGGTATTTTGGATGCAATTGCGAGACGTTTTCCCGATGTTAAAGAAAGGTTCGTCAACAAGTTGGCATTTACTGGTAACACTGTGTCCTCATCCATTCCGTTGTTGCTAGAGGATGCAATGGAAGAATTTAACCACAGAAAAATCCTGATTTCCGGATTTGGTGTTGGGCTGTCTTGGGCCAGCATGGTATTAACTCACAAGGAGAAAAAATGATCACCATTGAGAAAATCCACGAAATTATTAAAACTAGTTGTCCTAACGTTGACGCCAGCAAAATCATGCTCGAGGTTCGTTTACGTGAATACGATATCGACAGTATGGACTTTTTTAACATCATTCTTGAGTTGCAGGAGGAGCTCGGTAAGGAAATTCCAGATGAAGACATTGACCAATTACGCACCGTTGCTTCGATACAGGACTATTTCAAGAAAAATACTGCTTAATTGCGCATGCGTTTTTCATATCGTCGGTACAGGGAAGGTGATGCGCAGGCAATCAACGCGCTTTACTTTGCGGTAACCGGGCGCATCAGAACCATAGAGCAGTACGCTTGGCAGTGGCTGCAATCGCCGGCTGGGGAGTCTGAAATTTGGTTGATTGAAGCGGAGTTGGACGACGGCAGTACCCGGTTGATCGGGCACCATGGCGTGATGGCCGAAGAGTTCTGCTACCGTGGCAATCCCATACGTGTCGGCAAGACCGAAAATACCATGGTCCTGCCAGAATTCCGCGACAAGATCTTGTACCCACGGTTTGAAAAAGCATTTCTCAAACAGTACGAAGGCAATTTCCACGCACTGTTCTCCACCACCGGCCCAGCGCCCGCCATCCGTTTGCGCGAAGCCATGGGCTACAAGTTCAACCAAGAATGGAAGCCGCTCTATTTTGGCAAAGAGCCGCGTTTAAGCGCGTCACTCATGTTGGACCGTCTTTTGCCGCGCAAGACTTTGACCTTGACACAGATGCTTTCAAGCGCTGCGCCCAGTTGCATAGACGGCACGCAAACCCAGGTTCTCAAGCCCAACGATCCTACATTTGATTTTGATGATTTTTGGGCAAAAGCTGCACCTGCCTACGGAGTCACTCCGAAGCGGACGCGGGCCAACCTGAACTGGCGCTTTTGGAGCAACCCATACCACACGCACATCACCGTCAAGCTGCATAGCACTGAACGAGGTACCTGCATCTGTTTTGTGTCAGCCCGCAATGGGCGCTGCTTGTTTGTGAATGACGTGTTTACGGACAAACCTGAAAATACGCCCTACTTCCTTGGCCAGCTATCCAACTGGGTACGGCGCGTGAGCGGCGTGGCATGTCTAAGGAGTCATACCACCACTGAAAATCACCAGCTTTTCAGTGGGCGCAAAAACATCCAGACACCCTGGGTGCAAAGCATAGTCAATATGGTCAGACGCCAAAACACGCCCGGCAAAATGCCGCGCAAAATCACCCCGCAGGGCCAAGACTTTGGCTTGAATGATGCGTCAGACTGGTATGTCACGCCCTTTTATTTTGAAGGGCGTTGAAAGATGTTGACCACAGGCGACAATATGTTCACTCCCCAAAGCCTCACTTGGCTAGAGACCATTCTGCATGAGCGTTTTGGCCACCAATTTAGCCTGACCCAGTACGACAAGCAACTCACAATGCGTCTGCAAGACGTCGTGGGTGTCATACTGTTCGACACGCTGATCCCCGCCTTTCACCAAGCCGGCTCAGATGCTCCTTGCAGCCAGTGGGACGCGCTGTCACAGGGCTACAACGCTGCGCTGAGCTCGCCGCTGTCAGCCCCCGGAATAGCCGAGCTGCCAGGCCAATTGATCGAGCCCATAGCTTATGGCCATGTCGTGCATTACGACATCTTGGGACTAGTTTACTGGATGCTCGCCCGCCTCGAAGAGGTCAACCCGCCCGCATCAGTGCTGGACAATCATGGCCGCTTCCCAGCCACAGCCTCGCATGGGTTCAAACACGGCTACTTGGAGCGCCCGGTGGTTGATGAATGGCTGCACATATTGGGCCAAGTCATCCAACGCAATTGGCCCGGCATCGCGCTCAAGCAGCACCAGTTCAGGATGAAGGTGTCACACGACGTGGATGGCCCCAGCCGCTATGCTTTTCGTTCTTGGCCGGGCATTGCGCGTGCGATGGCAGGCGACATCCTCAAGCGGGGAGACGTTGGTGCCGCCTTGCGCGCCCCCTGGATTCGGCTCAACAGTGGCGATTGCCTGCATCCGGCCGATCCGGCCAACACGTTTGACTGGATCATGGATGTGTCAGACCAGCACGGGCTGACCAGCGCCTTCTACTTCATCTGTGGCCGTACCGCGCCGCAGTACGACGCCGACTATGAGCCAGAGCACCCCGCCATCCGCGCGTTAATGCGCCGAATCCACCAGCGCGGCCATGAGATCGGGCTACACCCGAGCTACAACACCTACCAAACGTCCAGCACTATCGTCGCCGAGGCCAAGCGCTTGCGCGCCGTGACCGAATCCGAAGGCATTCGCCAGACCGAATGGGGTGGCCGCATGCACTTCCTGCGCTGGGAACACCCCACCACGCTGCGCGCCTGGGACGCTGCCCGCATGGACTACGACAGCACCCTGAGCTACGCCGATCGCCCCGGTTTTCGCTGCGGCACCTGCTTTGAATACCCCGCCTTCGACCCGGTGGCGCAGCAGATGCTGAAGCTGCGTATTCACCCGCTGGTGGTCATGGAATGCACCGTGATGGCGCCGCGCTACATGGGCCTTGGAACGGGGGAAGTGGCATTTGCCAAGTTCAAGCAGTTGAAGGATGCGTGCAGAGCAGTGAATGGATGCTTTACCTTGCTTTGGCATAACACCCAATTCGGCAGCATAGCCGAGAAAAGCTTATACCAGGCGGTACTGGGGTGAGAACAGCGGATCATCCTCCGTTCGTAAGGACATCAACGGTCTGCGTGCGTGGGCCGTGGTTGCGGTGTTGCTTTTCCACTTCGGCGTGCGAGGCTTTTCGGGCGGCTTTGTGCGCGTCGATATATTTTTCGTCATCTCCGGCTATTTGATGACGCAAATCATTGTTCGTGCTCTGGAAAACGGATTTTTTTCGGTGTGGGGCTTTAACTTGCTCGTGCCAGGCGCATAGTGCCTGCCGAATCGCAGCTTCCTGGCCGACCTATCTGCTGCGGCCCCTGCCTAAAATGCCTGCTGATGTCCCACTAACGCTTGCCCGTGCTGCGTTACTGGACCGCCCCCTAGACATGGCCTTGCCTTTGACGACTTATCACCAAAGGCAGGCTCTGGTGTGGGGGGCACAAGATGAAGCACAGAAAAAGTGCGGGGTTCATATTCTTGATCCCTTGTCGTTGTTGTGGGCAGATCAAAACTGCCCTGCCATTGATGGCGACAAGCCGCGTTATCACGACAACAATCACATGACTGAAACAGGCAACAGATCACTGGTTGGCTTGTTTCAGCCAGTATTCGAAAGTACACAGCATCTCCAACGAAAAAATAGCCACCGCTTTAGGCGCCCGCCCACAACTCATCAAAGCCAGCGTCGTTTCAGATGCAATCGCTCAACACAATGAGCTAAAGTAAGTAGTCGTTCACATCGGCCAGCATTTCGATCCCAACATGTCCGGCATATTCTGTCAGGAATTGGACATGGCCAAACCCGATTACTATTTGAACATTCACGTTGGTACGCACGGCGCAATGACTGGCCGCATGCTGGCTGAAGTAGAGCAAGTGTTATTGAGGGAAAAGCCAGATGCTGTGATGGTTTACGGTGACACCCACTTCACCTTGGCCGGCGCATTGGCGGCTGCCAGGGTGCAGGTACCCGTGGAACATGTTGAACCCGGCCTGCGCAGCTTGAACATGGCCATGCCCGAAGAGATTACAAATAGTCCAAAGCCTCTAATGTTTCGTACAAGAAGAGGCTGTCCAACGCGCTGGTAAAAAAGTGGTCAATCCCGAGTGTTACCCGTACCCTAGCTGGCGCAGTGTGGGAGCAATTGAAAATCCGCCCGTATACTACCACTACCACAAATTATCGTCTTACGGCAATAAATGGCGAATCCCAATTTTTACGGCGGTCGTGACCGTATAGGGCAACACACCAAGCAAATCAGCCCTCAAATCGAGATTCACTCATGAAAATATTCACTGTCATAGGCGCCCGGCCGCAGTTCATTAAAGCCGCCGTAGTCTCCCGCGCGCTTAAAGCACACCGCCCTGATGTGCGTGAAGTTCTGGTTCACACCGGTCAGCACTTCGACGAAAATATGTCGGATGTGTTTTTTAACGAACTGGACATCCCACACCCAAATCACAACCTAGGCATAGGTGGCGGGACTCACGGACAGAATACCGGTCGAATGATAGAGCGCCTAGAAGCGCTGATGATAGAAGAAGCGCCCGACCAGGTTATGGTGTACGGCGACACCGACAGCACCTTGGCTGCTGCGCTGGCGGCGGCTAAACTGCACGTCCCCGTTGTGCACGTTGAGGCCGGCCTGCGCTCCTTCAACCCAAGTATGCCCGAAGAAATTAACCGTGTGCTTACTGACCACCTAGCGACGCAGTTGTTTGCCCCTACCGAGTCCGCCCGCCTCAATTTGCATGACGCCGGAATTTCCCCCGAAAAGATTCATGTCGTGGGTGACGTAATGTATGACGCCGCATTGTTATACAAAGGCCGTTCGCGTAAACCGATCTGGTTCGATGCGCTAGAAATGGCATGTGCTGAATTTGTCCTCTGCACAATTCATCGTGCCGAAAACGCGGATCACAGAAACCGCATGAAAGGCATTTTGAATGGACTGGAGAACGCGGCTCGCCCAGTAATTCTGCCGCTACACCCGCGCACACGAAAGAATTTGCAAAGTATGGGGTTGAATATCCCAAAGAACGTCCATGTCGTGACACCAGTTGGGTATCTTGAAATGATTTGGTTAGAGTTGAATTGTTATTGTGTGGTGACTGATTCTGGCGGCGTACAGAAAGAGGCATACTTTCATGGAAAACCCTGCGTAACATTAAGAGATGAAACTGAATGGACTGAACTAGTCTTTGCCGGATGGAATGTATTGGCGCCTCCAAACAAAAGTGGGGCTCTGGAAGCTGCAATAGAGAGTGCATGGGATAAAACAAGTGAATTAACGCAGCTTTATGGTGATGGAAACGCCGCAACAAAAATAGCTTTGGCTATTGATGTTGGCTAAGAAAAAGAATGAATAAGCATAAATGGGTAAATAAAGCGTTGAAATTAAACAAAATGCAACAATTGCGGAAAAATAAGAAATAGTATGAGAGCTTACTTGTATTCAAATCTATCAAAATCAATAGGAGTAGAGAACAAAGTTAAAGCGCAGGCCGAATTACTTGAAATAAAAAATATAATAGCGATTAAACAAAAAAGCGACTTACAAAAACTATACAAGCTAAAAAATAGCACCGAAATATATATTCGCGAGTCACTGTTGATATCGATACTATCATTATATTTATATATCAAACCGGGGAAGAAAAAAATAATAGTGGAGGCGAATAGGGGGATTGGAAACATCTCCGGTCGGAGACCCAAATTCATTCTTACATTAAGAGCAATTATTTCTAAACCATTATTTAAAAAATGCGATAAAATAATTTGTGTAAGCGAGGAAATAAAAAACTCATTCCCTGACAATCTAAAACAAAAATGCATATTCGTACCGAATATCTACCGATACACTATTGACAATAAAGAAAACGTACCATCGTTAAAAAAGTACGATATATTGTTTATGGGTAGCGCGTTGCAAATCTGGCAGGAGCCAAAACTGATTGAAGAGTTCGCAAAAAAATATCCACAATTAAAAATATTACATATTGGCGAGGGGGTATTTAAGGCAAATAATATAAGCGATATTGGATACATAACGAACAAACTAGACCTAGAAAAGCAAATAAAAGAATGCGAAGTGGCAGTATCACAGTTAGGATTAAAAAAAATAGGAATGAGAGAAGCATACCCCCTTAAGCATGCAGAGCTAGTATCATGCGATATCCCGATCATAAGCGGCGCCTTTGATCAGATATTGATTAATGATCCCGCATATGCATACTTAGAGGAGGTTAACACTGACGAAATATACGCAGCGTATGAGCGGCTACGCGGACGGCGATTTGATAAAAAACAGATAAATATAAAAATCAAACACCATCTCCACAATTTTAGAAAAATTTTTGATGTTGAATGATATTCTATTTTTGATAATTGGGGTTGCCGTATATTTTATATTAATTTACCCGATTTCGCGAAAAAAAATTCTGTTTGAAATATTGATAGTAAAATTATTCGCGGTATTGATAGTGTTGCGGTATTTTTCAGATAAAGTTGCAATTAAAGAGGTGGGGAAAATAGCTGAAGGCGGACTTAGTAATTTTACAGTATATTATTGGTTGGGGAAGCCTTTAAATATTATGGGGCTAGACTATCGTTACTGTTTTGCCTTGATCTCCACATACGCTGTGCTGCTTCTTTCAGTTTACTTGATGAAGATGTTGCGAGAAGAATTCAAGATAATGTTAATAGTCTTAAATTTTTATCCAGATATCATATACTTTAGTGGGTTCACATTGCGAGACGTTGGGATAGGGGTTTTGAGCGCCGGTATAATAATAGAGTTATTTTTTCAGCGGCGAATGCTAATTGTTGGAGTACTTGCGTTCTTATTAATACTCTTGCGACCCGAGCTATTCTTGTGGCTCATGTTATGTCTGTGGTTCTATTCGTTTAGGTACATACGAAAAGCGTATCGGCCATTTTATTTTATATTAGGGGTTGTAGCGTTCATTGCTTCATTAAGAATATTAATATATACAGCAATCTTATACATTGGGTGGGATCCTGAAGTGGCTAAACAGCCAGAAGAGCTTTTGCGTTACTTTATGGATCAAAGATACGAACGACAATTTGGCGATAGTGATGGCTCAGGCGGTACTTCTCCGGTGCTGTCGTCAAATTACTATTATGATAGTTCATTAATCACGGTAATCTTACTGCAATCCTTGAGTTTGATTTACTTGAGCTCTGAACCTGCCAATGCCCTTATTGCAATTGCCGCAATGACCGCATTGCCTTTGCTGTATTACATGAAAAAATTATATAAATTATGTAAAACACATAAAATATTGCGGGTATATATCCCCACATTATCGACTTTTCTAATGTATGCCCCGTTTTTGGTTAACGGAGGAAATGCCTTTCGACTGCGCATAGTATTAATCATTGTGACCATTACTGTATATTCGTACATTCGCTTTGGTGGTTTACAAAACAATAGCAATAAAGAGCAGAGCCAAAAATTAAAACATGGGTAAAAGAATATTAATTGTGGGCGGCAGTGGTTCTATTTCCGGCGTGCCAATATACGTGGAACATTTGCGTAAAGCTTTGAGTTCAAACGAAATATATGTCATGAGTGATATTAATGAGGGCGGATTCAATCACTTGAAAAATTCTGCTAGTTATATTGAAGTAGAAGGGTTGTCGAGTGAGAGATTTTTGATATTAAATGTAATTACAATTATAAAGAAAATTAAAAACCATCTACAATTAATATCTCCAGATGTTGTTTGGGCTAATTCTACAATAACAGTCTTTTTGTTTCGAATAATTAGCTTATTTCATGATTTTAGATTAATAGTAACCTACCACGGCGTTCCATTTGGGCCGGGTAGAGGTTTGTTGAGAAGCGTAATCGCCTATTGTGCTGATCTATTGACATCTTTAATAACACCGCAAACTGTTGTAATAATAAGCAATGGAGACAAACGGTTAACTCGGTGGAGTTGCCCGTTTCATAAAAAAATAATTTTGCCGAATCCTTTGCAATTAAGCAGTGATCAGTTAAAACAAAGACATTTAAATACACCTGAATACAAATTGGTGATGATCACCCGTGATCATTACCAAAAGAATTTGGACTATGCCGCAGAACTTACTGGTTGTTCAGACGATTTTCATCTCTATATCTATGGAGGTGTTTCCATCGAACGTCAAACATACCTGCGTAAAATAGCTAAAGATAGGGTAACTTTTTTTGGAATCGTTCCTAATGCGGCAAAGTTTCTAAAAAACTTTGATTTGATGTTGCTCACATCGCGTTATGAGGGACTCCCATTTTGTGGCCTTGAAGCTCTTGGAACAGGACTTGCGCTTGCGATGACGCGTGTCGGAGGGTTCGAAGAATTGGCGGAAAATAACAGCTTCCTTATTGAGTTGCGTGGTGATTTAGAAGGCGATGTGAAAAAAATAAAAGAAATGATTACACTATACAGAAAAAGAGAAATTAATATTTTCGAGGTGCAAGTACTGTCTCGAAGATATAATATCTATAATTGGAGAGAAACAATTAATGAAATTATTGACGATTCGGCAAGGACTTAATAGTTTATTCAAAAATGAAAATCCACTATACTTGATTAAAAATGTAGGGATAGTCGAAGTTAATGCACTGTGTGGGACGAGGAGTTTTAATGAGGCTTGCAAGCGTTTACCAAGTGAGATACGCTTATTTAATGGAAACTCAGATGCGGTAGAGTACACCATAGTGCGAGATGAAAAGCATCGGTTGGTCTCTGCTTATAATAAAAAAGTACTGGCGACAAATACAGACTGGCGGAAATATATTTTATTGTTTGCTAATGGACTTTCAACCAATATTCAATTTGTGAAATATATAGATACATTGATTGATGCAAAAAAAAGTGGACTCATAATTGATAAACATTTTAGGCCATGCACGGCGCTATCCAATAATAGGATTGAACTTGATCAATTTATAGAAGTCTGTGATAATAATAGTATAAAATTGTACCTAAATGAAAATAAAATAAGATCTTCATCTGCCATGTTGGCGGAAAAGGCCTATCGCCTAGAATCTCTAAATAATGACGTCATAAAAAAAATCAATTTATATTTGGGTCTCTATCTATGAAATCAATTATTGTTATTGGACCAAAGAAAACAGGAACTTCGGCTTTATATGATGCGTTGAAGTCTTGTGATTCAGTTAAAGGGAATCATTTTATTTTAAATAAAGAATCGAATTATTTAATAAGCCGTCCATTAGAGCGCTACCAGTTATTTGATCGACCAGTTATTGACATATCGCCAGAATACTATACCTCATTTAGAGCTTTATTAAAAATTAAAAGTTTACAAGAAACAACAGATCAACTAATTGTTTTGAAGTTGAAGCGAGATTCGTATTCTCGAAATAACTCTCATATTGACTATATGTTGAACAAAAATGAGATTTCCTCCCTCCTCATCGAGGATGAAATTGAATGTATTTGTTTATCTAATATGGATTTGCCATCTGTCGTTGGAGTAGCAATGATTGAGCTAAGATTAGATGAGTGCGTTGATTTTTTTAATAAAAATTTTGGTTATCAATTAATATTAAATAACAAGAATCCAGGTGGGTATACATTCAGATATCCGTGGTTAGGTTTAATTAGCAAGCGTGTAGCCTCGTTCCTACGGAAAACTAGATCTGGCGCGTTTTTAGTTGAGCGCCTTTCCGAAGGGTTACGAGCAATAATTTATCGACGCGAAGGAGATCTGGACCGGAATCGAGTATTTCATCCACTAAACGATTTGGAAAGTGTCATGAAATTGCTTGCAACGGTCGTCAGACGTGGTAGATTTTAATAAAACATTTGGACTAAGGTTTCTATGTTGAAAGTACTCGTTATTGGGGGAGCAGGTTATGTTGGCTCGCACATGATCAAGAAGTTGAAGGAGGAGGGCAGTTCTGTTACTACCCTAGACGATCTCTCCAACGGGCGGCGGGAAGCGGTGCTATTTGGTGATTTTGTGCAGGGAGATTTTGGTGACCGTGCGATTCTTGACATTGTGTTGTCTCGAGGGTTTGACGTGGTCATGCATTTCGCGTCATTTATTAATGTTGCGGATTCGATTATACATCCTGACATATACTACCGTAATAACGTAGTGAGTACGCTTGTATTGTTAGACAGCATGCGTCGCCATGGGGTCAATAAACTGATTTTTTCATCCACAGCGGCGGTTTTTGGGGTGCCGAAATACATACCGATAGATGAGCAACACAGAAAGGTACCAATTAACCCGTACGGGAATACCAAACTTATAGTCGAGGAAATTTTGAATGATTACAGGCGAGCCTTCGGGTTTGAGTCTGTTTGTTTGCGATATTTCAACGCGGCAGGTGCAGATCCCGCTGGGTTACTGGGTGAATGTCATGAGCCTGAAACCCATTTGATACCGCTTGTATTGCAGGCTGCAAGTGGGAGGCGTGAGAGCGTTAGTGTATTTGGACGGAACCACGATACGCCTGATGGCACATGTATTAGGGATTATGTCCATGTAACGGATTTGTGTGCTGCGCACTGGTTGGCACTTATTCGTCTTATGAACGGTACTGCGGATCATAGCTACAACCTTGGTAACGGTGATGGCTATTCTGTACAGGAAATCATTAAAACTGTTGAACACGTTACAGGCAAATCGATTAAATCAGTCGACCTGCCTAAGCGGGACGGTGATCCCGCGTGTCTTGTTGCAGACTCGACGCGGGCGCGCAGACAGCTTGGTTGGCAACCTAGTTACCCTGAGTTATCTACGATGATCGAGCACGCTTGGGGGTGGGAGCGATCATTGTGCGCTAGCTCAATACGAGTGCTCTATTAACTTGGGTAGGCGGCATTGTAAACAATTAAAGCAATATTGCACTTTAAAAATATTTTTCATTTTCAACGGATCAGCAAGACTGTTAGCAGTAATCTTGTTCATGTCTAGCAATCATAACTATGCCGCAAAATTACCTGCTCCCAATTCCAATGGAAAATAGTTATGCAGTGAGTCGACCTCCTTTGATCTCGCCTGTGCTTGTTAGAAATTTTACGCTGATCTCGATATGATACTTATTACTGGCGCCACTGGCTTTGTCGGACGAGCTCTTTTGGATGCCTGCATTGCACTTGGTCAAAGTCCGTTAGCTGTTACCAGACGAGAATTAACCCAAGAGTTTGATGATCGTGGGGTTCGCTGGGAATCAGTACCCTCTCTCAATTCTGAAACGAATTGGTTGCCTCTTATGCATGGCATACGAACCGTGGTGCACTGCGCAGGCCTTGCTCATTTCCCCAAAACGTCGTTGGCCGCATATCGTTCCGTTAACGTCGAGGGTACGTTACGCCTAGCGAAAGACGCTGCGGCTGCGGGAGTACAGCGTTTTGTATTCTTAAGTTCGGTAGGTGTGCACGGTGTGACAAGTAAATCCCGATTATGCGAGAACCACCCTTTATTACCAGCAGATGATTATGCGTTGTCGAAACTGGAAGCCGAACATGGGTTATCGATTATCTCGCGGCAAACCGGACTCGAGGTCGTCATCATTCGGCCACCGCTTGTTTACGGTCCTGGAGCACCAGGGAATTTCCGAAAATTAATTAATCTGATCCAGAGTGGTATTCCGCTGCCACTTGCTGTCACAGAAAATAAACGTTCGTTGGTTGCAATTGAAAATCTAATCAGTTTCATGATGATTGTTGCGGATTGTGACCGAACTCCTAAATTAGGTAATCAGGTATTTTTAATTTCGGACGCTACTGATGTATCTACATCCTCCCTTTTGCGAAAAATTGCGAAAGCTGCAGGAAAGCAGGCTCGACTTTTTCCGCTACCCAATTCGCTGTTATGGGCTGCGGCTTCGATTGTCGGCAAGCGTAGAATGGCCGAAAAAGTTTTAGGAAGTCTTCAGATAGACGCAAGTAAAGCCCGTACAGCGGTAGGCTGGGAGCCAGTGGTTACGATTGACCAGCAGCTGACCAAGATCTTTGATTCTGTCCCGATTGTCAATAACGGTGATAGTTCGTTGCGCATCTTTGATGTCCTTTTTGCAAGTTTTGGGCTCGTAGTTTTGTCGCCACTGATGCTCTTAATTTTCGTCTTGGGATTGTTTGATACGGGGAGTCCGTTATTTACGCAAGAAAGAGTCGGTAGATATCAGCGGGTTTTTAAGCTGGTGAAATTCCGTACAATGAAATTAGGTACAGCTTCGGTTTCGACGCATTTAGTCGGTAAGGATGTCGTGACGCGACTTGGGGGATGGACTAGGCACGCTAAGCTAGATGAGTTACCCCAGTTGTGGAATGTGTTGAAGGGTGACATGTCGCTTGTGGGCCCTCGCCCATGTTTGCCTAATCAAACGGCGGTAATACACGAACGCAATATGCGCCGTGTGTACGATTTTAAGCCGGGAATTACTGGGCGCGCTCAAATCAATAACATCGATATGTCTAATCCAAAGCTATTGGCTGAAACAGATGCTGCAATGCTCGCCGAGTTGAATGTGTCAAATTACTTAAAGTATATATTTTTAACGATAGCTGGAAAGGGGAAAGGCGATGCACTCGGATCTAAATGATAAAAGCTCAAATAGTGACCGGGTCATATTTGTTAGGCGAGTCGAGAGTTACACTTCGTTTATCTAATAATTTTTTGTACAATTAAGTGGACGGCTTCCGCAAGACTCACTCTCTCGTGTTTTATGACTACTTCCGAAGCGGTGGGCTCTTCGTACGAACTGTTGACACCAGTGAAATTGGGTAGTTCGCCCCGGCGAGCTTTCGCATATAGGCCCTTTACATCGCGATTTTCGCAAACGGTCAAAGGTGTATCGACAAAAACCTCAATGAAGCGGTCTGCACCAATGAGTTCTCGTGCCATCGCTCTATCTTCCCTGTAAGGCGATATAAAAGCTGTCATCACAACGAGCCCAGCATCCGCCATCAATTTCGCCACTTCAGCGACTCGTCGGATATTTTCCACGCGGTCTGCCTCGGTAAACCCCAAGTCCTTATTGAGCCCCAACCTGATGTTGTCGCCATCAAGCATGTAGGTTCTAAGTCCTCGCTGGTGCAGCGCCACTTCAAGTGCGTTGGAAATCGTTGATTTACCTGAGCCTGAGAGCCCGGTAAACCAAATCACCTTGCCAGCATGGCCGTTCAGTCGCTCTCGGTCTGATGCCGTTATTGTGGTCTGTTGCTTATGAATATTTTGCGCACGACGCAAGCTGTTGGCAATCATGCCCGCGGCAACGGTCGCATGGGTCAGTTTGTCCACGAGAATGAAGCTACCAAGAGCGTGCATCTCCTTGTAGGCACCGTGGACCAGTGGTTTACTCAAGCTAATCTGACAAAGACCAATGTCGTTCAATGAGAGGGATACTGCAGGCTCATGCGCCAACGTGTTTATATTGGTTTTGTACTTGAGCCGGGTTAAAGTGGCGCTGCTCCACTGGTTACATAACTTTAATTCGTAGCTTCGACCGACAATACCCTTATCCTCGTGCATCCATACGAGATGGGCTTCAAACTGGTCTGTGGTCTCAAGGGGTTTGTCTGCCAGCGAGAGTACATCCCCTCTCGAGGCGTCAATTTCCGCATCTAGTACAAGCGTTGGCGTTTCCCCCGCGCTCGCTTGGACTAAGGGGCCGTCCATGGTCACAATTTCCCGAATCTTGGCGCTTTGTCCGGTGCGGGTTACTCGGATTGTGTCACCAACTTTGAACTCCCCCTGAAGTACGCTTCCGCTAAAACCCCTGAATTCGGAGTTTGGGCGGTTCACCCACTGCACCGGAAAGGCGGCGGTAGATAGCTTTTGTGGGGAGGGATCAATTGTCTCAAGGTAACCCATGAGAGTTGGCCCCTTGTACCAAGGCATCTTCGCTGACCGGGTTGTGATGTTGTCTCCCCTTAGCGCACTAATCGGAATTGCTGTGATGCTAGTGAACTCCAGGGACTTTGCGAACACCTCGAACGCTTCGCTAATCGAGTCAAATACGGGTTGTTTGTAGTCAACCAAATCAAGCTTGTTCACGGCCAGAACAACATGCCGGATACCAACTAGGGAATTCAAGAATGCGTGACGGCGGGTCTGCGTCATCAGCCCAGCCCGCGCATCAACTAACAGGATAGCAACGGACGCAGTCGAAGCGCCCGTGATCATGTTGCGGGTGTATTGCTCGTGCCCCGGTGTGTCGGCCACGATGAACTTGCGCTTCTCGGTCGAGAAGAAACGGTACGCGACGTCGATCGTGATCCCCTGCTCCCGCTCAGCGGCGAGCCCGTCGACCAGGAGCGCGAAGTCGATGTCGCCGCCCTGGGTCCCCATCTTCTTGGAGTCGCTCTTCAGCGACGCGACCTGGTCCTCGAAGATCAGCTGCGCCTCGAACAGCATCCGCCCGATCAGGGTCGACTTACCGTCGTCGACCGATCCGCAGGTGATGAACCGGAGCGTGTCGAGCGAGGCCTGCTCCTCGAGGTAGGCGTTGACCCGCTCGACCGAGTTATTCTGTATCTGCGCGCTCATCAGAAGTAGCCCTCCTGCTTTTTCTTCTCCATCGAGCCCGACGAGTCGGAGTCGATCATCCGTCCCTGGCGTTCGCTGGTCTTGGCATTCAGTAGCTCGAGCACGATCGACGCGAGGTCATCCGCGTCGCTCTCGATCGCCCCGGTCAGCGGGTAGCAGCCGAGGGTGCGGAACCGGATCTTCTTCATCTGGATCTGCTCGTCGGGATAAATCGTCAGCCGGTCGTCGTCGACCATCATCAGCATCCCGTCGCGCTCGACCACGGGGCGCTCTGCCGCGAAGTAGAGCGGCACGATCGGGATCTGCTCCCGGTAGATGTACTGCCAGATATCGAGCTCGGTCCAGTTTGAGATTGGGAACACCCGGATGCTCTCGCCCGGGTTCTTGCGGCCGTTGTAGAGGTTCCAGAGCTCGGGGCGCTGGTTCTTGGGGTCCCAGCGGTGCGCCGAGGTCCGGAACGAGAACACACGCTCCTTGGCGCGTGACTTCTCCTCGTCGCGGCGGGCGCCGCCGAACGCGACGTCGAACCGGTAGTGATCGAGTGCCTGTTTTAGGGACTGGGTCTTCATGATGTCGGTGTGAAGGCTCGAGCCGTGATCCAGCGGGTTGATGTTCTTCTCGACCCCCTCGGGGTTGATGTGCACCAGCAGGTCCATCCCAGATTCTTCGGCCATGTAGTCCCTAAAATCGTACATTGCCTGAAACTTCCAGCGGGTGTCGACGTGCAGGAGCGGGAAGGGTGGCGGGCTTGGATAAAATGCCTTTCTGGCCAGGTGCAGCATCACCGAGCTGTCTTTACCCACCGAGTAGAGCATCACCGGATTTTCTGATTCGGCCATCACCTCGCGGATGATGTGCATGGACTCGGCCTCAAGTCGGTCCAGGTGGGTCAGGTGTTCGCCACGTGGGACCTTGTGCTCCTGGTTTG
>ENA-OUOG01001922-OUOG01001922.1-marine-metagenome-genome-assembly--contig:-NODE-1922-length-22803-cov-5.709804_pt1 | contig 22803 bp, 20 predicted proteins | sample MGYA00248635_ERZ508505 | MGnify/ENA primary metagenome ERZ508505 (study PRJEB26176, sample SAMN06267871) | marine metagenome | isolation source: Saanich Inlet, British Columbia, Canada | place: Pacific...
GTAGAGCTAGACTCAGAGATCATTATCGCCGGCGGCGGACCGGTCGGCGTCGGGTTGGCGATCGACCTCGCGCAGCGCGGTCATGACGTGCTGGTGGTAGAGAAATACTCCAAGCCGCAGCTGGTACCGAAGGGTCAGAACCTCACCTCTCGAACCATGGAACACCTTGCGGCCTGGGGTGCGGCTCAGATCGCCCGATCAAAAAGACCGACCTCACGGAGCACTGGGAACGGCGGACTCAACTGTTACAAAACTCTGCTGAGTGGGTACCACTACGGTTGGCTCAACCGGGAAAGCGTCAGATCATTTTACTATGAAGACGTGGAGCGTCTCCCACAATACGTCACAGAGGACGCGCTCAGGGAACGTGCGTCCGAGCTACCGAACATTCGATGGATGTCTCACCACGAGGCGGTCGGTTGCTCGACCGAAGACAGTTTCGCTACGGTCCGTGTCCGTGACCGCGAGACCCTCTCAGTAAACGAACTCAGGGCACGTTTTCTGGTCGGGTGTGACGGGAGTCACTCGGTGATCCGCAGATCGGCTAAGATTACTCAGACGATGAACGACCACGACAGAAAGATGGCGCTAGTCGTATTCCGGTCACCTGAGCTCGACCAACTTCTGAGTGGGCTGCCCTTTAGCGCGTTCTACAACGCTCTCGACCCAAAACTCGAGGGCTACTGGAAGTTTGTGGGGCGCGTGAATTCTGACGGTGAGTGGTTTTTTCACGCACCAGTGCCACAAAACGCGACTAAGGATAATTTCGACTTTCCTGGCTATCTCCACGAGACCGTCGGCACCGAGTTTGACCTCGAGATCAGCTACGTAGGGTTCTGGGACCTGCGTTTTGCTGTCGCTAACACCTACCAGAGCGGAAGGATCCTGATCGCCGGCGACGCGGCCCACAGCCATCCTCCGTACGGGGGATACGGCATCAATACAGGATTCGAAGATGCGAGAAACCTAGGCTGGAAGTTGTCCTACGTGCTGAAAGGTATCGCACCGGATAGTCTCCTTCAGAACTACACCGAAGAGAGGCAGCCAGTTTTCCAGTCAACCTCGAAGCAATTCATCGAGTACCTCATCGAGGACGATAAGCGGTTCCTGGACCGGTGGGATGGTAACGAACAGGATTTAGGGTTTGAGGACGCTTGGAATAGCCGGACCACGAACAACCTCACGGTAACCCAGTACGAGCCCAACTACAGAGGATCGCTTAGTATTATAGATACAACCCCAGCCGATACCACTCCTTCTGCGATCGGCGAGCACTCCGCAATCGCTAGACCTGGTCACCACCTGTCGCCACCACCTGATTATCCGAATTTTCAGGACGCGCTTGGGCACGACTTTGTTTTGATACACAGCGAACAAACAAATCTTCAAGGACTCCAGAACAGAATCAATGAGAACATGGTTCCTTTGAAGCTACTGATAATTGATGAGGACGCACTCAGCCGCTGGGAGGCCGACTGGATTCTGGTACGCCCTGATCACTTTGTTGCAGCCAAGGGCTCCGGTAGTGATTTCCCTCCAGACCTACTGTCCAGGGTGATATGCGCGTGACTGGAATCAGAAACACCGCAGCCTGGTCGTTCCTGACCAGACTAAAACAGCAAGGCGTAGACCGTATGTTTTGTAACTCGGGCACCGACTTCGCTCCCATTATCGAAGCCTACGAGTCGGCCTCCGGTGCCGAGCGACGAAACTTCCCTGAGCTCTTGACCATTACCCACGAGACTGTCGCGGCCGGAATGGCGCATGGCGCTTACCTGGTCACCGGGAATATTCAGGCGATCATGGTCCATGTCCATGTCGGTCTCGCGAATGCACTGATGGGTGTCATCAACCACCAGAGCGACAACATCCCTGTCTTAGTTTTCGCTGGGAAAACGCCGATCACTGAATTTTCTGAGGACGGCGCACGTATGACGCCCCAACAGTCGGGGCAAGATGTATTTGACCAAAACGGTATCTGTAGGCAGTTCGTGAAATGGGACTCTGAATTGAGACATCCCGAGCAGATTGTAGATTTAGTCGACCGGATGGTCCACGTGTCCAGGCAACACCCCCAGGGGCCGACGATGCTGTCGCTACCGAGGGAGCCGCTCGCGGGACCAGTCCCTAGCCACCGGGACACCCGGCTCCCGATCGCGAGGGCACAGCCTATAACAACCGCCTCACTTCCAGAGAGCCTGACGGGGGCACTCGAGCGCGCGAAACGCCCGCTGATCATTATCCAAAAAACCGATCCGAGTAGTGAGCTTGCTGCGGCTGTCGACCGGCTGGCGAGGGAACACGGGATCGCTGTCATTGAACCCTTCGCGCTCAGGAACGTGTGTGACAGTGGCGCGCCATACCACCTCGGTTACCAATCCAACAAAATTATCTCTTCCGCCGACGTCCTTCTCGTGATCGAGTCACCGTGCCCGTGGATACAGCGGTTCGAGAGCCTCGAGGCATCTCACGTGTTCCATGTCGGACACGACCCGCTCTGGTCTAATCTCCCGAGCCGGAGCCATACGGCGACAGAGTTCATTACCGGTGACCCGGCACAGACGGTCAGCCTGATCGAGTCATCGCTCGAGACCTCGGACACTATGATCGAGAAACGGCTCAGTTGGATTCAGACCGAGCGTGATTCACGAAGAGAGAAACGATCCAAGGCAATAGACCGCCACGTTAACGATGGCACCATGTCCCCCGCCGTGGTCGGTGACCGACTGGGCCGTCACCTGACCTCGGACACCGTCGTGTTCTCCGAGCTGGGTCCGCCACAAGACTTCGCCGGTCCACGTTTCGCGAACCAGTGGTACACGCCACCATTCTCCGGGGGGCTCGGATGGGGGGTGCCGGCGGCGATCGGGGCCAAGCTAGCGTGTCCCTCAAGACGTGTCATCGCATGTGTCGGGGACGGGTCGTTCCTGTTCGCGAACCCGCTCTCGTGTTTCCACACCATGAACACGCTCCACGTACCGATCCTGATCATCGTGCTAAACAACGCCGCATGGAACGCAACGCGACGCGCGGCTTACAACATGTACCCCGACGGCTCATCTGCACAAAACGAGTCGCCGGTGTTGACCGACCTCTCGCCCCAGCTGCCGTTCTCGGCGGTCGCCGAGGCTTGCTCCGTGGCGGCCCGACAGGTAAATATGGTCACCGAGATCGAGGGCGCCCTAGACTGGGCGATGAAGACGATTGATAGCGGCCGGTCTGTGTTACTGGACATCAGCACCGAGAAAACCGACGGATTTTAATTCAGGGACGCAAAAACAATGACAGACAACCAATCAGCTGATCCAATCGTTCGACGAGTGGGCGTATTCTTGGGGGCCGAGGTCTCCAACATCGACCTCTCGAAGCCGGTACCTGAGTCAGCCGCAGCCATACTGAAGCAAGCGCACGCGGAGCATGGTGTCCTCGTTTTCCCGGACCAGCAGATCTCGTCGGACGACTTGAAACGTTTCGGGCGCCTTTTCGGTGACCTGACGGTTCACCCGTTCTCGACGAGCACCGAAGAGTCGCCGGAGCTGATTGTCTACGACAACAAGGAGGGTAATCCGCCTGCCCCGACCGATATCTGGCACACGGATGAGACCTTCCGGGAGTGTCCACCGATGGGTACCGCGCTTTGCTCAAAAATTATCCCCGAGCACGGCGGTGACACCGCGTTCTGCTCGATGAGCGCCGTCTGGGAGGGCTTATCTGACCGTTGGCAAGGCTTCCTGTCAGGCCTCGAGGCGGTCCACGACTTCAAGCCGTTCAGGGGCCTGTTCGACGACTCGACAGAAGCCAAGGCCAAGCTCCGCTACTACGAGGACCTGTACCCACCAGTGACACACCCCGTGGTCCGTGTGCACCCCATCACGAAAAAGAAGGCGATCTTCGTGAACCCCCAGTTCACGCTGAGGATCAAGGACATGGCCGACGACGAGAGCGACATGATCCTGAAGTTTCTATACGGCAAGACCTTGAGGCACGAGTACCAGTACAGGCACCGGTGGGAACCAAACATGGTCATCATCTGGGACAACCGCCACGTCCAGCACTCGGCTCTCCACGACTACTACCCGTCCCGGCGTCTGATGGAGCGTGTCACGATCGCCGGTGACAGACCGATCGCTGACGCGCCACGCCCACCTCGCGACTCGCTGAGGAGGTACCTCATGCCCCCGCTGTCCGACTTCAAGGGCCGCGCCAAGCGGCTCCACGACCACTAGTTGGCATGACGATCGACCACAGCGAACTGAAGACGCGTGTCCTGATCGTCGGCGCCGGACCCGCCGGGCTGTTCCTGTCCCACCTGTTGCACATCCAAGGGATAGAGAACCTGGTCGTCGAGCAACAGTCGCGAGACTACTGCGAGAAGCGTCAGCGCGCCGGGATACTGGAGCAAGGCACCTTTGATGCTCTGAACATGACCGGCGTCGGCACACGCCTGACCGCCCAAGCCATCCCGCACGAGGGGATCGATATCGCCTCCAGTGGGACACTGCGCAACATCAATGTCGAAGACCTCACCGGCGGCAAGAAGGTCTACGCCTATGCCCAGACCGAGATCGTTAAGGACCTGTTCAACCACCACGAGACCAACGGCACGCTCCCACTGACCGGGTACGAGGTCGTCAGGGTCGACGAACCCGACGGGGCCAGCGTCTTGGTTACTGTAAAAGACGACCAAACCAACCAGAAAAGCATCGGATGTGAGTTCGTCGCGTTCTGTGACGGATTCAGGGGCGCCGGACGGAGGCACTTTGAAGCCGCCGGGGTCGACAGCTGGTCCTACGAGTTCCCGTCGTCGTGGCTGGGAATCCTGGCCGAGGCCCCGCCAATGAACGAGGTCGTGATCTACGCGAGACACGACGATGGGTTCGCGCTCCAATCAATGCGCTCAAATACGATCAGCCGCCTCTACCTGGAGATAGGAAACGACGAGCAACTCGAAGACTGGCACGACGAGAGGGTCTGGGACGAGCTGGACAAGCGGATCGGGCTGCCCCAGAACCGCGGGAAAATTACCGACAGGGGGAAGACTCCACTCCGCTCGTACCTGTCGAGCCAGATGCGGCTCGGCCGATGTTTCTTGGTCGGAGACTCGGCCCACATCGTGCCACCCACGGGCGCAAAAGGCCTCAACCTGGCGATCGCAGACGCGGTGTGCCTGAGCTCGTGCCTGAACGAGTTCTATGACCGAGGCTCCGAGCGGGGCCTGACAGACTACTCAGACCTAGCCCTGCAGCGGGTCGGGCAGACGGTAAGGTTCAGCTGGTGGTGCACCCGTCTACTCCACAGCCAGCTCGGCTGCGACCGGTTCGAACAGCGGATGCTAAAGGCCGAGTTTGAACACTTTCTTCAGTCCCCGGGTCTACAACGACACTTCGCGGACAACTACTCAGGGCTACCGTTCTCCAGGCCGCTCGAGATCTGAGCAGACGGCGAGCTCCTGCGGGCCCGGTTTGTGGAGTAGAAGACGTAAAACGATCCCACCAAGATCGTCAGCGCGCTGACACCAAACGCTGCGGTCACCGTAAACGAGCCGGCGACGATACCCCAGACCAGCGCACCGATCCCGTTTCCCCCAAAAATCATGAACTGGAAAAGCGCCTGACAACGGCTCCGATAGCGCTCCTTTGAGTGTGTCTGGATCAGCGCGCTGAGAGACGAGTGGAGCATCAGCCAGCACGAGCCGCTGATGAAGATGCCCACAACGGCAGTGACAACCGAGTCGACCAAGAACATCACCGACAGAGACAATGCGAACACCCTGAACAGGCGCTTGATGTAGACACCCAGGTCAACCTGAAGCGCGAACTTGGTCTGCACGAACGCACCGAAAATGGCGCCGGCACCGAACACCCCCATCAGCAGCCCATACACTGTTGACCCGGCCTCGAGGAGGCTGGCCGCCAGCAAAGGCATCAAGGAAATAATCACGATGCCCGAGAAGTTAAACAGGCTCGCCGTGAAGTACGCGTCCCTCAGGACATGGTCGTTCCAAGAGTAAACAACGCTGGCCTGGATCGACCGCCATATCTGCGCGGGCCTCACTCTTCGGCCACGACGCCGGGGGAGCTTGCGTCCGAAGCCGAGCAAGAACGAGGACAAGAGCCCACTGACCACAAGTGTCAGCGCGGGACCTAGCACACCCAACGCAAGCCCGCCAACCGCCGGGCCCAGGGTCCGTGCGAGGTTAAAACCAACACTGTTGAGCGACACCGCCTTACGTAGTATCGGCTTCGGGACGATGTGGGACACGTAGCTCTGCCAGGCCGGGCTGACGCTGGCGCGCGCGCCACCGAGGACGAACGCCAGCGCGAGAAGCCAGGGGACGTTGAGCGACTGGCTCGAGATCAGGTACACAAGCAAAAGCACGGCCAACACGATCAGCAACTGGGCCGGCACCACGACAGCCTTCCGTCCGAACAGATCAGACAACGCACCCGCAGGCATTGCAAAGAATATCACCGGGATAGACAGGCAGGTCTGGACCAAACCGACCATCTCGGGTCGGCCATCAATCTCAACCATCATCCAGGTAATGGCGACCCACTGGACCATCCAACCCATCCCTGCCAAGAATGTAGAGAGCCAGTACCAGCGGAAGGTGCGGTTTTCGAGCAGTGACCTAGTGGTATTCAAGTAACTGTCAGACCACCATCTACAACAAAAGACTGGCCAGTTATAAAGTCTGCCTCCCTGGAGCACAAAAACCCCACCAGCCCTGTCAGGTCAGAAACCTCTTGAGGCCTCTTTATACAACGGGATTGAATCATTGCTTGCATTTGTTCTGGTGAGACGGTCTCTCTTGCCACTTCTGTCACCGTCGCGCCAGGTAAAATAGCATTGACTGTGATGTTGAAGTCACCAACCTCCCTCGCCATCGCCCGCGATAATCCCTGGACGCCAGCCTTTGAGCTGACGTAATGCAAATAGTTTGGCCTTCCCATAGGTACAACCGCGGATGAAAAATTAATGATCCGCCCCGCTGGAGATTGTTTAAGCCACGGGAGCGCTGTTTTACAGGTGTTAAAGGTACCCTTGAGATTGACGTTAATCACCTGGTCCCAGTCCGACGACGCGATCTCCCAAAACGGTTTCATAGTTAAAGTTGAGAAAATTGAGGCGCAGTTAACCAGACCATCGATGCGACCATAATCCCGGCCGATGCGATCAAAAAGTCTCCCACAGGCGACCTCGTCGGTTATATCTAGGGGCGACGTTTCGAAAGACGTCGATCCATCTGATGGGGGCTTGATGTCAAGATTAAACACGTGATGGCCAAGTTCGCTGAAGTATGTCGCCACAGCCTTCCCGATTCCTTGCGACGCTCCGGTGACGCAAATGACTGACGCCATGGAATTACCTCCTCAAAGTAAGCTTGGTATAAATGTGACGACCCAAGGGTTGAACACAAGAAATATGCAAAACAAAAAGTAGATCACAACAAACGGTAATACAGACCGGTATATGTCTTGCATCGAGACAAGGCTAGTCGCTCCTTTCAGTGCAAACAGCGTATATCCGAACGGAGGGGTGATGCCGCCGACCGTGATGTTGACCAACAGCAGGAACCAAAAAACTAATGGCTCGACAGGCATAATATCCATAAGAGACTTATAAAGCGGAACAATGATCAGTAGTAGCGCGATCTGGTCGATCAACATGCACAAAACGAACGGTACGATCATCACGACAAACAAAAGCAGGTACGGGGAGTCTGAGAACATCGCCAAGAGAGACTGGAGACCGCCGGCGATGCCGCTCATGGCAAGTAGCTGCGAGAAAAACTTTGCGCAGATCATGATCAGAATAATCATGCAGCCGAGTTTCGCAGACTCAAATACTGACTCGACAACCAGATCGAGCGTCAGACTATTATAGATACGAGCCACCACCAGCGCGCCAAGTACCCCGACCGACGCAGCTTCCGTCGGCGTAGCGACCCCAGTAAGAATAGCGCCTAGAACCAAAGCGATCAGGAAAAGTAATGGCAACGTGTCTTTGACGGGAGAAGCGTCGACGGTGTCTGTTGTTTTGTCCTGATCGAAACCACGAGACCTAAAAATAATAAAAGTGGTGAAAATTACTGCTAGCAGTAAGCCTGGTAATATCCCGGCAACCAACAGCTTGGCGATAGATTCCTCAGCCAGTGTGCCGAGAATAATCACTAACACAGACGGCGGGACAATAGGCGCAAGGCTAGCCCCGGCCAGAATAGTCCCCGCGCTGATTTGTTTTGGGTAGCCGTGGTTCAGGAGCGAAGGGAGCACGGTTCGCCCCAGCATCGCTGCTACCGCCATACTCGCCCCTGACAGCGCACTGAGGACGGCCGCGAGTAACATAGTGACAACGTTTTGCCTGCCTGGGATGAACCCTACGACTAACTGGATACTCCTGAACAGGCGCACGACAGCCCCCGCACGAAAAATAACTTCACCCATCAGTATGAATAAAGGAATAGTGGCGAGCGCTTGCGTCGTCGAGGTGTTCAACATGCTGTTCACGAACATGCCGTACCCTGACGGCCCTATCTGAAACAGAACGATAGCCGCATTTACGGATAAGAACACAAGAAATATAGGTAGCCCGGAGACGAGCAGAAGGATCAACGCGATCGTCGCTATGATCATTAAATCAGCCATGGTGGGGTGTATCCGAGCGCACTACCTGCAAGAGAAACTCAAGGGACGCAACTGAGAGGCCCACGATCAGACCGGCGTTTAACCAATACTTCGGTATAGGAGTCGCGCTGACTGTCTGCACACCGGTCGATAACTGAGCAAAGAAAACTTGTGCTGCCACATACACGGTGATGGCAACCACAATAAATGCAAAAAGATTCATAACCCTGACGAGACTCAATCGGTTGGGCAGGTTATCCATCAAAAAAGTGATCGCCACGTGCCCCTTGACACGCGTAACCTCGGGAAATGCAAAGAACAGAGAAAACGCCAGCCCGTATCCGACGAAGTCGTTAGCCCACGAGGTTGGACTCCCTGCATACCGAAGAACAATCTCCATCACAGTGATGCAAGCGAGTCCAAACAGACACATGCCACTAAGCCATAGCAGCAGCCGAGTCGTACCGTGAATCAGCCTCTCCATTTACGCTTATGGAGCCAGCTTAGCGCTTCGTGCAAGCTTTGCAAACTCCTCGCCCCGAGCGCCGTTCTTCTTAATGACCAGCCCAAACAAGCCGTCAGAGAAGACCTTGGGGAGATCGTTTGCATATTGAGCACCAAGCTGAGTCTCTTGCATACCCAATTTCTTTAGCTCGACAACCTCTTCATCAGCCAGTCCATAGAACTGTTCCCATGTCTCCTTCTCAAGATCGATACCGACTTGGGTCAAGGCAGACTGCTGTGCCGAGGACAAACTATTCCAGGCTCCAAGGTTCATCAAGATTAAGTGCGTCACATCACCAAACCGTGGACGCATCATGTAGCCAGCTGTCTCGTACCATTTAAACCCGAGGGCCCCTAGCACCGGCCAAGCAGCACCATCGACAGTACCCTTGTCGAGCGCAGAATAGATTTCTGCTGGCGGGAGCACCACCAAAGACCCACCGAGATGTTCGATCAAGGCCTTGTAGACAGGCGTCCCTCTCACCTTGGCCCCGTCGAGACCTCCAGAAGATCCGATAGGGTTCTTGAGAACCATGTGATACCCGTCGCCGGATGTAGGCATCGCAATTAGCTTGAGACCAATATCGTTATAGCTCTCGTCAACAAAGTCCCAGATGCCTGAGGTGCGACGTTTGTCTGGGTCCCCCTCTACGCCATCCATACCCATCCCGATGCCTGTCGTACCGTAGTGGTAGCCACCGTGGGTATAGACAAATTGATAGAGTCCAGCCTGAACCGGCTCCAGCTGCTCAAAGGGTGAAACCGCCTCTGGACCTTTTACGTCGACCGTGAGGTTCGGAACTCGCTCCTTAACCATCTCGGCAAACTTAGGGACAGTGTACTTTGCACCGGCGTAGTTAGTGTTCCAACTCGAGAGCATATTGAGCTCCGCCGCCTGGACCGACGCCGCGAAGGCTAACGCCGCAACAGAAGCTAGACATAGATTTATTTTTTTCATTACGTTTCTACTCCGTCATAAATTTTTTCAAATATCTTGTCTCGCGAGTACCATACTCAGAAGCAACAGGCGAAGGCAACACTTGGGTTGTATCAGAGACTGCAACTACTAGCTATCAGCTAAGCATAATTGTTTAGATATCTAAACCAAATCAGACTTAGACCTTGAACTGCTCGTCTTGACACGGTAGACAAATACAAATTTACTGACTAAGCATAAGAAGAAAAAGGTTAAATATAGTGTCGCCGAAAAACTTCGGGAGCGATTCAGTAGCTGATCTGTTGCGCTCTTTTCAAGTGCCGTATCTACCTATGACCCCTGGGGCTTCGTTTAGGGGACTACACGATAGTATCGTCAACCACCTCGGCAACGCATCACCCGAGTTGCTCATTTGCATCCATGAAGAGCACGCTGTGGCTATCGCCCATGGTTACGCCAAGGTCACAGGTGAACCGCTTATCGTTGCGCTCCACTCAAACGTCGGACTGATGCACGCCGCGATGGCGATCTACAACGCATGGTGCGACCGGGTACCGATGCTCATCATCGGCGCCACCGGTCCGCTCGACGCTGAGAAACGTAGGCCCTGGATCGACTGGATACATACGAGTCAGGACCAGGGGCAGATCGTTCGCTCCTACTGCAAGTGGGACGACCAGCCGACCTCACCCGACGGGGCACTGAACTCTATCAGTCGAGGAATGTCGCTCGCCAAGACGCTACCTCATGCACCCGTCTACATTAACTGCGATACAGTGTTGTTTGAGGAAAAACACGAGCCAGCTATTAACCAGCTGACCGATGGGACGCTTGATCAAACCGTGCTCCCTGGACTCACCACAAGACAACTTGAACAGCTGAAGTCCAGCATATCGGGCTCCAAGAAAATTGTGATCCTGCTGGGGCGACTCAGCCGCAACCAAGACGATTTCGATAACCGTATCCGGCTCGTTGAGGGATTATCAGCGACCGTCATAACAGACCTCAGGACCGGAAGCACGTTCCCGACAGATCATGATCTACACTGTCCACCAGACAACCTGATGCCATCCGAAAAGAGCTCCGACGCTATCCGCGCGGCCGACTTGGTGCTGAGCTTCGACTGGATCGACCTGGGTGGAATGCTCCGAAATACTTTCACAGCGCCTGTAGCTCAATGCCCCACGTTCCACTTCAGTTTGGACCAAGTCCTGATTAACGGATGGTCTAAAGATCACTGCGAGCCTGCTCGGAACACGACCACCCTGCTGGTGGACCCTAACACCGCGATCAACCAATTGGTCGACATTCTTGACCTCACGAACAATCCATTCTCGACGGTTAGAAAGAAGCCCAGAAAGGAAATCAGCAACGAATCGCTATCGATGCGATCTTTGGCGTCGGCCTGTTACTCAGTTCTTGAATCTAAAAAAGTGACTCTAATTCGGACACCGATTAGTTGGCGGAGTGAAGACTGGGTGTTCAGCGAACCCCTGGACCACCTTGGCTTCGATGGCGGAGGCGGAATCGGGTCCGGTGTCGGTATGGCTATCGGTGGAGCCCTTGCTTTAAGGAATAGCGACCGGCTAGCAGTCGCTGTGTTAGGTGACGGCGACTACCTGATGGGAGTATCGGGACTCTGGACCGCGGTACACCACGACATCCCGCTGTTGATTATCGTCGCCAACAACCGCTCCTTCTTCAACGACGAGCTGCACCAAGAACGTGTCGCGATCGCACGTGACAGGGACGTTAATAACAAAGGCGTCGGAATACGACTTGACGAACCCGACGTTGACCTCGTTGGGATGGCAACCGCCCAGGGCTGTGTCGGGTTTGGTCCTATCCATACGTCAGATGATTTACGACAAAAACTCGTGCTCGCGGTCGAGCAAGTAAAGGCCGGTAAGGTGGTCGTGATAGACGCTCGCGTAAGCCGATCGTACTGAAGGAGAAAAAAGTTATGTCAAACCAAGCGTGCCTGCCAACAAACACCGGTCTTTTCTTCAACGGTGAATTCCACAAGGGCGACGAGCTCCTAATCTCACAAAACCCGGCGACGGGTGAGGATATCCTCGAGGTCGGGGGCGCGTCAGCTGAGACCGTTGATAAGGTCGTCGGGCACGCTTCACAGGCACAATCGGCATGGTGGAAACTGGACATCAGGGAACGTGTCGCCTGCGTAAGAAAATTTATCAAGGAGATCGAAACACACGCAGACGAGTTGGCTACGCTCGACGCGATCGACTCAGGTAATCCATATAATGGCATGCAGATCGATATAAAAATCAGCCTCGCCGTGATGGATCTATTCGCTGGTCTGGCGACAGAAATCAAAGGCGAATCATTCCCTGGCTCGGGGGACCGGATCAACTTCTCAGTCCGCGAACCTCTGGGTGTGGTCGCAAGAATCATCCCGTTTAATCATCCACTGATGTTTGGTTGTATAAAAAGCGTCGCGCCATTAATCGCAGGAAACGCGGTGATCATAAAGCCATCGGAGCACACGCCGCTCAGCGCGTTACGGATCGCAGAGCTGGCCGGAAACCTGTTCCCACCCGGGATCTTCAACGTCCTGAACGGTGGCCGTGAAACCGGAAGCGCGCTATCGCAGCATCCGAAGGTTCGGAACGTGAGCTTGGTAGGAAGCGTACCGACGGGGAAGGCTGTACTTGCCGACGCCTCTAGAGCCATCAAGTCTGTACTTCTTGAGCTCGGGGGAAAGAATCCCTTGATCGTGTGCCCTGATACTGATGTAGATTTCGCGGTCGCGACCGCTGTCAAGGGGATGAATCTGACATGGACTGCCGGGCAGTCGTGCGGTTCAACCAGCCGGCTTTTGGTCCACGAGAGCCTCTACGGCGACGTCGTGGATGGCGTCACAGACGCATTCAGTCGACTGAAACTGGGGATACCCTCTGATAAACAGACCGAGATGGGTTGTTTGACGACCGGGCCGCAGTTCAAGAAAGTGACCGAGTACATCGAGATTGGGGTCGCAGAGGGCGCCAGGATGACGACCGGTGGATTACCGAGCCAATCGCCCCACCCCGAAGGATACTTCGTTCGCCCGACGGTATTCAGTGATGTCGACCCGGACATGCGCATCGCCAACGAAGAAATTTTCGGCCCGGTCTTGTCAGTGATCCCGTGGAAAACTGACGACCAGGTTTTGAAGATTGCGAACTCTGTTGACTACGGGCTGACCGCGGGAATCCTCTCGAACGATATCAACCAAGCACTCCGGATGTCGCGCGAAGTGCAGGCCGGCTACGTCTGGATCAACAACTCGAGTGACCACTACCCAGGGGTACCGTTCGGGGGTTACAAGGACTCCGGGCTCGGCCGCGAAGAGTGTCTCGAGGAACTGCTCGCCTACACTCAAGTTAAAGCGATCAATATTCACTTACGTTGAAGAGTTTGGGGATGATGGCTAATCAACCGACCGATACATTGTTAAAAGTTGATAACGTCTCCAAGACGTTTGATCTACCCAACGGTGGCGAAGTTTGTGCGCTTTCCGACCTATCTTTGACAGTGGGTCAAGGAGAGTTTGTCTCGATCGTTGGTCCGAGCGGTTGCGGTAAATCGACCCTGTTTAACATCATCGGTGGGCTAACTAAGCAAGACCAGGGTAGCATTACATTAACCCCCAACGAGTCCGGTGAGACGCCAAAAATCGGAATGGTCTTTCAGCAAGACAGCTCCTTCCCCTGGCGCACGGTTAGGCAAAACATTGAGTTCCCGCTCGAAATGATGGGGATGGACGGGCATCAGCGAAAGGAAAAGGTCCAGTACTTTGTCGAGCTGGTTGGGCTGCAAGACTTCGCTGACAGCTTCCCGCACCAGTTGTCCGGTGGTATGCGCCAACGTATCTGCATTGCACGAACCTTGGCCTATGAGCCGGATATATTATTACTTGATGAACCGTTCGCGGCGCTCGACGAGCAAACTCGGATGCTCCTAGGGGACCAGTTGACTGAGATTTGTGCGCGGCTCAAACAAACAAGCCTACTAATTACACACAATATCTCTGAGGCCGTGCACCTCAGTGATCGAGTCGTGATGTTGTCATTTCGGCCAGGGAAAATAATCGACGTAATTCCGGTGGATCTACCTCGTCCGCGGTCATCGGACCAACTCGGTTCCGATGCGTTCTCCAAGCTTGTCGGGCAAATTTGGGGGGAATTAAAAGTAGAGGCAAACAAAGGGCTCGCAGAGTCTTAACAATAAGAAAGGAGTTGATCATGAAAAAATTGATCTTAAAGATGTGTACAGGTGTTTGTGTAACCGCAATATCACTGTCCGCAATGGCTATGGAAAAAGTCTCTGTCGCCATTGGTCAGAAGGGACTCTGGGACACCATGGTTACCCTACAAGGAATCGAGCAAGGGTTCTTCAAAAAAGAGGGGCTCGACGTCGAGGTGACCTGGACCAAGGGTGGCTCTGCTACACTCCAGGCTGTGATGACAGGCAGCACACAATACGCGCTCGCAAACGGAACGCTTGGCGTACTCGGAGCCTATGCCAAGGGGGCTCCAATCCGAATCGTGATGGCCGAAATGACCGGCGCACCAGACCTATTCTGGTACGTAAAGAGCGGGTCGTCAGTCAAGTCAATGAAAGATACTGGAGGAAAAACTTTCGGCTTCAGTCGCCCAGGTTCATCAACACATTTGGTCGGTCTGGCTCTCGCTGACCAGGCTGGAGCATCACCGAAGATGACACCATCTGGTGGCATCTCTGGAACCAGAACGCAGGTCATGTCCGATCAAATCGATGTCGGCTGGTCGGTTCCACCATTTAACCTAGACATGGTAGCCAAGGGTGACATTCGTATCATCGCTCGTGGCAGCGACGTAGCCAGTCTGAACGGTCAGACGATTCGGGTGAACGTTGTCAACGCCGACTACATGCAAGCGAACCCAGAGTCGGTCAAGAAGTTCGTTCGGGCATACAAAAATACGATCGACTGGATGTATTCCAACACAGACGCATCGGTCGCGTTTTACGCTAAGTTCAATAAAATCGACGAGGCTGTGGCGCGCGACTCGCTGAAGTTCTATCCAAAATCATCTTTGGGACTCTCTGTAGCGGGTATCGACGAGTCGATGGCGCAGGCGGTCAAGAACAAAAACCTGGACGCGCCTCTGTCGAAGGCCCAACTGGCTGAGTTAATTCAGACACCATAAGACGATGCAGCCTGTGTTAAACCGTCCTATCGTTGTCACGACCCTGTTTGTGTTAACGATAGGGCTGATCATGCAGATCGTGGTGTCTGTCGGCTTGGTCTCGGAGCTGATCGTTCCGAGACCTGTCCCGATGATCCTGGCTCTTGTTGAGATGCTCCAGGACCAAGAGATCTGGAACTTTTTCCTAATCACCTTCGCCAGCACCCTGACTGCGAATCTGATCGCCATCATTGTTGGCCTTAGTGTCTCTCTATTACTGCACTACAAACAGGTCTGGGCAAAAGCGACGACCCCGATGTTCGGGGCACTCTTCGCGGCGCCCATGATCTTGTTGTACCCAATTTTCCTGGTACTGTTTGGACGAACACAGACCACGATCATCGCGATGGGTGCTCTGACCGGATTTATTCCAATTGTTCTCAACACGGTGGTAGCGCTCGACGCTGTCCCTAAAACTTTCCATGCTGTCGCTAAAAGCTACGGCTGCAGCACATGGCAAGAGATCATCTACGTGGTCATTCCTGGGGCAGCGGCTGGGATGTTTGTAGGGATACGGCTCGGATTAATTTACTCGCTAGTAAATATTATAGGTATCGAGTTCCTGATCAATTTTGGAGGACTCGGATACCTGGTGAGTCACATGTATGACCTCTTTGAGATCACTAAGATGTATGCAGCGATCGTATTGGTGATCTCCGTGAGCGTACTTTTTTACGTGATCCTGAATCTGATTCAGGCACGAATTAATAGGATCAGTCTAGGATGATGCGTACCAAAATAGCTTTAATCCGGTTATCGCTATTGGCATTGGTAGTCACCTCGTGGGAGCTGGTTTCATACTCAGGGCTGTTCTACGAGGAAGTATTTCCCTCGATCGTGACTATCCTGTCTGAGTTGACTAACCTCTTACAGACGTCTGAATTTTACGGACACACTTGGGTGACCCTCTTCGAAGTAGGAGCGGGTCTCTTCTTTGCGGTCTCGCTTGGGGGAGTAACGGGGATCTTGATTGGATCTAGTCACGTCCTCCATCGCGGTCTAGATCCAATACTTGTGGCCCTGGCAACCACCCCAAAAATCATCTTCTTTCCGATCATCATGCTGTTGGTGGGAATCGGAGTCGAGTCAAAGATCGCAATGGGTGCGCTCAGCGCCTATTTTCCTATATGCCTCAGCACCGCCGCCGGGATTCGATCAGTGCCGCAGGTATATATTGACTCAGCAAAGTCATTCGACGTCTCACGTTTGCAATTGATTCGGTTCATTTATATCCCGGCCGTACTCCCCGAACTCCTGACGGGTGTTCGTCTGGGGCTGGGCGTATGCATCATCGGGGTCTTGCTAGGGGAAATTAAAATCTCTAATCAGGGCCTAGGTTTCATGGCGATCGAGTACTACAACATGTTCAATGTGCCCGCACTCTACGCATCTCTTATCGTGATTTTTAGTGTAGCTATCGCGATCAATCTGGCGATCGACTTTATCCTATCGAAGGCGGTCATCAACCGGTAGTTAAAGACCGCTTAGTTGGAGCGAAATCAGCCGACGCGGAAAATCAACCGCTTCCACCTGGCATTATGACAGAGCAACCACCATCCACGAACAGATCTGTGCCGACGATGAAATCTGACTGGTCCGAGACCAAGAAAGCCACCGCGTTGGCGAGGTCATTCGGCACACCGGCACGGTTTCGGAGATTAACGATCGGCCTGCTCGGGTCAAAATCATCTTTCCCGACCGGTGATCCGATCTTATTCGGTACGACGCTGTTTACACGGATATTGTAGTCGGCAAGCTGGATCGCCATCGCCCGGGTTAGGTTCACCACCCCACCCTTTGCTGCCGCGTATGCAATTGCCCTGCCCCGCCCGAAGTATCCGGTCGTCGAGGACACGTTCACGATGTTCCCACCCGTTTGATCTTCGACCATCTTATGGGCAACACACTTCGCGAAATAAAACGGTGCGGTCAGTGTAATGTCGAGGGTCCGTTGCCAAGTCGCGAGATCGATATCCAGTATGTTCTTGTTGTCTGAGATGGCGACGTTATTCACCAAGATATCGATCCGTCCAAAGTGTGAGTGGATCATACCCACAGTGGTCTCGATCTGTTCTGGACTCGATACGTCGCAGACGAACGCCGCCGCCGAAACTCCTCTTCCCTCAAGGTCCGCTACAACCTTATCAGCCCGACCCTGGTCAAGGTCCACGACGGCTATCGCCGCGCCCTCGTCAGCCAACCTATGCGCGATCGCTTCCCCAATGTTTCGGCCAGCGCCGGTGACTACCGCAACCTTCCCCTCGTGACTCATTTTTAAATTCCTCGTCAAAACCGCGTTATCTACTTAGATTTATCAAAATCGTACATGTTCAGCCAATACATCTCGGATCGTGGCCTCATATTAAAAAGGGAAATGATCATCGCGCCCTCTGGATTCGGAGGAGGCTTGGTCATGAGGGCTTAGCGGATCCCTGAGGCAACCAAACCCAAATTAAGGCCACTAAGCTTAACCCCATCATCCAAAGCGTATACTGGTGGCTTATCAAGGCAACAAACAACGCGGCACCGGCCAGGAGAACGCACCCACGCTGGGCCGACGACAGACGAAACCTCGCGAACCCTGACAGTCCGCTCCCCATCGTGAACAGAATCAGCGTGACCGCGCTGATCACTATCGCGATCTCGGCCCAGTCGCCCGACACTCCTAGTAAGAATTCGGGCCGGACAACGAAAACAAACGGGATAACGTAAGCGAGCCAAGCATAGCGCATTCCCGTAACTGCGACCTCAAGCGGTTTCTCCTCAGCTAAGGAAGCAGCGGCAAACGCAGCGATCGCTATCGGTGGCGTGATCATAGACATCATCCCAAAGTACAGGACAAAGAAATGCGCGGCGATTGGCTCTATCCCAGTTTTCACCAGAGCAGGTACCACCAAGGTGGCTAACAAGACATACACCGCGACGGTCGGCATGCCCATGCCCAAAACGATACTGATCGCTGCCGTGATACAGAGCAGTATCATCATGTCCTGGCCCGCAAGATTAATCACGATCAGTGCGAGGTTAAACACCAGACCGGTCGCATTCAAGACCCCGATCACAAACCCAGCCGCGGCTACGATGACAATGATCTCAACGGACTGCCTTCCCGCGGTGACAATCGATTCGAATATCATCCTCATATCGATCTTAATCCCTGCGTAGGAGCGGAACCAAGCCAGAACCAGCGTGGTCCCCGCGGCGGCCAGCGCAGACAGCTCAGGGGTCCAGTTGAGACTGAACAGCGTATAGATCAGAACCACGAACGGAGGAATAAAGTGCCACCCTTCTTTTAGAACCGAAACAGTCTGCCTTCTCTCTGATGCCGGGATGGGCGCGATACCGAGACGGATCGCGTCCGCGTCGGTCTGAAAAAATACCGCCGCAAAGAAAAAAACAGCTGGGAGCACTGCGGCCAGAGCAACTTCTTGGTAAGAGATCTGCGCGATTTCGGCCATCAAGAACGCGGCCGCACCCATCACCGGCGGCATCAGCTGGCCACCGGTCGATGCGACACACTCGGTGGCGGCCGCAAACCGTCCGGAGAGCCCGGAACGCTTCATCAGCGGGATTGAGATCACACCCGTAGACGCGACGTTCGAAACCGCGCTACCCGAGATGGTTCCAAACAAAGCCGAAGCGACGATCGCGATCTTCGAGCTCCCACCACGGAGGCCGCCCATCGTCGCGACCGCTAAATCAGAGAAGAAGTCTCCGCCGCCGGCCTTCGACAGAACGACACCGAACAGGATAAAGGGTAGGACCACGGTCGCACCGATGTTAAGCGGCAATCCGACCATCGCAGTCGTATCCCACGCGAGGTGAGCCGCAAGATCCGGAATCCCCCAAGGACGAGCCACAAATGGCTCCGGGAGATGTGACCCGAGGAGACCGTACGCCAAGAAACTCAAGACGATGACAACCAACGACCAGCCGACCAAGCGCCTGAGTGCTTCAATGACTAGAGGGATCAATATGATCCCAACTATGGCGCCCTCTTCCAGATGGTAGTAGAGCTCCTCAGCCATCACGCGATACCTGAACGCTAGGTAGCAACACAGTGCCAGTGAGACAACACCCAAACCCAATGACAGATTGCTAGGGATTTCGACGCGGGCTCCATGGTGATCTCGGGACAGGTAGGTCAGAAGCAGGGTCAGACCAAGAATCCACACCGCGAACTCTTGAGTCATGAGCGTCAACCCAAACACAGACCGAAGGACGTCTGTGGTCCACAAGATGACGGACAGCCCGGTTAGAAACGCGAAGCCGGTGGAGAGTCGACCCATGGACACAGTACCTCTACAAGGTCGCGGGGACACTAACGGTCTCCGCGACGGATCTCACTTAGTTACTTAAGGAGTCCCTGTGCCTTGTAGAACTTCTCGGCGCCAGGATGGTATGGCAGCCCGACATCCTTGGCCATATTCGCAGGATCAAACTTGGTCAGTGGACCATAGGCCTCACCAAGCGCCTGGCGGTTCTTAACCATCGCTGAAAGCAACGCCTCCACTGCGGAGTCAGGTACATGCTTACCCGCGTAGAGCAGATAATCGTAACTCATCAGCGGAGTCTCGACATCGACGCCAGTGAGGCCTTTACGTGGCTTAGTGATCGTTACATACGATGGCGGAACCACTTTCTGCATCCGCTTTTCGGCAGCATCGTCTTGGTTGACTGGAAGGAATCGGATCCCTCCAACAGATGCTGCGACCTGATCAACTTTACCTGCACCCACCGCAAAGAAAGCGGCATCTGTCTTACCTGCAGCGAAGTCGTTGGCGTTACCGACAATGTTTGTTACAGGGACACCGTCGACGTCATCGAACGATAATCCAGCGTTAGCCAGTACAGCTTTAGCTAAAATACCAATGATTTTCTGGCCGCTATACTCTGTTGAGACTTTCCTTCCCTTGAGATCACTAACTGACTTGATGTCAGAGTCGGCCTTCACGAAGAAACCAACCTCAAATGGGTAAACTACAGCAACGACCCTAAGGTTCTCGTTGATCTTGCCTTTGAACGGACCACGACCCTTGACGGCGTTTGTGACCTCTAAAATATTAGCTAAGCTGTAATCCACCTTACCGGTGTTGACCAACGGGACGATTTTCCCGGTACCCCCGTGTGGCTGGACCACGAAGCTGTCTCCCGCGTCTTTCGCGAGAACACTAGCCATCGCCGAACCGATACCGTAGGTCGCAGTGCCCTGACCCGAAGTACCGATCGCAAACTGCGCAGACCAGGCAGCCGAAGAAAGAATCGCGGACGCTATCACCGCGGCGAATTTTGAGATTTTTATCATTATTGGACCTCCTAAATTGCCCTACCTCAACTATCCCACAGAATTTTGACATATGACAAAGATCTTCGACGTATTGGTGACCAAAAAACCTTGTATGTGTACCCTATGCCAAATAGCACCCGGTAAGCATTTCTTGTCAGGCCACACTTAAATTAATCTGGATAAAACTGCTGCCACACTGGATTCCGGATGTGCCCGTAGTTATCTTTGAGACCAGAACAATTACATATAGGTATCCCACGCGTGTCACAACTCAACCTATCGATCGCTACAAACGACTACGACCACTTTCGGGACGTCCGCATCCGCAACGTGAACCCCGAGGGGATCGACCTAAACTGGTTTATTTTCACACACCATGAGTGCTTTGCCAGATTCACGGCGGACAGAGAGTTCGATATTTCTGAGCTCTCGTTCGCAAAGTTTAGCGCCCAGATCACTCGAGAAAACCCGGACATCATCGGGCTACCGATCATCTGCTCGAGACTCTTCCGGTTCAGTTCGTTCTACGTCAACAAGAACAGCGGCATCAAGACCGTGGAAGATCTCAAAGGAAAACGGGTCGGTTCGCCTGAGTGGGCTCACTCCGCGGCGGTATGGATGCGGGGCTGGATGCAAAACGACAAAGATATCGACCTCACGGACATCCATTGGGTCCAGGCCGGGGCCAACGCTCCCGGTCGCGAGGAAAAAGTCGAGCTCAACCTCCCGGATGGAATCAACCTCGAGCGTATAAAGGACAAATCTCTCAGCGAGCTTCTCGCAAACGGTGAGATTGACTGCGCGATTATTGCCCGGCCACCGACATGCTTCCTCGAGAACCACCCAGACATCGTAAGACTGTTTCCTGACTACATCAAAATGGAAGAAATCTACTTTAAGGAGACGGGGGTCTGGCCGATCATGCACATCCTGGCGATGAAACGATCTATCCATGACGATCATCCGTGGGTCGCCCGTAACCTCTACAACGCGTTCCTTGAGTCGAAGGAACAGAGCGTATCGCGGCTCCTTGATCCCGCAATCTCCCGGTATCCGTTGCCCTGGCTCGCGACCTACGCCAGAGACATGCGGGACTTCATGAACGGGGATCCGTTCCCCTACGGTGTCGAGGAAAACCGGAAGACCTGGGAACAAATGGCGCTCTACTCATGCCAGCAGGGCATCGCCCACCGACAGTTCACACCTGAGGAAATCTTCCCCACGAGTGTCTCGACAAAAGTCATCATCTAGCGAGGTGGTAATATGGCAAACAAGCACCCCCCTTCAGCCGGCACAGTAGACCCAACCATCGTCGCGGACCTAGCAGCGGCAGCACGTATCCTTGCGGCACGCGGGGTCGTAGACGGGTTCGGCCACGTGTCGATGAGACACCCGGCCGCGCCCGACCGTTACCTAATGGCCAAGTCGCTGGCGCCTGCGCTCGTAAAGCCTGCGGACATAATCGAGTACACGCTCGACAGTGACCCTTGCGAGGATCTTGGACGAGGGTCATTCTTGGAACGATTTATACACGGCGAGATCTACAAGATGCGCCCAGACGTGAATGCAGTAGTGCACTCTCATTCACCGTCAGTGATCCCGTTTGGTTTAGTTAAGAATCAGATGAAGGCGATGTTTCATAACGCGGCGTTCCTCGCGCAAGGCGTCCCAGTGTTTGATATCCGGCATTCGTTTGGAATGACCGATATGCTAATCTGTGATTGCGTGAAAGGCCTCGCTCTCGCCGAGACACTAGAAGATAAGCACGTCGCCCTCATGAGAGCCCATGGCTCCGTAGCCACAGGTGATTCTCTGCAGACAGCGGTATTCCGAGCCGTCTACACAGAGGTCAATGCCCGAATCCAACTGTCTGCGATCTCGATCGCAGACAACGGTGGGATCGAGGCACTTGAGCAGGAAGAAGGTATCTTGGCTGACGAGATCAATAAGACCGCAGGAATGCGTGCCTGGAACCTCTGGCGTACAGAGATTCGTTCACAAAATAACTGGTAAATATTATGGAAGCGTTAAAGCAAGATCTTGTTGACTGCATCCGGATGCTCGAGTCATCCGACATCATTGATTATAACGGGCACGCGAGCATCAAACTCGACGATAACCGGCTGCTGATCAATATTGGCTCTTGCCAGAGAAGTTGTCTCACGACAGCAGATATTTGTGAGATTGATTTCGATGGTAACGTCATCTCCGGTAACG
>ENA-OUOG01001923-OUOG01001923.1-marine-metagenome-genome-assembly--contig:-NODE-1923-length-22802-cov-7.107547_pt1 | contig 22802 bp, 19 predicted proteins | sample MGYA00248635_ERZ508505 | MGnify/ENA primary metagenome ERZ508505 (study PRJEB26176, sample SAMN06267871) | marine metagenome | isolation source: Saanich Inlet, British Columbia, Canada | place: Pacific...
GGGAGTAGGATTTGAACCTACGACCTTCAGGTTATGAGCCTGACGAGCTACCGGGCTGCTCCATCCCGCGCCAAGTACAGGCTTAGTAAACCGACTGCAAAAGGATCACAAGCCCCGAAACAAAGAATTTGCAAGAGATTTTGATCAGCCAGACAGGATACGTTCAGAACCAGGCGGTTTTTTATTTCAAGCGCTGAAACATAGGCTGCATCAGCGTTGGCTTTCCAAGAGCTTCCAATACCAACTCACCCCGCGCATCTAGAGCCTTCGCTAGGCCGTAATGCGGGGCCGCCCTGACACCACAGCGGTTAGTCGCGCTTCAATGAAAACCATGCGATTCTCTGCCTGCGTTTTTGAAATATCGCGCTGCCAGCTTAGCTTAAGCGCATCAGCCCCTGCAGCCTTTGCCTGCGCTATTGCCTGATCCTTCAAGATCTGCTCAAGCGTCTCAAGCGCCAGTGTTTCTTGCGTGAAATCCTGCGTGCCCACGCCACTATGTACGCGAAACACACCTTCTGTGGGCGCTGTCACCGTGCCGCTGGCGCGCATCGTAATCTGCCCAACAACCGCGCCGATGGCATTTGCAACATCGCCGTGCTGGGGAATCAGCATCGGGCAGTTCAGGCGCGCGCCAACCGCAGGGTAATAGCTTGGCGCCGAAGCGCCCAACCCCACCACAGGCAGGTTTAGACCAGCATCCAGTTTTATCAATCCACGATGCCCGCTTAGCCCACGTTCCAGCAAAATATGCCCTGCCAAATCTTGCGAGGCCAAGCCAAAGCTTTGCGCTTCTTCGGCAAAGGCCACGTCTAACAACGCAGTAGAGGTTTGCCGGGTGAGCTGATCAATAATCATATCCGCCATATCTCGCGGGTTTTTTGCCAAGCGCTGCCCGGCGCCCGTGCGCCGCCGCCCAAAGACGCTAAGGGCTTTTTGCGCCGCCCCGCGATCCCAAAGTTGCGAAGCGCCCAAAAAATGGCTGGCATCCGAAGGCGTTAAAGCTGCAATTTGCACCCCGCCTCGCGACAGCAAGCGCCGCAAAACCTGCTGCTCTAACCGGCTTTTCAACACCCTATCCAGCGGCTGAAAATCAAGGGTAAGCCGCTGATAAAGCGCCAGATCGCGGCTTTGTAACCCTTGCATGGCCGGCCCCGAAAGGCGGCGCACAAAACGCCCATCATATTCGCTTGGAAGCGCCGTATGCAGCTGGCGATCTAACGCATCATGCACCAGATCAGGGGCCTCCATCGCCGCCAAGCAAATTGGTAAAACGCGCTTGGGCCCCAGCAACACGCCACCCTGCAACCCTTCAGATAGGAAATGAACTTCGCTATCGCCCCCCAAACCCGAGGTGCGCATGGCAACAGCCTCTACCATGGTGCGATAAGGGCCCACTTGAGCCCCCTGCGGATCCAGCGCCGGTTGGCCATTGCGCAAAACGGCAATATCCGTGGTGGTGCCTCCAATATCAGAGACCAAAGCGGTTTTCTCACCGGTGAGCCACCGCGCGCCCACAAGCGACGCAGCAGGCCCGCTTAAAATGGTCTCGATAGGTTTGTCGCGCGCCAGTTGCGCCGAAATCAAGGCCCCATCGCCGCGCACCACCATCAAAGGTGCCAGAATACCAAGCGCCGTTAATTTGAAGCTTGCCCGCTCAATCAAACCGTCAATCATCCCAATCAAACGGGCGTTTAACACCGACGTGAGCGCCCGCTTTGGCCCATTTAACTTCGAGGATAGCTGATGCGACGCGCTAACCGGCTTTCCCGAAACCGCGCGGATAAGCTGGCTGGCCGCTTCTTCATGCGCCGCATTTCGCGTGGCAAACTGCCCGGCCACGGCAAAGGCTGACACCCCAGTTTGCGCCTCTATCCAGCTTTGCAAAGCGCGCAGATCCAAAGGCTGCTGCTCGGAGCCTGCGTGATCATGCCCCCCCGGTAATTCGATGGCCGGATCACCGGCCAATACCTCAGACAGACCATGGCGGATCAGATCACCCGGGCGAAACCCTATATAGACCAATGCAACCCGTCCGCCTTGCCCTTCAACCAACGCGTTCGTGGCCAATGTGGTTGAGAGCGAGGCCATCGCAATCTCTTCCGGTTTGACCTGCGAGGCGGCCAAAACCGCCGCAACAGCCTTACCAATCCCCTCAGCCAAATCTGCGCGCGTGGTTAAGGATTTTGCGCTGGCGATCACTTCTGTTTCATCGCGCAGCAACACTGCATCCGTAAAAGTTCCACCCGTATCAACGCCCAGTAAAACGGCCATCTAATCCTCTTAATGATTGACTGTTGCAGCTGCCTCCGCCCGCACCTAGTCACAATTAAAGCCAAAAGAAAGACAGATTACGACACAAAGCCGCGGATCAAGGCCGCTTTCGACCGGTTAAAGTTTTTCAAGCTGCGCTTGCGCCCAAATCGCGGCTTCTGCGACCGTTGGGTCAGGATCTGATTGCAGGCGGGAGGCCACCGCGGCCAACTCAACCTGCTGCGAATTTCCGATCGCATAAAGTACGTTGCGTATAAACCGATCACGGCCGATGCGTTTGATCGGGCTGCCCGAAAATTTCTGGCGAAATTCCGCATCCTTTAGCATCGCCAGCTCGGCCAATTTTGGCGCGGTTAAATCTTCGCGCGCGTGAAAACGCACATCTTGCGCGGTTTGGGCAAATTTATTCCACGGGCATGCCGCCAAACAATCATCGCAACCATAAATGCGATTTCCCATCTGCGCCCGTAAATCAAGATCCACCGGGCCTTTATGTTCAATCGTCAGATAGGAAATGCAGCGCCGTGCATCCAACTGATATGGCGCTGGAAAAGCCTGCGTCGGGCAAGCCTGCAAACACGCCTGACAGGATCCGCAATGATCCGGCTCTTTTTCATCCACCGGCAAATCGAGCGTTGTAAAAATCGCGCCCAAGAAAAACCAATTGCCCAGTGACCGGCTGACCAAATTCGTATGTTTGCCTTGCCAGCCAAGCCCGGCAGCCTGCGCCAAGGGTTTTTCTGGCACCGGCGCCGTATCCACAAACACTTTAACAGCGCCGCCCTTCTCGGCGATTAACCAACGGGCCAAGGCTTTCAGGCGTTTTTTAATAATATCATGGTAATCTTTATTTCGGGCATAAACAGAAATTGTACCGCGATCAGGCTGCGCCAAAACCGCCATCGGATCTTCACTGGGCGCGTAGGATCGCGCCAGCATTATCACCGATTTCGCCTCTGGCCACAGGGCGCTGGGATCCGAACGCCATGCTTGGCGATCCTCCAGCCAAGCCATTTGCCCGTGATAATTTTTGGCCAAAAACGCGCGCAAATCGGCCTCCATCTGGGGTACGGCCGAGGGTTGGCAAATCGCCAGTTGATCAAAGCCTTCCCCCTGGGCCTGCGCCAAAAGCCGCTGTTTAAGCTCTTGCATCAGATCCCGCGCCCAAAATAGAGCGCCGCGCCTATGCCTGAGCCGGACACCATGTTAGAAATCCAAATCATTGTAATGTTTGGGCGGTGGAAACCCCGGCACTTGATCCGCTAGAATACTTCGAAACGCGGGGCGAGATTTGATTTTTGCGTACCAATCTTTCACGATGGCCGATCGATTCCAATCCACATCTGAAATATAATCTAGCACTGACAGATGCGCGGCAGCTGCAAAATCTGCCAGCGTCATCTGATCGCCCGCAAGCCAGCGGCGCTGGTCCAACAGCTCAGACATATAATCAAGATGAAATTTAATCGCCTTCATACCTGCAATCACGTGTTTGCTTTCAGGAAAACCCTCACCGGTAATTTTCTTGATCACCCGCTCATTTAGCAATTTTACCGTCACATCTTTGTGAAACTTATCATCAAACCACGCGATCAAACGGCGCATTTCGTATTTGTCCAAAGCGGTTTTGGGCAGCAGCGCTGGATCGGGGTATAAATCCTCAAGAAATTCGCAAATCGCACCGCTTTGAGTGAGATAGCCGCTTTCATGCCGCAAAATCGGAACTTGCCCAGCCGGGTTGCGGCGCAAAAAATCCGTGCTGCGCTCCCAGTATTTTTCATCGACCAGCTCCACCTCAATGCGTTTTTCAGCAAGGGTCAGCCGAATTTTTCGGCAAAACGGCGAGAGGGGGGCATGATACAAGCGCAGCATTTCAGCCTTTCAAAACAAATATCGTCTCACTTTGAATGCCTTGTCAGAGCGGATTTTTCAATCCTTCAAACGCCGATTTATCCTGCTTGCCACTATTATATCGCCTAAGCCGGTTTACCAAAGGCGCGGCTGACACAGGCAGCGCGCTTGAGCTCTTTAAACCAAGGGCCCAAGCGCTGCTGTGCTTATTCAGCCGGAATGCTTTTGGCTTCATCCGATAAAGGATGCGGCAGATGCACCAACATCTCTTTAGGGCACACTTGCAAAAAGTGGTCTTTTTCCACATCCCATTGGCGCAAAATATCATGCGCCTTAGGGCTGCCGGTTTCTTCAGCATGGCGTGAAATCAAAGATTTCAACTGCTCTTGCCAATGTCCAATCGTGACCGGACAGGTGACCAATGTTTCCATATTCATCCGGCTTTGCGCCAGCGAGTCTGGATCATAGATATAAGCCATGCCACCCGTCATACCGGCGCCAAAATTGGCCCCGACAGTGCCCAAAATCACCGCAACCCCGCCGGTCATATATTCGCACCCATTGCTGCCGCAGCCTTCAACCACAACCTTGGCACCTGAATTACGCACGCCAAAGCGCTCTCCGGCACGCCCGCTTGCGAATAAGTGGCCATCGGTGGCGCCATAGAGAACCGTGTTGCCGATAATCGTATTATCCGCCGCCACCAAGGGGCTTGTCATCGCAGGGCGCACCACAATCATGCCCCCTGACAGCCCCTTGCCAACATAATCATTGGCATCCCCCGACACTTGCAGCTTCAGCCCGGGCGCGGCAAAGGCGCCCAAAGATTGGCCCGCGCTGCCGGTAAGCTTGATCGTTAGATGATCCTCTTGCAGCGCATTGCGCATACCGAATTTGGTTACGATATGGCTGGATATGCGTGTGCCGACGGTACGGTGAGTGTTCTGAACCGAATAAGACAGCTGCATTTTTTCGCCATCTTGTAAAAACCGCGCCGCGTCGCGCACAATCTCAGCATCCAGCGTATCAGGAACCGTATTGCGGGGACGGTCACGGTTATACACAACCGTGTCAGCCCCATCAACGCGGATCAAAAGCGGGTTCAAATCTAGGTCATCCAAATGTTCTGCGCCCCGGCTAACTTGCCCCAGCAGATCGGCCCGACCGATGATCTCATCCAATGAGCGCGCGCCAATGCTCGCCAGAATTTCACGCACCTCCTGCGCATAGAAGGTGATCAAATTCACGACTTTATCCGCGGAGCCAGTGAATTTTGAGCGCAGCTCTTCGTTTTGCGTGCACACGCCGACAGGGCATGTGTTGGATTGGCACTGCCGCACCATAATACAGCCCATCGCAATCAACGCTGCGGTGCCGATGCCAAATTCTTCGGCCCCCATCATCGCAGCCATGATGATATCACGACCCGTGCGCAAACCGCCATCGGTGCGCAAGGTAATGCGGTCGCGCAGATTGTTCATCGCCAACACTTGATGGGCCTCGGTCAATCCCATTTCCCATGGCAAGCCGGCAAATTTAATCGAGGTTGCCGGAGAGGCACCGGTGCCCCCATTGTGGCCGGAAATCAGAATCACATCTGCTTCGGCTTTTGCAACCCCGGCCGCGATCGTGCCCACGCCCGAAGAAGCGACCAATTTCACCGTCACTTTGCAGCGCGGGTTGATTTGTTTCAAATCATAGATCAGCTGCGCCAAATCCTCGATCGAATAAATATCGTGATGTGGAGGTGGGGAAATTAGCGTAACGCCCTTGGTAGAATGGCGCAAACGGGCGATCAAATCGGTGACCTTCATGCCCGGCAGCTGACCGCCTTCACCTGGCTTCGCCCCTTGCGCGACCTTGATCTCAAGCTCTTCACATTGGTTGAGATATTCCGCAGTCACGCCAAAGCGGCCCGAAGCAACTTGCTTGATTTTCGCCGATGGATTGTCACCATTGGGTTCGGGGTGAAAATGCGCGGGATCCTCGCCCCCTTCGCCGCTATCCGATTTGGCCCCGATACGGTTCATCGCGACGTTTAGCGTTTTATGCGCTTCCGGGCTTAAGGCCCCCAAAGACATACCCGGCGTCACAAAACGCCGGCGAATCGCCGTGATGCTTTCCACTTCCTCTAATGGCACAGGTTCACCGATCGGCTTCACAGCCAGCAAATCGCGCAAATGAATTGGCGGGTTTGATTGCATGCGGGCAGAATATTGTTTCCATAGATCAAAGCTGGCCCGATCACAGGCAGTTTGCATCATATGCATGGTTTGAGCTTCCCAGGCGTGGGTTTCGCCAGTTTTGCGCGATTTATAAAACCCGCCCATCGGCAAAACACCCGTGGCACCCTGCCAAGCGGCCGCGTGAATTTCTTCTGCTTTTTTCTGCACGCCGCTGACGCCAATGCCCGAAATCCGGCTCATCAAACCCGGGAAATATTCAGCGCACATCGCACGGCTAAGCCCAACAGCTTCAAAATTCAAACCGCCCCGATAGGAAGAAATCACCGAAATACCCATTTTCGACATGATTTTCAGCAAGCCTTGATCGATCGCCTCGCGATAGCGCGTCACAACCTCTGTCAGAGTCCCGTTCAGCAAGCCGCGCTCGATCCGATCGTTCAAACTGTCCTCGGCCAAATAGGCATTCACCACCGTTGCCCCCGCGCCAATCAATACTGCAAAATAATGCGGATCAATGCATTCTGCAGACCGCACATTCAGCGAACAAAACGTACGCAAGCCTTTGCGGGTGAGATGGCTGTGCACGGCTGAGGTGGCCAAAATCATCGGCATAGCAATTTTATCTGCGTTAGAAGCATGATCGCTTAACACCAAATGACCCGCCCCCGAACGCACGGCATCTTCTGCCTCTGCCCGGATACGCTCCAACCCAGTTTGCAGGGCTGATGGCCCTGAACCAACGGCAAAGCTACAGTCAATCTCAACCATCGGCGCGTTAAAATGGCTGGTCAATTCATCCCATTGCGCATTTCCAACGAAGGGGCTGTCAAGCACCAGAATTTCAGTTTGCGCGCTGCTTTCATCCAATACGTTTTTAAGATTTCCAAACCGGGTTTTTAGGCTCATCACGCGATATTCGCGCAGGCTGTCAATCGGCGGGTTGGTCACTTGCGAGAAATTTTGCCGGAAATAATGCGACAATGGGCGATATTTTTTCGACAAGACCGCGCTCGGTGTATCATCACCCATCGATGCAAGCGTTTCTTTGCCATCTTCGGCCATCGGCGCCAGAATTTGTTCGAGTTCTTCGATCGAATATCCCGCAGCAATCTGACGTTGACGCAAATCTGCGCCGGTAAATAGCGGGGCTTCGGTGACGCTTGCCAAAGGCGCGTCTAATTCGTTGATTTTCTCAACCCAGCTGCCAAAGGGCTGCGCGGCCGCCAATTTATCTTTGATCGCTGTGTCATGGTATAATTTTCCATCACTCATATCGACCGCGAGCAATTGCCCCGGGCCCAAAGCGCCCTTTTCGCGCACCGTGGCCTCATCAATCGGCACCATGCCGGTTTCGGATCCGGCGATCAGCAAGCCATCGCCCGTCACAACATAACGCATCGGGCGCAAACCATTGCGATCCAGCCCAGCGCAAACCCAGCGACCATCGGTCATCGCCAAAGCCGCAGGGCCATCCCATGGCTCCATCACGGAGTTGCAGTAAGAATACATATCCCGCCAAGCATCGGGCAGGTCTTTGCCCTGCTTTGACCAGGTTTCAGGCACCAACATGGTTTTCGCCATTGGCGCATTGCGCCCGGCCCGCACCAAGGCCTCGAACACTGCGTCAAGCGCCGCAGAATCAGAAGAGCCGCTTGGCACGATGGGTTTGATGTCTTCAGCCGTGTCGCCAAATGCCGTGCTTGCCATGCGAATTTCATGGCTTTTCATCCAATTCACATTGCCTTTAAGCGTGTTGATTTCGCCATTATGCGCGAGCATCCGAAAAGGTTGCGCCAACCACCATTGCGGAAACGTGTTTGTGGAATAGCGCTGATGATAGATGGCAAAGGCGCTGGTGAAGCGCTCATCCATCAAATCGGGATAGAACACCGCCACTTGCTCGGCCAGCATCATGCCTTTGTAAATGATCGAACGGCAGGACAGCGAGGCGATGTAAAGTTGCCCCACACCCGATGCGGCCGCAGATTTTTCAATCCGGCGGCGGATCACGTAGAGATCGCGCTCAAACGTTTCTTCATCTACCCCTTTGGAGTTGCTGATCAGAATTTGTTCAATTTCGGGCCGCGTTGCGTTTGCTTTTTCACCCAGACAACTGACCTCAACGGGCACGTGTCGCCATCCATAGATATAATAGCCCATCCGCAAAACTTCGCTTTCAACGATGCTTCGGCAGGTTTCTTGCGCGCCAAAATCTGCGCGGGGTAAAAACACCTGCCCCACAGCCACCAGCTCATCTTGGCGCGGTTCATGACCCGTCCGGCGGATTTGATCATAGAAAAACCGCACGGGTATTTGCACGTGAATGCCGGCTCCGTCGCCGGTTTTGCCATCTGCATCCACAGCGCCGCGGTGCCAAACCGCTTTCAACGCGGCAATGCCATTTTCAACAACTTTGCGGCTGGCCTTGCCATTGATCGACACCACCAAACCTACGCCGCATGAGGCATGCTCATCCTCTTCGCGATACAGGCTGTTCTGCGTCATCCATTGGCGCTTTTGTTCCTGTTGCTTCATCCAATCTGGCCCAAAGCCCGTGGTGTTTTCATGTGTCATGGATCATCTCCTTATGCGGCGGCGACCAAATTGCCCGAAGCCATTTGATGGCGGGCGTCAGCGCGGCCTTTTATCTTGTTATTCTGCGGCGATAGCAGCCGAAGGTTGCAGCTCGGCAATGATGGCATTGGCCGTATCCTGTCCATCTTTGATGGCCCAAACCACCAATGAGGCTCCGCGCACGATATCGCCCACCGCGTAAACCCCCGGAAGCGCTGTTTTCCCGCTTCCAAACGCGGCTTTTATCGTTCCCCAGCGGGTCACGGGCAATTCGGGTTGGTCAAATAAATGCGGAAGATCTTCCGGTTCAAAGCCCAGAGCTTTGATCACCAGATCCGCCTTTTCGACATAGCGGCTGCCCTCGATCACCTCAGGCATGCGCCGTCCGGTGGCATCAGGCGCCCCAAGGCGCATTTTATGCCCCAGCACACCGCGCACAGGGCCGGCTTGCGCGGCAACCGCTTTCACATCCTGAATGTTCGTATCATCCACAAACGCTTCGGGCGCAGATAGCCATTCAAAAACAACGCCTTCTTCTTCAGCATTTTCAACTTCCCGCTGCGATCCGGGCATATTGGCGCGGTCGCGGCGATACATGCATTTTACCGAGGTGGCCCCTTGGCGGATCGCCGTGCGCACGCAATCCATCGCCGTATCCCCACCGCCGATCACCACCACGTTTTTATCGGCAGCATTCAACGCACCGCTGGTAAATTCTGGCACGTCATCGCCAAAATTTTCACGGTTTGACGTGGCCAGAAAGTCGAGCGCTTGCACAACGCCCGAGAGCGCGCCGCCCGGAACATCCAAATCGCGGATTTTGTAAACGCCAGTAGCCACAATCACGGCATCATGCTGCGCGCGCAGGTCCTCAAACGTGATATCTTCGCCGATATTGCAATTCAACTTAAGCGTCACCCCGCCATCAACCAATTGCTGATTGCGGCGCATAACAATGTCTTTTTCCAGCTTGAAGCCGGGAATACCATAGGTGAGCAATCCACCTGCCCGGTCATAGCGGTCATAAATCGTAACCTGAAACCCCGCCCGGCGCAGCCGATCCGCAGCGGCTAACCCACCGGGCCCTGCGCCAATAATACCAACCGATTTATCAAGCTCGCGTGCGGGTGATAAAGGCTGCACCCAGCCTTCTTGCCATGCGGTATCGGTGATATATTTCTCGACGGCCCCAATCGTGACGGTTTCATGCCCCGATTGCTCGATCACGCAATTGCCTTCGCACAAACGGTCTTGCGGACAGATCCGCCCGCAGATCTCAGGAAAACTATTGGTCGCCTGCGACACCTCATAGGCTTCTTGTAGGCGGCCCTCGGCCGTTAAGTGCAACCAATCGGGGATATTGTTGTGAAGCGGGCAATGCGACTGGCAGTAAGGCACCCCGCATTGGCTACAGCGGCTCGATTGCTCTTTTGCCTTCTCAGCCGCGAATTCGGCGTAGATTTCTTTGAAATCTTCTGCACGCTCGGTCGCGCTGCGTTTCTTTGGCATATCGCGTTCGATCGACACGAATTTTAACATTGGCTGCTTGGCCATGAGAGCCTCCTACTTTCAATTTCTGGTTATGTAGCGGAAGCCTATCAAAAAGAAAAGGCAGAAGTGCTGACGTTTATTTTCACTTACACCCTTAAAAAGCAAATAATTGACAGTCTAGATCAAAAATTAAGTCCGAATCGGACTTAAAAAGAGTGTTTCTATTATAAATCTGTTGGTTATATGATGGGTTTGCACCATTATAAGGTTTTAAATGCCCCTGCTTCATTTGATTATATTAGCTATTATTCAAGGGGTTACCGAATTCCTTCCCGTTTCCTCAAGCGCGCATTTGATCCTATTTCCTGCGCTCACCGGCACCACAGATCAAGGGCCTATTATCGATGTCGCCGTCCATTTGGGCACGCTGCTCGCCGTTATGCTGTATTTTCACAGCGATGTGCGAAAGATCTTTTTTGGCGCCGGCCACCTATTGAAAGGCAGAACCACGCCACCCGAGGCCAGATTCGCGCTCTACCTGATCTATGCCACCCTGCCCGCCATCGCCGTCGGCTTAATGCTCAAACTTTCTGGTGTAAGCGGCGCGATGCGCGAAAATGTTGCGCTGATCGGCTGGGCAATGCTAGGATTCGGCTTGCTTCTCTGGTGGGCCGATCGACGCCCCAAAACCCTAAAAGCTGTTTCAGATTTCAGCCGAGGCGATGCGCTGAAATTGGGCCTCTGGCAAGCGCTAGCGCTTATTCCGGGCACCTCGCGATCTGGCATAACCATCACCGGGGCGCTCTTGGCGGGCTATAATCGGCACGAAGCCGCGCGCTTATCCATGCTGATGTCAATCCCGGTGATCCTAGCCGCGACAGCGCTGGCCAGCCTTGATCTGATTGCGGACGAAGCGAGCGCGCAGTTGCGTGACGCGGCATTGGCCGCCGCTTTTGCAGCCTTCTCAGCGTTCATCGCTTTGGGGCTTATGATGCGCCTGCTGCGCAGCATAAGCTTCACGCCTTATGTGATCTATCGGGTGGTTTTCGGGGCTGGCCTGATCCTCTGGGCCAGCCTTTAAACCACGCAGCCACTGTGCTAGTGACTTGTTAAGAGGATCTAATGCAGCAAAAGGATGAAACGATGGCCCGCATGATTTTTATGCTGAACGGACCGAATTTGAATCTGTTGGGAAAACGCCAACCTGAAATCTATGGGCATGACACATTAAACGATATTGCCCGCGATTGCGATTTGGCCGCTGACAAGCTGGACCTAACGCTGACGCATTTGCAGTCAAATCATGAAGGCCAGCTGATTGATTGGATTCATCAAGCACGAGAGGAAGCCGAGGGCATTATAATGAATCCGGGGGCGTTCTCGCATAGCTCGATCGCCATTTTGGATGCTTTAAACACGTTTGAGGGCCCGCTTTTAGAGGTCCATATCTCTAATATCCATAAACGGGAAAGCTTCCGCCATCATTCTTACGTGTCGCTGCGCGCCGAGGGCGTGATTGCTGGGTTCGGCATCGACGGATACCGGATCGCGGTTCAGCATATCGCGAAATTGCTCACCACATAGAAAGCCCTCAGAATGAGCAACGTTTTATTCGACGCGCTGTTTGCCGATCATATCGGATCTGATGCGCCGTTCTTGATCCTGCCAGATGGGGAGGTTTGGAGCTATAAACGCTTTTTAGAAACTGCCGCGCAATACGCGCATGTGTTAGAAGCGCTTGGGCTACAGATCGGGGATCGATTGGCCGTGCAGGTACAAAAATCCCCCGAAGCCTTGGCTATCTACGCGGCCTGTTTGCAAACAGGGGTGATCTTTCTGCCTTTAAACACCGCCTATACAGCCCGTGAAATGGCATATTTTATTGAGAATTCAGGGGCAAAACTGGTATTGTGCGACGCCAAAGCAGAAACCGCTTTGCACCCCGTAGCGCAGGCTGCGCAGGCGCAATTGCAGGTTTTGAATGGGGATGGCAGCGGCGGCTTTACACGCTTGGCGATGCACCATCCCAAAAGCTACCAACCTCGCGCCCGCAGCGGCGCTGATCTGGCAGCCTTTCTTTATACATCGGGCACGACCGGGCGCTCAAAAGGGGCCATGCTCAGCCATGATAACCTGTTATCAAACGCAAAAGCCTTATGCGATGCATGGCGCTTTACCGCCCAAGATGTGCTTTTGCACGCATTGCCTATTTTTCACACTCACGGGCTTTTTGTGGCCACAAATATTTGCCTTCTTGCCGGATGCTCGATGCGGTTTTATCCCGCGTTTGACGCCAAACAGCTGATCCAAGATATGCCAATGGCCACCGCTTTAATGGGGGTGCCGACCTTTTATTCCCGTTTGTTAAATGATCCAAATTTCACCAAACGCATTACCGAAAACATGCGCCTCTTCGTGTCGGGCAGCGCGCCGCTTCTGACAGAAACGCATGAAGCCTTTGAAAGCCGCACCGGGCATCGTATTTTAGAGCGCTACGGCATGACCGAAACCAATATGAACACGTCAAACCCTTATAACGCTGAGCGGCGCGCGGGCACTGTTGGCTTTCCTTTACCCGGTGTAGAGCTGCGGGTCATCGATGAAAAAACCGAAGAACTGCTTCCCCAAGGTGAAATTGGAATGATCGAAATACGCGGCCCCAACGTGTTTCAAGGCTATTGGAACATGCCAGACAAAACTGCTGCCGAGCTGCGGGAAAACGGGTTTTTCATCACGGGTGATTTGGGGATGATCGATGGGCAGGGCTATGTGCAAATCGTCGGGCGCAGCAAAGATCTTATCATCTCTGGTGGGTATAATATCTATCCGAAGGAAATCGAGCAAATCTTAGATGATGTGCCCGGCGTTTTGGAAAGCGCCGTGATCGGCGTACCGCATGCAGATTTTGGCGAAACCGTGCTGGCCGCCGTGGTGCCCCGCAGCGGAGTTACTTTGCAAGAACGCGATTTAGCCGCAGAGGTGGCGCAAAAATTAGCACGCTTTAAACATCCAAAATCCTACCAAATTATCGCGGAACTGCCGCGTAATACGATGGGTAAAGTGCAAAAAAACCTGCTGCGAGACAGGTATAAGGGCCTTTTTGCAGCGCAGTAGCGCGCCGCAACGCTCTAGAAACCGCCTCAGCCGCGCTTGGCATTCGGGCCCTAAGGCGGTTTTCAGCCTTGTGGCAGTTGCTGGCCTTTTCCTTTTGAATAAGTTTGGATACACCAAGGTTATGATATGGACGGTTCCAAATATTTTAACCACGGGGCGCTTGCTTGCTGCGCCCGCATTGGCGCTGATGTTTTTGTATTTTAACCGGCCCTATGCGGATTGGTTCGCGCTGCTGCTGTTTATATTTGCCGCGCTTACCGATTGGGTTGATGGATTCCTCGCCCGCACGTGGAAACAGGAAACCAAATTTGGCCAAATGCTCGATCCGATCGCGGATAAAGCAATGGTTATCATCGCGCTTCTGATCATTGTGGGGTATTCGAGCATGTCGCCTTGGCTTGTGCTGCCCGCGACTGTGATTTTGTTTCGCGAAGTTTTTGTGTCTGGCCTGCGCGAGTTTTTGGGCGATAGTGCCAGCACGCTGCAGGTCACAAAACTGGCAAAATGGAAAACCACCGCGCAAATGGCGGCGATTGCAATTTTATTCTCACAAGGTGTTTTTGAGCATTATCTGAAGCTCTCGGCGCGAGAAATCGGCCCAGACGCGCTGAACAATATCCTAAACGGCGGCGCCCAAGATACGCTGGGCGTGATCTGGAAGCATCATGCGATGATCTGGTCGGGCAATGTCGGGCTGATCTTACTTTGGGTTGCGGCCGCTTTAACCTTGATCACCGGCTTTGATTATTTCAAAAAAGCGCTTCCATTTTTGAAAGATGAGGCATGATAGAGGTTTTATATTTTGCTTGGCTGCGCGAGCGCATCGGCATCCCCCGCGAAACCATTGATAGCCAAGCCGCCACAGTGGCGGATCTTATAACAGAGCTGCGCGCCAAAGATCCGCGCTACGCGCTGGCGTTTTCGGATCTCTCCGCGCTGCGCGCCGCAGTGGATCAAGAATTGGTTGAATTTGACGCCCCGCTCAACGGCGCCAAAGAAGTTGCATTTTTTCCTCCGATGACGGGGGGGTGATCATGCGCATCCTCATTCAAGAACACCCCTTTGATCTGGGTCAAGAAGCGCAAAACTTTGCCGAAAAACAAGACAATGCCGGCGCAATAGTTACCTTCACCGGGATTGTGCGGAACACATCTTTAGGCGATTTAAAAACTCTCACAATCGAACATTACCCCGCCATGACAGAAAAGGCGATTTCTGAGATCGCCCAAACAGCGATTGACAGATGGTCATTGCAGGACGCGCTGGTGCTGCATCGCTATGGAAACCTTGCCCCCGGCGAGGGGATCATGATGGTGGCAACCGCCGCCACGCATCGCAGTGACGCGTTTGCCGCCGCAGATTTTCTGATGGATTATCTCAAATCGCGCGCACCTTTTTGGAAAAAAGAGATAACCGCATCCGGAGCAAACTGGGTAGAAGCAAAAGACAGCGACGAGCAGGCTTTGAGGCGTTGGTAGCACGACCATCGCACCCGCCCCGGGCATTATAAGCGGTCGGTTTCGCTTATCCGAGCCTGTCGCAATCCCTCCATCGCCGCGTCACGTTCTGCCCGCGCTTGGGCCAATAGGTTTGTCAGCTCAGCCTCTTTTAGGGCAGCCTCTTCACGCGCCGCATCGCGCTGCGCTGTGGCGTTAAGCAGCTCTTGTGTGACGTTGGTCATCGCCTCAATGCTGGGCAAAGAGCCGCGCAAAAGCTGCGTCCAAAGCCAATGCATGCACCAGCCCATAGCAAAGGCCGCAAACAGCGCAAGCGCGCCAATTAACATCACCTCATTGGCCTGCATCAGCGTTTGTCCTTGCCTCAGTTGGCGGCGTTTCTGGATCACCCTGCGCCAGCGGCACCGGTTCATTTTCGCGCAGATAAAACTCAATTCGCCGGTTGATATCACGCCCTTCTGCGCTGTCATTTGCGGCAATGGGTTTGGTCTCACCATAGCCTTGTGCCACAAAACTGCCGGTTAAAATACGCCGCCTTTGCAGCTCCATCAACACCGCCTGCGCGCGCGTTTGGCTCAGTTGCAGGTTCATTTCCTCGCGCCCCTGACTGTCTGTATGGCCAGCGATTTCAAGCGGAATTTCTCCACATTGGCGCAATATATCCGCGATTTTATCCAAGAGGTTCTGGCCTGCCAAATTCACCCGATCCGATCCCGGGTCAAAATTGATTTTTTCAGATTGAAGCAGCCCGTTAATTTGGCTGATACAAAGGACAGCCGGCAACAGATCCGGCTCTGCTTTGGGGGGCGGTTCATAGCTAATCTGCAAATCGGCGCGCACAGTATTTGGCAATATCTGGTTTACGCTTAACGCCAAAGCGGCCTGCGCATCCTTGCGATGGGACATTCCAGAAACTGTTAGATCGTGCCGGGTCAAGCGCATTTGCGCCCGCTGCAAGGGCAGCATCGCATCGATCAAAGACAGGATCTGCAGGGTCCAATCGTTGCCCAGCGCCGGGTCCAGCGATCCAGAAAACGTCACCTTATCAAATCCAAACCGGGCTTGCGCCAGCGCCGTTACCGCCTTTTGAGCGCGTTGATCGTCCAAAGGGCCCTGCAAAATTAAGTTGCCATCCGCCTCAAGCTCAAACAAAAACTCTGCGGCGAGAAGCCCGCCCGCCATACCGGGCTGATTTCTAGACGCTTCAACCTTATAACCCCCTGGCAAACGCTGTTTTATTTTTTCGACCACTGCGGCGATGTTATCGGCATCTAGCGGATTGGGAAGAAACAGCTGGAGGCGGTTATCCGCCAAATGAATTGTGGCTGTGCGGATCGGCCTTAATTCATCGAGCGCCAAAAAAATGGTTTCATCAAACCCGGTTGGGCGATCTGCAAAATTCATCAGGCAGGGCAATCCATACGTCACGTCAAACGCTTGCAACGCTGAGGCAAGCGCTTTGAGATGCATTTGGCTGTCGACCCGGCAGGCGAGAACGCGCAACGCGCCATCGCTTTTCACCGCGCGAAAGCGATAACCTTCAGGCGCAGCATTGGGCGCCACCACCGCAACCTCATACAAAAGCCCATTCGGACTAAGCTGCTCTAGATTTGTCAAAACCTCCTGCCGGCGCTCTTCCGTTTTTACAAGCGCTTTCACAACAACGCGATCTTCCGCAATGGTCACCTCGCCGCGATGTATCTGCGTCAAAGCTTCAAGCCCAAGCTGCTGGGCGGTGAGCCATTTTTCAGACGGGCGGCGCTGGGCGGCGGTAAAGAAATGTTTCAGCTCCATCTGCCCCGCGGCCATATCACGCAAACCCGCCAGCAACGTCTCTTGCGCCAGCCCGCTTGGCACATTGCCCATTGCGCGGAGAAACTTTGAGGTTTTAAAAATTTGTAGGGTAAGCGCAACTGGTGTTTTGGCGCCTGTCTCAGATAGAACAATCTGATCCGATAGATTGTGTATCGCCACGATTTTTCGCGCCAGTGCTAAGGCTTGAAATCGCTGCGCCGCGGTTTCAGCCTGGCCAGAGAGCACCACCTGCCGCCCATCAGCGGCAATCTCAACCCAACCCAGATCGGCCTTTACAAAGGCGGCTTCAAGCCGCGATATGGTTTTTGCTTCAAGCACCCAAACCAAAGCCATAGCGCAGAAACAAGCTACGATCGCGGCGGCGCTAAAGGTAATAAGAATGTAGCGTTTGGCCAAAAATCGCATAAAATCGCTCGGTTAACAGGGCTGTTGCCTTCATAGGCTTTCGCGCCCATGGGTTCAATAAAGGAAAATCGCAAGGCCAAAGAAGACAACGGGCAAAAAGCCGGTATGGCTGTTTGCCCGAAACAATCGCAACAATAACCCGGTCTCTCCCAAGCGGAACTGACGCAATTGCCACATCATATGCAGCACAAAGGCAGCAACGCCCAGCCCCGCAACCCAGAAAGCCGGCCCCTGTGCCTGCAGCGCCAAAGCGCCCAGCATCAATCCCCCGCTGGTAAGCGCAAAGCCCAATAACCAAGGCCATGTCTTTGCCCCAAATAGACGCGCCGTGGATTTGATGCCGATCAATGCGTCATCTTCAATATCCTGATGAGCGTAAATTGTATCGTAAAACAGCGTCCAACAAATACCGCTTAAATATAGGATCACAGCGGAAACCTGTAACCCGCCCTGATGGGCGATAAAGGCCAATAAAACACCCCAATTAAAGGCCAAGCCCAAAAACACCTGCGGCCACCAGGTAAAGCGTTTCGCAAAAGGGTAAATCGCCACGGGGATCAGGGCGATGATCCCGCATATAATCGCCGCTGCGTTGAAGCTGAACAGAATGCAGGCGGCCAATGCCACCTGCGCGCCCATCCAAATCACTGCCGATTTCACCGATACTTGTCCAGAGGGGATCGGCCGCGATTTGGTCCGTTCAACCGCTCCGTCAAATTTGCGATCTGTGATATCATTCCACGTGCAGCCAGCCCCGCGCATCAAAAAAGCCCCCAGCCCGCATCCCACAAAAATCCACACATCGCTTAAGGCAAATTGACCATCGGCTAGGATGGCAAAAAACAACCCCCACCAGCAGGGAAACAACAGCAACCAGGTTCCAATTGGCCGATCCGCCCGCGACAGGCGTAAATAAGGCCTGCTGGCTTGCGGCGCAAAGCGATCAACCCAATTGCCTTTCACAGCATCAAAAACTTCACCCGCTACCTCTGGTTTTGTTCTCTGCTCAGACATATGTTAGGCCCTATGACTTCTAAAATCAGACTCTTTGTAGATCACCCGCTGGCACCGGCGCAATCACTACCTTTAACGCGCGAGCACGCGCATTACCTATTTTCCGTGATGCGCCAAAACGTGGGAGATCGCGTTCTGGTGTTCAACGGCCAAGACGGCGAATGGCTGGCTGAAATCACGCAAGCCGGTAAAAAATCGGGCGCGCTGAGCTGTTTAACACAAAGCAAAGCACTGCGCCCCCCCCCAGATCTCTGGCTGCTTTTTGCACCGATCAAAAAAACACGCACCGATTTTATTGTAGAAAAAGCCACCGAATTGGGTGCTGCACGGATTTGTCCGGTGCAAACCACCTTTACAAATTCTGAACGGATTCGGCGCGACCGGCTGCAAGCCCATGCGGTTGAAGCGGCCGAACAATGCGGCGGCACCTATGTGCCGGTGGTTGACGCATTGCAGAAATTAAAAGCGGTTTTGGATCAATGGCCGGAAGATCGCAGCTTATTATTTTGCGATGAAACAAAAGCTGGCGCCGCCACTTCATTCGCTGCGCTCGCACCGGGGCCCTGCGCCATTTTAATCGGTCCGGAAGGCGGGTTTGACGCGGCAGAGCGCCAGCAGATATCCAACCTACCAAATGCGCATTGCATCAGCTTGGGCCCGCGCATTTTGCGCGCTGATACCGCCGCGGTAACCGCCCTTAGCCTCTGGCAAGCTCACCTAGGAGATTGGACATGATACGGCCCGAGGCCGCAGCGGTTTTACAGCGCTGGCGCGATGCGTTTATCGGCGCGGCGCTTATCGCTTTAGGGCTCTATTGGTTTACCAAAACTTTCGGGCTATTATCCTGGGTCGGGGCGGCGCTGGCCCTTATTGGAGCGCTGATTGGCTTTGCCGGGCTGCAGCGCGCGCGATTCTCAAAATCGCAACACGGGGCCGGTATCGTAGATGTTACCGAAGGCCAAATCACCTATTTTGGCCCCGATACCGGCGGTGTGATTGCGCTGGATGATATCACCAAAATTAGCCTCATATATTATCAGAACCAGCAGCTGTGGAAACTCGAGCAACCGGCCCAGCCGGCGCTGTTTATTCCCACCGGTGCAACAGGCGCAGAGCGGCTGTTTGATGCTTTTACCCAGCTAGATAATTTTCAAATCGAGGCGATGCTTCAGCTTTTGGCGCAGCGCTTGAACACCCCTCAAACGATCTGGCAAAAAGACTATTTTTTAGACCCCCAAAATTACATCCATTGACAGCTTGGTTAATCCACAGCAAATCTGCATATCTGAAACTTCGGAGTTCCCGCAATGTCTATTCCCCAATCGGGTGGTGGCCCCATCGAGCACCCAGAGCAAATGGCGGCCTATCTGGCGGCAGGCTGCAAGCCGGAAAGCAAGTGGCGCATCGGGACCGAACATGAAAAATTCGGCTTTTGCCAGGCAAACCAGAGGCCTTTGCCCTATTCCGGGCCCTGTTCAATCAAGACCATCCTCGAAGCGCTGCGCGACCGCTTCGGGTGGTCGCCAGTTTTGGAAGCGGATAAATTAATCGGATTAACCCGAAATGGCGCAAATATATCCCTAGAGCCGGGTGGCCAGTTTGAATTATCGGGCGCCCCTTTAGAGACCATTCATGACACGGCCAATGAGCTTAACCAGCATCTAGACGAGCTGCGCGGCATCAGCGATGAAATTGGCGCTGGATTTATAGCGCTGGGCGCGGCGCCCATATGGTCTCACGAGACGATGCCCGTTATGCCCAAAGGCCGCTATACTCTGATGACCGATTACATGGATCGGGTCGGCACGATGGGAAAATTTATGATGTATCGCACGTCTTGCGTGCAGGTAAATTTAGATTTTAGCTCTGAAGCGGATATGGTTCAAAAAATGCGCGTAGCAGTTGCGCTGCAGCCGATTGCAACCGCACTTTTCGCCAACTCACCGTTTTTCGATGGGTTGCCCAATGGCCATAAAAGTTGGCGCAGCCGCGTTTGGCAAGATCTTGATGCAGATCGCACAGGCATGTTGCCCTTCATATTTGAGCCGGGGTTTGGCTTTGAGGCTTGGGTCGAATACGCCCTCGATGTGCCAATGTATTTTGTCTATCGAGACGGCCGATATATTGATGCTTTGGGGCAATCTTTCCGCGATTTTCTACAGGGAAAATTGCCCGCCTTGCCCGCAGAGCGGCCCAGCCTAAGCGATTGGGCGGATCACTTGACCACTATTTTTCCCGAGGCCCGGCTGAAAACATTTATTGAAATGCGCGGAGCAGATGCGGGGCAGACAGATCATCTATGCGCGCTTTCAGCGTTTTGGGTGGGCTTGTGTTATGATAAAACCGCGTTGGATGCGGCTTGGGATTTGGCTAAAAACTGGACGGCCGAGTTTCGCGAAACGCTGCGGATAAACAGCGCCAGAAGCGGCTTAGCGGCACAGGTCGACGGGGTTAAATTGATCGACCTGGCCAAGGAACTTGTTGATATCTCGCGCAAGGGCCTGATCGCAAGGGGTCGCGCCAATGTCGAAACAGGCGCCGTTGATGAAAGCCGTTTTCTAGACCCTCTCTTCGAAAATCTGGCAACCCAAAAAGCCCCGGCGGATCGATTGCTTGGTCTTTACAGCAAAGAGTGGAACACAGATTTACAGCCAATTTATCGCGCCGCGCGTATCGGCTAGGCCGGCTTACGCGCAAAAATAGGTTGAACTTTAAACGTTAAGTCTTTCGCCAATTCTACCTGCTAAATCTTACTGCGGGTAAAGGGGAAATAAAATGAGTGGGTCAGAAAAGACTGTTGTTCAAACTATTATCAAACGCAAAATAAGAAATCCGGAAGAACCACAAGAAAATGGCGGATGGAAAGTGGCCTATGCGGATTTCGTAACCGCCATGATGGCATTTTTTATGGTCATGTGGTTGCTGTCATCGGCAAACGAAGATCAGCGGCGGGGGATCGCGGGATATTTCCGCCCGTCTTCAGACTTAAATCGAGCCGAAACCGGAAGCCTGTCCATGGTGGATAAAGGAATATTGCATGGTGGGGATACATTAGACGCTGCAGTTGAAGCCAAGCTTGAAAGCGTGGAAGCGCAATCTTCGAGCACCGATGAACCGCATCAAAACGCAACGCAAAAAGACCTTAAAGCTATCGAAACGCTGTTTTCTGACCTATACAAAGAAAAACTCGGGCGCCCCCTATCAGAGGCCCAAATCGGCCTTCACCTCAGCGATGAAGGCTTCCAGTTTGATTTTTTTGAAACCAAGGGCGCTGAGCTTTTTGACACAAGCCAAAACCCCAAAACAGCGCTGATCAAGCTGCTTGATATAATCGCAAAAATGACAGCCCGCGTAGAACATCCGATCGCGGTTGAAGCGCATGTGCAAGCCGCGCCTTTGGTGGTAAAGCGACCACAGGATTGGACGATCTCGAGCGCGTGCGCAGGCAATGTGCGGGTTTCAAAACGCCTGGAACAAATCTGCTGCCCGTCTGCAGAAAAGAGATAGCCCAGAAGAACAAGCCTTAGCGATTGCTGTAATGCTGACAGAGCCCGACAGACGATCAGGTAAATCGTTCCTGCTGCCGCCATCCAATCAGAGCCTTTCGCCGATGCGCCGACCGGATCCCCAACTTCCGCAAAAGGTGATAAAAATATTGCAAGGCGTAGGACCGACAGACACGGCCTGCGATCCAATAGTTCAATCTGCTGCACCCGTCCTCAATTCCCAAAAGACCGCGGCTGAAAGCGCAAAATACACGCCGGCTTCACACCCGAGGGCGTTAAATATCTGGACAGAGCAGCGCGCGGATAATCACTGCATCACCCAAGTTCATCTGCAATTTGGCTCTTCTGAACATATCAAACTGAAGCTCGAGCCTGTGGCCGATAGGTCAATAAGGATTGAGATGGATACGAATTTAAACGCCACTATTGAGCGCTTTCAGCGCAGGAGGGCTGATTTAAAACGGTTCTTTTTAAATCAGGGCTACCACACGGTTGAGATCACGCTCACACATACCCCAGAGGCAAAAACACTGTTCAGTCAATCAAGTCATAGCATTCAGGCCGCTTTGGCCGAAGATCTCAGCACAAAGCCGCAAGCCGTGGCCACAACAGTTGCGCTGCCATTCGGGCCAAACGACGCGGCTCAGCGCCTCACACTTAGCCTCTGAAAGGAACCCTCTTTTGCTTGAACCCATATCCGCCGGCAATCTGACCACAACAAAACCCAGTAACCCGTCGCAGCCCTCGCCGCTCAGCAGCGATTTTAATGCGTTTTTGAATATGCTGACGACGCAACTCAAACATCAAGATCCATTAAATCCGGTTGATTCTGCAGATTATGCCATGCAATTGGCCGCCTTTTCGACGGTGGAACAACAGATTTTATTGAACCAAAAAATGGATGTGCTGCAAAATAATTTACACCAGAACACTTTGGCCAGCTTATCTAACTGGATGGGAAAAACGGTCAAACTGCCCGGATCATTCACCTATTCTGGCGGCGAAGTCACCGCTTTGATCACCCCGCCAACGGGCAGTGAGAAAACAGATTTTATCGTACAAGATGCTGCAGGGGCGGAAATCTTTCGCCACAGGCTTGGCGCCCAAGATCAAGAATT